>ENA-ORNY01000359-ORNY01000359.1-human-gut-metagenome-genome-assembly--contig:-NODE-359-length-32441-cov-28.329000_pt1 | contig 32441 bp, 31 predicted proteins | sample MGYA00242122_ERZ509036 | MGnify/ENA primary metagenome ERZ509036 (study PRJEB26280, sample SAMEA2338696) | human gut metagenome | biome: human gut; feature: human-associated habitat; material: faeces... | reverse complement strand
TGACAGCAGCTCCTCTGACAGTTCAGACAGTGACAGCAGCTCCTCTGACAGTTCAGACAGTGACAGCAGCTCCTCTGACAGTTCAGACAGTGACAGCAGCTCCTCTGACAGTTCAAGCAGTGACAGCAGCTCCTCTGACAGCTCAAGCAGTGACAGCAGCTCCTCTGACAGTTCAAGCAGTGACAGCGACAACGCAAGCAAGAGCGATGACGAGCTTGCACTTGACGCAGCTAACGCCTACTGTGCAGAGAGAGTTAAAAAGCACGACACAATATCCGACATTACATACAATGACAAATTTACAGAAACAAACGGAGTATATCAGTTCGAGTTTACTGTTAAGTATTCAAACGATGCAGGCGATAAAAAGGCCGAGGTTACAGTTGAAAAGGACGAAAACGGCAAGTATGCGGGCAAGCATCTTACAATTATATCTGACGACGAATAAGCAGTATGTAATTCTTTGAAAGCTACAGAAAAAATGAACAGATTTAAAAGGTTCACGGCTTTTAGCAGGCCGTGAACCTTTTTCTTTTGTTAGTATAATAACCGTATTTTGTTACCGTCTTTTTTGATTTGCACAGGGGGGACATTTTGAAGCTGCGGCAAGGCGTTTTTCTGTTATTTTTCAAAGTGGGATAAATTAATCTTTTTACGCCGAGTGTTTACTATCATAAATAATGACAGGCTAAGCATTAAGCACACTACAAGGGCCGCTTTTTCGTGGATTAAATTGCTGAAAAACGTTCCTGCTGCGGCACCGGTAAAAAATGCAGTGTTTATTGCTGTGTAACGCAAAAAATGCGTAAAGTGCTCCTTTTCTTTAGTGGAAAAATATTTACGGAGCCTTTCGGCAGAGCTTCGCAGATTGCCCGTACACATTGTGCAGGCATATGGTGTGTTGTAAATTGCCCTAAAGCTTTGCACCTGTATGGCACTTAAAAAGGATACCACAAGCGTAACTATTATGTTAGGCACCCATGGCGGCATACAGCCTACCAAAATAAGCAGCAGTATTTCGGCAGCTATGGTTATAACCTCAATGGTAACTACCCTGTTTCGGGTAATTTTGGTATTAAGGTAGTCGGTAATAAACACACCTACAAAATAAGCCGCTATAGGTACGGCGTACATCAGGCAGGTTAAAAAGTTGCCCTCTGTTAGGTTTATTCCCATAAATATTATGTTGCCTGTTTGTGCAAAAGCAAATACTCCGCCACGGGTAATGTATGTATATGCGTCAATGAATCCTCCCGACGCCGCCATAATTAAGCCTATATGCAGTGTTTTGTGCGGGGGTGTCATAGCCTTTTGCTTTTTATTCACAGTATCACCTCATATAACCCAAAATTTACAGTTTACAAAGTGCATTTCTCTATATCGGCTTTACAGTCGGTATGAAATGCAGATAATCAGTCTTTATACTTTAAGTCTTCTACAGTCCAGTCGTTTAGCACTCTGCACATAGTTTTACCCTCAGCCTTTGCACCGTGAAGGTCGTGGTCAAGGTAGTTTCCGCATTCTTCCTTTTTATCTCCCGGAATTTCACCCTCATAATCTCTAATAAACTCAAAGGTTTCCTTTACAAGGTCTATTACCTGCTGTGGCTTTAGGCTGTCTCTTACAATTAAATAACAGCCCGTTCTGCAGCCCATAGGTCCAAAGTAGATTATGCTGTCGGCATAAGGGCTGTTGCGTACATATGTGGCAAACAGATGCTCTACGGTATGCAGTGCGCCTGTTTCCAAATAATTGCCGTTGTTTGGCTTACGCATACGAATGTCATAGGTAACGATGTCACCGTCTATTCTTGATGTATAAATGCCCTCTGTAAGGGTGTCGTGGTTAATAGTAAAGCTTGCAATTTTTTTCATACTTAATTCTCCTCTACTTTCTTCAAAGCATCAGCTTTTTCATCTCGTTTTTTATTGTATATAAACATAAGCACAGCCATTAGGCAAATTATTGCGTAGCCAACCCAGCTTAACCGGTCGGGAATTTGACCAAACACAACAAAGCCTATTGCGGCGGTGAAAATGATTTGCGAATAGTCATAAACCGAAACATCCTTTGCCGGTGCATAGCAGTATGCAGAGGTTATGGTAAACTGACCTCCGGCGGCACTTAGTCCTGCCAAAATAAGCATAGCCAGCTGTACAAGCGACATCGGTGTGAAATCTAAAATTAAAAGCGGCAGAGTCACCAAGCACGAAAAGCCGGAGAAAAAGCACACAATAATCGGCCCTTTTACTCCCCTTTGCCCTAACATTCGTACAAATGTGTATGCCAATCCGGCACACATACCGCCGCACAGGGCAAGCAGTGCCGGAATAGTTGAAATATTTGAAAAGCTTGGTTTAACAACACACATAGCACCCACTAACGCACCTGTTACAATAAGCATTTGCACCGGCTTTATTTTTTCTTTTAAAAGGAAAATACTGAAAACAATAGCAAAAAAAGGCGACATCTTGTTAAGAATAGAGGCGTCTGCCAAATCTAGGTGGTCAAGTGCGTAAAAGTTACACAATATACCAAGCGTGCCGAACAGTGACCTTAAAAAAAGCGGCCCAAAGGCTTTCTTTGGCAGTTTTAAGCTGGTATGATTTTTTATCAATATTGCACCGGCAAAGAAAAAGGCCACAAAATTTCTGAAAAAGCTTTTTTGTACAGAGGGCAGGTCGCCTGCCAGCCTTACAAACATCATCATCAGTGCAAAGAAAAATGCTGACAGAATAATTAAAATTATTCCCTTATTCAGCGGTTTCATATTTTTCCAACTACTCATTGCGTAACGCCCTCTTTTATTAAACTAATATACATTATATCACACCTTTTATCTGAATTCCAGTTTGAGGCATACCACCAAGCAAAACTAATCCATATTTTAGCAAAGGACATTTTTTGAGCATAATTTGCAATGCAAAAGGCTGAAAATGCACCTGCATTTCCAGCCCTTGTTTAACAATATTATACCTCAACCACTGTTTTTTTACTGCACACTGTTTCTCCGTCAATGTCAGTAATGTATGAGGCCTTTTTTAACAGCTCTTCATTTTTCTTATCAACTGTTATTACTGTAAGAATAAATCCCTTGCCCCCATCTTGGGCTGATGTATTTTTATAATATGTATACCTAAGTGATGTCATACCTTCCGCAACAACAATTTTATCAATATTTACATAATCATTTGCATTTTCAAGCGGCAATAAGCATAGGAACAGAGAGTTATCTTTGAAAAATGCGTCATCATAGTTTTTCCCGGCAGAAAGCAACTCATGCACATCGTTTTGCGTATTTTTTCCAACCGACAACCGGTCAAACATATCCTCCCACTCGTTTACGCTTGTTATAGGCAACATCTGATGTGTATAACAATCATTTACAGATTGCTGTATATTGTCGTAATCCTCCTCCGGAATATTAAAATTACAGTAGGTTCTATTATCGGAAGTGTCGGAAGTATAAATGTTATTTAATGAAAAATAATATTGGTCTGCTTTGAATTCCAGATTTTTACATGAAATGGAATTTACGGTAATTAAAGACACCACACTTATAATTATGGCTATTACCTTGGTTTGAATAGTCAAGTGTGTAAGAATACACAAGAGCAAATCACAAACCAACAATATAAATACCAAAACATAAAATAAAATATTTGAAGCATTAAAAAATAATATAACAGAGAAAATTATTATTGCCGATGACATAAAAAGCAGTATGGCGGCTGTCGGCTTTTCAAAGTCTATGTCAAACTTTCGCACGATGAAAAAAACAGCCAACATTGCAGCTATAAATATTAATAACGATAGCTGTAAATATCCTTCTTTGTATAATTCATCATAATTATACATTCGCAACAGCTTTAAAAAAGTTATTAACCCCAAACTGCCACAGACAAAGCATGTAACAACATTTATTACAACTGAAAAATTGTTCCTTTCCTCCGGAAATTCATAATTATTAAAAGTATTATTCAAACTATTACCCTTCTTTTTGTTCTACAAAAATATATTTTAGATTCTTATACATCTTGTTGCACATTTTTCTATATCCTTATCATGAGTAACTACTACAACAGTTTTTCCGCTTTCGTTTAGTGATTTTAGCAGTGAAAGTATAACATCTCTGTTTTCTACATCTAAGCTGCCGGTAGGTTCATCTGCCAAAATCAGCTCAGAGGGCTTTAGCATAATCCTTGCAACAGCAACTCTTTGCTGTTCACCTCCGCTTAATTGAAAAACCTTTTTATTTTCATAGTTTTCAAGACCAACCGACTTAAGGGCCTCATTTATTTTTTGCTTTTTCTGCTCTTTGCTTAACTTTAGATACTTTGTGCCTACCTCTAAATTTTTTATAACAGTTTCATCCTCTATTAACCCATAGTTCTGAAACAGATAAGAAATGTGGTATCTTAAAAGCTTATTGCCCTCTTTTGATTGAAAAAATGGATTTTTTATACCACAAATTTCAACATCACCGCTGTCAGCCTTATCCAACAAACCAATAATATTTAACAAGGTAGATTTGCCTGCACCGCTTTTACCGGTTATAATAACAAATTCCCCTTTTTCAATTTCTAAGGAGTAATCATTAAATATTACATTTGAACCATAACTCTTTGATATATTTGACAGTTTAACAATACTCAAGTTTATTCCCCTTTCAGAACACTTAAAATATTTTTTCGGTTTACTCGCTTTTCGGTTATAAAAAATACGACTAAATCTAAAATGATTATAAGCAGAAGACATATTGGCTCTATTATCATACTAAAGTATGTTTTCATAATAATACAAGCCACAGTCAAAAATAAAATAATACCTATCAATAAAATAATATACCTTTTATAGATGTCAAAGAAAGACACACCGCACAGCTTTTCTATTGCAATCTTTTCCTTGTTATTTTCTATATAAATTTTTGCCATAAAAATTGACAGGATAACAGAAGAAATTAAATAAACCATAGAAAAAGCTAACTGATAAACAAAACCCTGCACATATTTACTTATTACATTAGAAAATGTATTTTCAACAAAAGGTGTTTCTAATACAACATCCTCAATTCCTGCCTGCTTTAGGTATGGCAACAATTCTGAGTAAGGGTCATCAGTATTGACCTTTAGAAGATAATAATAGTTTGACATACCCGGAAGCATTTCTTCTGTCATTATTTCAGAATCGTAGATAACAATATCGGGGTTATCCAAATGTCCCAGTGTTGTTTGACCGGTCATGGCATTAAAGCTGTTTATGGTTTCATTTTCTTTATAAACAATCATATGCAGGTCATTAATATTGGCAGTACCAAAGTACATCTCCAAAAGGCTATTATACTCGTCGTATAAACCTTCTTGAGTGTACCCTCTGCTTTCAGAAACCAATATATTAAGCTTTCCGTCAACAAAATCCTTTTCAGATATTAGGGTACCGTCAGCTTTATGTATTGGATTTACCGACAGATAATTCTTATCTATTATTATTTTTTTTTGCCCGCTGTATTCTGCAAATGAGCTAACTCCGTCAGGTGCAGTTTGGTAATTGGTACTGTTAATGTATATACCGTCAAACTTGTCAACAGTAATATCATAAAACTTATTAAATTTGGGTACATATTCATAATATACATCTTCGTTATCCAAATCTACCTTTTGTGTGTAAAGGTTGGTAACAACTCTGTTGCTAATAACAGATGAAATGTTTTTTGATTGAACAAACAGGGAATATGAGTTATTAATAAGCTGAAAGCATATAGACAGGTTTATAACAAGCATAATCAAAAACGCAATTTTAGAAATAAGCGATACTATAAAAATTGCTTTCTTTTTACTTTTTCCCTTCAGGTACAAACCGTAATTATTGCTGGTTTTCACTACAATAACGACCGTAACTAGGAAAATGGCAAGTATGCCGACAAAAGACAGCAGTATATCCCTAACAGAGAACATAAAATAAGAAGTAAATGTATTTTTATATAGAACGCTTACCAATAAAAAGTTTACAAATTCTATAATAAACAGCAGTACGCCAAATACAGTAAAGTTCCTTTTTAATTCCTCTGCAATAACATCCTTTGCCGTATAACCGTTCATTCTTTTTACAGCGTACTTTCTGCCCTGTGACAGAAGATAGAAAATTATACTAAGACACATAAGAACAAACAACAGCAAGTACGGCTGCTGCATATCGTTCATGCTCTGTGCAAAGCCACTGTCTGTCAGCTCAACTAACAGTCCCAATTCTTTTAAGGCTTCCATTACAGTATAAACATCGTCAGACGAAGTGTAAAAAACACAGCTTTTAAGCACGTATTTCTCTATATAACTGAAATCCTCAATTGTAACATCACAGGTGGCAGAGGATATTCCCATGGGATAAACCTCAAAGTTTTTTACTGTAGATAGTGTTGAAAAGCACTGATTAGGGGATAAAATCTTTCCGTTATTTTTTAAATCCAACTTCTGAAAAAAATCATCCTTGTTGTTGGTTTTATACAGTATATATGAGGTTTTTTCTGATGAAAAGTCTGTTGCTCTATACATTAAATCGGCATTTATGCTTGCCATTTTTTCCTCTAAAAGCTTTATATAGTCCTTATTTGTATAATTCCCACGAAGCTGCTTTACGCTTATTTCCTTTAATCCCTCATAAGGAAGCATTTCGCAATAGTTAGAATAATTAAAAAATGTAATTATTGATAACATGGTAAAAAACACTACAAACAATAAACACATTATTTTTTTCACAGCAACACCACCATTTCTTAATAAAAAAGGTTGTCCTACAAAAGTGGGGCAACCTTCTTATAATTATTTGTACTTTTTTAGACCGAATATTTGTTACAATTCCCACACACAGTGCCGTTAGTGTAACATATTATTTAATCAAAGTCAATATATTTACATTATATTTGTGCTTATTTTTTCTATACTGCAAATAGTTGTGAGCTGTCTGGGAAAAAATCAAAAAGTCCTTAAAGCCAAAGCTTAGGATTAAAAAACAGCCTGCTAAATACTTTTAATAATAATTGTGCAAGCCAAACCGTCTAAATAAAAAAAGCCAAGATTCTGTGTTTTAGAATCTTGACTCGTTGTCTTTTTTTATTCCCACTTTTCGGTAGGGTACACCGCTTTTTTAATTCCCACTTTTCGGTAGGGTACACCGCTTTTTTAGTTCCCACTTATTTGGTAGGGCACACCGCTTTTTAGATATATTTAATAGCTCTGTTATTACAAATACTCAAAAATAAAAATGGTGCTGGTGACCGGACTTGAACCGGTACGGTATTAACTACCGAGGGATTTTAAGTTTAGGTATTTGCAACGGTAAATACTTAAATTTAGAAAATTGACTTTTCAAGTGTATCTAAGCATCTTAATTTCGATTTATAGTAAACATGGCCATATAAATTTGCCGTTGTTGCAAAAGAGGAATGACCAAGCCATTCTTGCACAATTTTCATTGATATATCGTTATTAATTAAAATTGATGCACAGGAATGTCTGAGGTCATGAAAGCGAATTTGAGGTAAATTACATTGCTTTAGAATATTTTTAAAGTTGTAGGTTAATCTGTCAGGCTTAACAAAGCTTTTACAACCTATTGTAAACACAAAATCGTCAGGTTGTGTATCTTTTGTTATTAATGACTTCAAATAATTAGAAAAGTTTTCACCAAACGGTAAGGTGCGGTTGCTGCTACTGCTTTTTAATTTTAGACTATAAATATATATCGGCTTTCCCCTTTCATTGCCCTTTGTCTTGACAATTTTACCATTGACTGTAAGAGTGTTGGTTGTGAAATCAATATCTGAAAATTTCAATGCACATACCTCGGAGCGTCTTAAGCCAAATTGCAGTGCAAGTAATATAGCTGTTAAATATTGTGGATATTTATTCTTAACACAGTATATTAATTTTTTAGCATCTTCTTCGGAGTAGTAATGTGCCTTGTACTTTTCAGCTTTGGGCTTGTCAATTTTGTCTGCCGGGTTATCAATACGATAGCCTCTTTTATACTGCCAACGGCAAAACTTGTAAATCAAAACATGGTAATGCCTAACGGTGTTTTCTGTAACGGGGGATTTTTCCCGAATATAGTTATAATAATCCTCAATCATCTCGGGCGTAAGTTCGTTTGTATGTATGCAATACATATCAAAATATTCTGCAATTTTTATTCCATACTTCATGTAGCTGTCATATGACGTTGGCTGCACTGTATGTTTAGTCCGCTGAATATATTTTACTAACGACTTACCAAATAGTTCAGAACTCCAATTATATGTTTCCAACGAAACTCCCCCTAACATCATAACTCATTAATAATATAACATTTATCGAATTTTGTAAAATAGAAAATGTTAATATAACAAAATGCAGAGATTTTTAATTCTGTGTGTTGTTATATTAATGTCATTTTGCTGGGACAAATTGTCCCGGCTTTTTTATTAAGGAGGTTGAAAATGTCAAATAAAAATAACACAAAAAGTCCTGTACTTAGTAGCAAGGAAGATTTGAAGCTTCGTATAGACAATGTTAATAAAACATTTATGACTAATCCAAAGGAGTATCTTGAATTGATAAAATTTCAAAGCAAGTTTTATCGATACAGTCCCAGAAATACAAAACTCATCTACTCACAAAACCCAAAAGCTGCATTCATTGCTTCATTTAAACGTTGGATGGATTTAGGCTATACAGTTTTAAAGGGCGAAAAGGGAATAAAAATCTTAGTACCTATTATGAGCAAATTTATACAGCTTGAAAATGGTGATGTTATTAAATACAGTTCAGCAACAAAAGAACAACAGAAACTTGCAAACTCGGGGCAAATACCAATAATAATGAAACAAAATTTTAAGGTTGGCAATGTGTTTGACATTATGCAAACAAATTGTCCTAAATCTGATTACCCAAAATTTCTTATTGGTTATCCCTCTATTGAACATGAAAAGCTGTATCAGGCAGTAAAGATGTATGCCGAAGAAAAGTTACACTGCCCTATTAATGAAGAAAATTTTAATTCACTGTCATATCGTGGAAATTATAATATTGAGAATCATTCAATAAAATATAACTCTGTGCTTGACAGTACGCAAAAATTATCAACAACAATACATGAGATTTCGCATTCTATTTTACATGCCGGTATTAGTATTGGTACTGACAAAATAATAGAACAAGTCGAACTTGAAGCGGATTCTTTGTCACTAATGATGCACGAACAATTAGGTATTGAACCAACACCTGCAATGCAACACCATTTGTTAAGTCAGTATAGTTGCCTAAAGGAATCAAAATATGCGGATAAAATAATTGAATCTCTTGATTTTGTAACAAATAAGTATCATGAGATTGCGAACGATTTCGCTGAATCAATAAACAAATATATTCAACAGCAAAACACAATTCAACAATCGCTGGATGTACAAACTCAAAGCAATTTAGAACAAGAAAATGTAAATGAAATTCTAAATATGGATATGAATATTGAAATGTAGTTGGGACAAATTGTCCCAGCCAAATATAAATTAAGGAGAGATAAGTTATGAAAATAATTGCAGTTGCAAATCAAAAAGGTGGCGTAGGTAAAACAACAACAGTAATAAATATCTCTGTTGGTTTAGCTGACAAGGGCAAAAAGATTTTAGTTGTTGACCTTGACCCACAAAATCATTTATCAAGATTTATGGGCTATAAAACTGACGGTAAGGCAACGGTAAGCGAACTGATTCATCAGGAAGTATCACAAATTCGATTGTGCGATTTTGATGATTTTATCAGGCATAGCAATTACAGTGTAGATTATATTCCTTGTAACAATATGTTGTCCGGTGCAGTTTCAATTTTAGGAATGGACAGCGACAGCACATCGGTTTTAAAGCGTATATTTAATAATGATTATTTTTCTGCGTATGACTACATAATTTTAGACTGTTCACCGTCGCTTGACTTAATTGTTACAAATGCACTGACAGCATGTGATAAATTGTTGATTCCGTTGCAATCAGAGCTTTGGGCGTTTGAAGGTGTTGACCAAATGTTAAACATATTTGCACGAATCAAAGGTAATAAAATACAGCAGCACTTGCTTGGTATCTTGCTTACTATGTACAGAAAAAATACAAGTATGAGTAAATCTGTTTTACAAGCAGCTAAAGACAGCTATGGAGAGTATGTGTTTGATTCTCCAATATCTCTTAGAGCAGAAGTTAGCAACAGTGCTGCCCTAAAGTCAGTTCCAATATCTAATGCAAAGAGTGATGTTGGTAAAGAATATATGCAAGTAGTTAATTACATCTTAAGAATGGAGTGAAAATAATAATGGGTTTATTTAACATAACTAAACAGACTATACCAACAGCTGAGGAACAGTACGGTAAGATGTTTGGCACTAATGATGATGATGCCAAAGACAAAATTATTGAAGTTGACATAACACTGCTTGATGATATTAAAGACCAACCGTTTGCATTTCGTAAAGAAAAAGCAGAACAGCTTGTTGATTCCGTGAAACAAGTTGGCGTTTTAGAGCCTATTTTATGTAGGCACAAAAAGAATGGCCGGTACGATATTATTGCCGGAAGACATAGAAAAGCGGCAGCGGAGCTTGCAGGATTAAAAACAGTGCCAGTTATCGTAAAGGATGTATCAGTTGATGTAGCAAAATTTATTTTGCTGTCAACGAATACCGACAGAAATAATGATTATTCATATTCAGAACTTGCGTTTGCATATAAAGAGCAAATGGAACTTCTTGAGAAGTTGGGCAGCAATTCAGTTACATCACAGATTGCAGAAAAGCACAACACAAACCGTAAACAAATTTACAGATATATTCGACTTACCTACCTTAGTAAACAGCTACTTAAGCTTGTTGACAATGGTCAGATTCCATTTACAGTTGCAGTTGATTTATCGTATTTTTCTCCCGAAAACCAAAATGAGATTTTTAGATATTTGCTTAATCACAACGAAAAAGTAACGATAAAGCAGGGAAAGAAATTAAAAGATTTTTCTAACGACGGTTCGACATTAACTCAGGATGTTTTGCAAAGTATTTTTAATAATGAATTAATACTTGATGAGCCGCTTGAGAAAGAAATCGAGCAATCTGTTGATACCGATGCTGAAAGCAAAAACCAAGACAGCAGTAATCATATTGATGAAAAACCTATCAAAGTCAAAGGGCAAAATTTATTATCGCAAGACATCTGCCGTGACATTATTCTGAGTATATATGATCAAAAAGACATTTGCGAATACTATGTATTCAATATGCCAACGCAAAACAAAGCCATGCGACATTTAGCAACAATACCTGTTATTGTGAAATACAAAGATATGAAAATAAGGAACGCTGTAAAAGGGCTATTAGTCACAACTGACAATGGCGAGGAGTGCCTGCTATCATATCAAAAAATCGACTTAGAAATAAGGCAAATGCTTTGTGACAATCTTTTTGATAAGGCTGCATTTGCAAAGGTTTTATCAGATAAAATAAACACTATAAATAATTAGTTGGGACAATTTGTCCCATTAAGGAGGAATATATAAATGTGTAACAACAATAAAATAAGGCCTGATAAGGCCTTACTTACAAATGTCGATGAAGTGACCAACGACAATGCTGTTGTTGGCTATTATAACGGTAAGTTCATCATTTATGATTTTGTCGCAGGCGAACTTTGCTACCAGTGTGGAGCTAACTGCGAAAGTGAAAAGCTCTTCCCTATTGGTGAGTTAATGTTAGGAGAACTCACCCCTATAACTGAATTATCTAAAGCTGAGCAAGAACAAATCAATAAATTATATCCTAAAGAGGCTATAGATGAAATAATAACATGCTTTTAGCTTATAAGGCGGGCAAGCACACATAAAAGCTTATCTCTCTGCTTGTCCGCATTTTTTTACATACACGGGGCAGACATTACAGCTCTACTAATGACCTTTATTTAAACCTCAGTGTCTGCCCAATAATAACAAACAAGTGAAGCGTTTGCTACCCCTTTCGCTTCACTTGTTTTAATTTTAACAGGAAATAAAAAAACATAAACAGAATGGTGGTAATTATGAAAATTGGAAATTATAAAATTGGACGGTATCACGGAATAATTAAGAAGATGTACGAAGACGGAAGCTTTGATTATGAAACATCATTTTCTGATGCGGCAGACCTAATGCAGAGTGTATATGCTATCCATAACTGCATCGGAAAAATGGTAGGAATAGCAACGGACAATCCACGAGTGCTTGTTGATATGGCCGTTATTCGTGGAAAAGAAAATATAATTAAAGAACTTACAAAATGATACAGCTCACGATAGCTTGGCAGATTGCAGGGCAACCTTATTTTGTTATCAACAAATAGCAAATACGGAGACGCCCAAATAAAAGAAATAACAGAAACAATAATGGCAGGAGTTGCATTGATTATTTTAGCTACTAGTTTAGTACTTTTTATAACAATAGTTGTAGCCTGCCATAGTGGATGAATATAAAATTGTTTAAAAAGGAAGTATATTAAAATTGGAACATATAACGGAACAGTTTTTTTATGATTATTTTACTGTATACATCGAAAAATTTTTGGCAGCACTTTCTATTACGATTTCTATTTATAAGATAATAACAGTTATTGTACATAGGATAAAAGGGAATAAAACAGTTCTAAGTATAAAAATCTATATTGTATCAATGATTTCCCTTTTAATTTACCACGCAATACACTATAAAATATTTCACAACTTAGATATTTGGTATATTCTAATAATATCAGCAATGACGTTAAGTGTTATTATGTACCAGTGTTTACAGAAAAACTATCACAAATTCTTACCGATACTAATTATTTTGATTTGTTATTTTTATGTATTTTTAGGAGTTGAGACTAATAATCTTATTTTATTTATATTGTATGATTTAATCCTGTTGTTACCATCAATAATTAGAATTATTATTGAAAAAAAGAAGTCATAATGGTATAATACATCAAAAAAAATGGGAGTGTTGTATATGAAAATAGTCCACAAGTTTTTTGATGTAATATGGTGTTGTCAACAAAAAATTATAAAAGCAAGTAAACAATTTAATAGCATTACAAAAGGGACATATAAGATTTTTATTAGGTGCGGAAACTTTATATGGGCGACGAGTTTTATAATATCGTTAATTTTTATTATTTTCGAAAATAATAACCTGTTTTTTATTTTTTTTAATATATCATTCGGAGCACTAGTTATAAGCTATCTTTCTATACCAGTGATGAATACTTTATTAAATTGCTGTACTTCACTAAGAAACTTTTTCTTGGTTTCGGTTGTATTTAATGGAATGCTGTCGTATGTGCTATACATAAAATACTCATTATTAGCTATTTTATTTTTTGCTGCTCTCTTTTTTGTAGCAAGCCTGATAGCAAACACAAAAATAGCAACAACAGCCAATACAATTATTGAAGTCCTATTGGCTTTAGCTTCTGTAATAAAAGGTGCGATCATAAATGAAATATATAAATTTTATAATAAACAATTGGGAATTTTAAGCAAAGAAATGTTGACACAACAAATACTAGCCCAAAAAAATGAGTATTACAGCGAATTTGAAAGAACCCTATCCAACAGTATAGATAATGTTCTTTATCCATTGTTAGTTATTAACGGTATTGCAATACTAGTAAGCCTTTTACATTCTTATTGGATTGAAAAGTATAATGATAACAAACAAATTGGTTGGGAAGATATAGAAAATTTATACCCGTAAGTAATATTAAATTGAATGCTGAAACAGAAAGATTATTATAAAAACAACAAAAAGAATAAATAAGCCTTAATTGTATTGAACATCAAACACAACCATATACAATGGAGGTGACATAAATGGATATTATTGTTAGCATAATAACTGGAATTTTTGCAGGAGTAATACTTAGCAGCATAATCACTACAGTGGTATTATCGGTTGTTATTTATTTTAAATTTTTGAAACACATACCCGATGAAAGCAAAAAACAGATTGATACCTTGCTCAATGATAGGTTGGGTTATGAAACAACAAATCATAACGCAGTTTTGCAAAAGTCCAATTCTGTACAAAATTTTTTATCAACTGAACACTCAGAAATAAAACAGAGTATAAGCTCTTCAAACAAAAGTATCTCTTATTTGTATGGCGAATTCAACACTGATAGAGAATTGAAAAAGTTGCAGTATGAATATCTGAGGGACAATGACAAGACCATAATAGATGCTGTAAATAAAATATCAGTTTTGGGAGAAGCCCTTGAAAAAACAAATTATGAAAATGCAGCCTTAAAAGCCGAAAATGAAAAAGTTGTTGAGGAAAATATTAAGCTTAAAGAGCAGCTTGCTCAATATATAAACCCGGAACATTATAATAAGCAAACACAAACAATGCATTTAATTAAATAATTAAAAAAGCTCTGCTTTTGTTCTTTAAGACAGCCATTAAACTGTCTTTTTTTATTTATAAAGATTGAAATTTGCAGATGATTAATGTACAATGGAGGTGACATAAATGGACTTAAAATATTTATTTGTACTTGTTTTAATGATAGGGGTTATATTTTGGGGTATTAAGTGGATAGAAAAATTCTTTAAAAAGAAAATATTAAATAAAAAAAAGAGAGAAGAAATCGATTCAAAAATTGATGACGCTTTTAAAACTTACAGCGATAGATTAGAACAGATAAGCAAAGATTATGAAGATTTATATTCGGATTTTATTGAATATAAAAAAGCATCAGAAAAAGCTATTGAGGAAATGAAAAAATATTCTAATAAGGCTATAAATATTTGCGATGAAATAATTGACTTTGATAAAACCTTTGATGAAAAATTAAAGCTTTGGTCTGAATTACTTAATGACCCGGCGAACAACAATAAGGTACAAAAGTCAATAGAAGAACACATAAGATACGATATTAAATTACACAAGGATATAGTCCGTCAACAAAACGAAGAACGCATATCTTGTCACGAACGGATTCGACAACATTTGGGATTGAAATAAATATATGAATAAAATTGAAATTAAAACTATTTTTAATACTAAAAAGTTTTATGATATTGTTAAATCAAGCAAAAATCTTGATGAAAGCAAAGGTTGAAAAAACTGAAGCATATTATTGTAGAAAATAATGAGTAAACGAAGACTATAGTGAAGACTTAGGGGAGAGAAAATGTAAATGATATTTGTAAGCGGGATTCATGGAGTAGGAAAAACATATTTTTGTACTATGATAAAAAAGCAATTGAATATAAGTAGTTATTCAGCAAGTGAATTAATTTCAAAAAGAGGAAAGAAAAAACTATCATCTGACAAAAGAACTTCTGAAATTGCTCTGAATCAAATTTATTTGGAAGAAGCCATAAATGAGTTGAATAAAGATAGTAAAAAATTTATATTGGATGGACATTTTTGTTTATTAGATTCAGATCAAAAAATTTCGAGGATACCACGAGAAGTTTTTTTACATTAAAACCTGACCTGATTGTATTATTGAAAGAAAAATCATTTGTTATAGCGGCACGCAGATTACAAAGAGATGGAGTTGTAGTGGATGAGGATTTCATATCCACTTTTCAACAAGAAGAAGAAATCTATGCCAAAGAGATAGCCAATCAACTGGAAATAAATCTTCTTGTTTCATATGGTAGTAATGATTTGGAAGGAATTATAGAAAAAATTCGAGAGGAGGTATTATAATATGGCGGGAAAGTTTACTTTAAAAAAATTTATAGATATTGATTTGAATGATATTTTTTTTGATTCATTAAAAAAGGATTACCCTGGCAATGAAAATAGTACTGGATTTGTTGAATGGTTTAAGAAGAAAGCAAAAAACGGTGCAACAGCACTTGTTTTTGAAGATGATAAAGGACTTGGAGCTTTTGTTGTAATTAAAAATGAAATAGAAGCAATTGAATTGAAAGAAAAAACTTTGCCAAAAATTAATAGAATTAAAATAAGCACATTTAGAATTGCAGAGCGCTATAGAAGACAAAGAATTGGAGAAGGGGCAATAGGATTACTTTTATGGAAGTGGCAACAATCTGAGTGTGAAGAAATATATGTAACAGTATTTGATAAGCATAAAACTCTAATTTCACAATTCGAACGCTTTGGTTTCGTGAATATTGGAAAAAATCTAAATAATGAAAATGTATTGGTAAAGAATCGTAAACGAATAGACTTTAGTGATTATTACAGGGCATTTCCATTTATAAAATCAGGTTTTGATTATGCGGGATATGTTATTGTGAATGATACATATCATGATACAATGTTTGCCTATTCTGAATTGGCGAACACTATGTCATTACAGAATCAATTAGGAAGTAGTGTGAGTAATGGATTAAGCAAAATTTATGTTGGAAAAGCATCACAAATAAAACATAAAATTGGAGAACCGATTTTAGTTTATCGAAAATATACACAGGGTACCGGAAAAAAATATCGTTCCTGTATTACATCCTATTGTATTGTTACTGACGTTATACAAGTGAAAAGTAATAATAAATGTTTGATGTCATTTGAAAAACTAAAATGTAGAATAGGAAATAAATCCATTTTTGATGAAGCCGAACTGTTTAGACAGTATAATAAGTTCAGCAATTTAATAATTGTTGAGATGCTCTATTATGGTTATTTTGGAGCTGGTAACAATGTTAATATGGATTGGTTGGATAAAAATGGGTATTGGACCATTAAAAATCAGTATCCGACAGATATACAGCTTACTGAAAAGCAATTCAGAAAAATACTAACGGAGGGTAAAATCAATGTGTCGAATGTTATTATCAATTAATCCTGAATATGTTGAAAGTATCTTGAATGGAACAAAGATTTATGAATATCGAAAATTTAGGTGTCGCGATGATGTTGATAGAATAGTGATATACGCAACAAATCCATGGAAACAGGTTGTTGCAGAAGCTGAGATTGATAGTATTGTTGAAGATGATATATTAAATGTATGGCATAAAACAAAAGAACACTCTGGAATTACGTATAAGTTTTATAGAAAATACTATAAAGGAAAAAAGAAAGCGATAGCATATCGCTTAAAAAATGTTGTGGAATATGATAAACCTTTGACATTGCAAGATTTAGGAGTATCATCTGCACCACAATCATATCAATACCTGTCTGGTGTAGAAATATGAGATTATATAAATTAAGAACAAGTGCATACAAATACAAATATACAGGTAGGTAGGAATTATCTTCGACATAGTGTAAAGGAGGAAAAAGTATGAAAAAGACAATTAAAAAAATACTTATGGCAATGTGCTTAATTGCTATGACGGCAACAGCAGCAGCCTGCGGAAACAATAACGCTACTTCTTCAAGCAGCTCATCGGCAGGCTCAAGTGGTGTACAGCAAACCGTCTTTAACGAAAGGGCTACGGAAAAAACAACAAAAGAAAAAAATAAGGCTACGGAAAAAGTCACAGAAAAGGCAACAGAGAAAAAAAGCGGAACTGGTTCCGGTTCTTCTAAGTCGGATAAAGACAAGAAAAGCAATAGCTCTAAGTCAGATAATGACAAGAAAAACAGCTCCTCAAAGTCTGACAAGAAAAACAGCAGCAGTAAGAACAGCAGCTCCAATAACAATAACTCCAACAATGGCGGCGGTGAAATAACCTATTATTACACCACTACAACAACCGGCGGCAGTACAGGAGGCAGCTCCGGCAGCAACAGCTCTGCACCTAATCAGAACAGCAGCTCCGGCAGCAACGGCTCAAGTAAAAATAATAATTCCGGCAGCACAGGCAAGAGCAACAATTCAAGCAGCTCACAGGCAGATCCACACGCCGGCAAGACTTGGCACGAGGCTGTGTATGAAACAATTAACCACCCTGCGGTAACAGAGGAGGTATGGGTTATAGACCAACCTGAAACAACAATAGAAGAACCAGTGAGTGAAATACAAGGCGTATATGTGTGTAACGATTGTGGAGCTGACATTACAAACGCTGCATATAGAAAAAAACACCTTATTGCACACATTGAAGCAGGCGAAAGTGGAAGTTACCACGTTGAGGAAAGAAGGGTACAAACCGGCACAAAAACCGTAAAAGTTCCCGAAAAAGGACACTGGGAAAAGAGGATAGTAAAACCGGCGTGGACTGAAAAGAAGCTTGTTCGTGAAGCAGGCTGGTATTGATATATTAAATGCATAATTAGTGAAAGCAGAGCAAAAAAGCTCTGCTTTTGTGCTTTATTAATTAAGAAAGAGAGGTAATTATGATTAAAGGAAAAGCTGGTGAATGGTATCAAGACGAAAACATAGGCGGTTACTTCGCAGATGACGGACAACTAATAGTGTGTGAGGAATATGGAAGTGACGCTGACCTTGGCATATATGACTTAGAAGTCATAAATGGCAATGGTTACTATGATGAAGATGGAATATTTCGCCGTTATGCAACACCAGATTATGATTAAATAAGGGCGTTTTCTTTATTCATTAAGACAGCTTAACAGCTGTCTTTTTTATTTGCAAAAAAGGAGTGAGAATATGTATAACGACAGTAGTTAGAGCAGGTAATTAGATAGAACGCAAATAATAAAACGAAAGGATGTATGTATTATGAAAGTGAAAAACTTTAAAAGGGTAATAGCTGTTGCATTGTCAGTGCTGACAATATTAATGACACTGCCACTTACAGCGTTTGCTACGCCAACGGCGACAAGTAATGATAATAGTACAATTAACCTTAAACTAGGGGACGAGCTACGCTATGACCCTAAAATCAACTGGTCAACACATCAAATGTACGCTGACGGCCGAATGGCTTACTGTGTTAATCCTAAGCTGCCGGCACCGTCAGGAAAATACGGCAGTAAAAACCTTACCGCCGTATCAGAAAAGAGCAACACATTTGCAATGCTTTATAAGGGCCTGCACTACGGATATGGCGGTCACGGCTTTGATAAAAAGGTAACTGCGTTTGGCAATAAGTCAATGAAGCAGCTAATGAATGAAGCAAAGGCTCACCATTGGCTTGGAGCAAGAGACAACAACAGCTTATATTATTTGCTGACCCATAGGGTTTTGGCAAAAATATATGGCGATAAGGATTGGAAATATGCACTTACCTCGGATTGGATTGAGGCTGTTAATGATATTGAAGCGGCACTAAAAAAGGCTGCTAAGCTTAAAGCAGAGTACAGTATGTATTTGCTAGACCCAAAAAATAAACAGCAAAAGGTTATCATTATGCAGGATAAGCTTGGAAGTCTTGAGATAATCAAAGACAGCTCCAACCACACCCTAACAGATAATTCCGGCTGCTACAGCTTAAAGGGTGCTGAATTTACTGTTACCAATACCAACAAAAAAGCAAAAAAACCGACATATACAATTACTGCAGACACTGCGGTTAATGGCGGCAGTGCTACAGTAAAATATAAGGCTGTACTGAAAAATATCCCAGCCGGCGAATATACCATCGAGGAAACAAAACCACCAAAGGGCTATGCACGTTCAACGGAAATCATAAAAGTAACAGTAAAAGCCGGTACGGCTAAGACATCTGTTACCTTTAAAGACCAGCCTCAAAGTGACCCAGTAGCTGTTTTATTAAAGAAAACTAACGGCAACGGAAAGAAAATAGCCGGTGCTGAATTTACGGTTAGGTTTTACAAAGGCTATTACACTAAATCGGAAATACAAAGCGGTAAGGCAGACAGTGCTTTTAAGCGTTCTTGGACTGTAAAAACAGACAGTGACGGTTATGCCGAATTATCAAAAGATTATCTGGTTGCCAGCAACAATGACTTTTATTATTTAAACGGACTTCCGACTTTGCCTCTCGGCACAGTAACCATTCAGGAAACAAAAGCTCCTGCCGGATATGTTAAGGACAACACCTTGTATGTACAGCAAATAAAAAGCAATTCATCGCTTACATCTGTTTCAACTTATAATGAATTTACAAATGTAAACTCGCCAAGCACATACTACAAGATTAAAAAGACCTCTGAGGACGGCGTTGTTGCAGGCGTGTCATTCAAGATATACGAGGGTAGCAAGGTTGACGAAGCTAAATATCTAAAGACAGTTAAGACAGGCTCTAACGGCGAAATCAAGGAAAAGCTTGATATAGGTACATATACCTTTGACGAGGTAAAAAGTGCCAAGTATGTAAGCCAACCTGCAAAGACAATTACAATTACCGCCGAGAACACATCAGCAAATCCGGCAGTAATCAAATTTGAAAATAAGCTGAATGACGGCACGCTGAAAATAAGAAAAGCTTCAAGTGACGGCAATATATCTGGAATTAAATTTGAGATATACAAGGGTGAAAATACAGCCGGACAGCTTGTAGGTACATATGTAACCGATGACAGCGGTTTTATTACCAAGGACTTGAAGCCGGCAACATATTGTATCCACGAGATTGTTCCTGATGGATACAAGCCTGTAAGCGACAGAGTTATTACAATTCGAGCGAATCAGGAAAGAACAGTAACCTTCCGAAACATTAAAAGCGGCAGCCAAGTCAAAATTATTAAGGAAACCGATAACTATGACGCCGGTCCTTTCACTTGTAAAATTAATGAAGTAGACAAAGAAAATGGCACCGAAAAATTCGTGATGTTTATTGAGTTAGACACTTACGAGCCTACTATAATCAACCTTGAGGACGGCACATATAAGATTACAGAAATTTTGACAGATAAGCAAAAACAGCTATGGCAGGAAATTAAGCCTGTGCAGTTTACTGTAAATCACGAAGTTGAGCTTATAACCATAATCTTACAGAATCACGAAAAGACAGGCGATATTAAGGTTATTAAGACCGCAAGTGATAATTTTGTTGAGGGCAAGGAGTTCAGCTTATATGGAGAATCTGACGCAGGCTTTGAAATTCAAAGATGTGTTAGAACCACAAATAAAGACGGCATTGCATTATTTGAAAATATTCCTGTCGGTGAATATACTCTTGAGGAATTAAGCGACCACTCTATCTACAATGTACGATGTGATGTTGACCTTGACAGTGTTCCGATAGAGTGGAATAAGGTTACAAATGTCAGTATCAAGAATGACGAAAAAACAACTCCTTTTGAAGTTGTAAAAACCTCCGAGGACGGTAATGTTAAAGGCTTTGAATTTGAGATTACCGGCACAACAACCTCAGGCGACAGTGTTAAGCTGACGAAGCTTATCACAGATGATAAAGGACGAATTACCGGAAATCTTTATCCGGGCGAATATGAGGCAAAGGAAGTAAAAACACCTAGCAAGTACATTCAGCCTAGTGTGCAGAAGTTTACTATTGAGCAAACAACAAATGACAATCCGGCACCGGTGCAGTTGTTGTTTTACAACGAGCTGAAAAAAGGCAGTCTTGAAATAACAAAGACAGCTTATGACGGCTTTATTGAGAATGTGGAGTTTAGTCTAACAAGCAAGGAAGATAGCAGCGTTGTATATCACACATTAACAGACGAAACCGGTAAGGCAGTTCTTAATGATGTTCCGATTGGCGAATATATTTTGCGTGAGGAAAATATTGGTGAGCAGTATGTAGAGATTGGCGACATTAATGTTGTCATATACTACAACGAAATCACGAAGAAGTCTGTAGAGAATAAACCTAAAGATGGTTATTTGAAGGTTATTAAAACATCTGAAAGTAAAAATCTAAAAGGTTTTGAGTTTGAAGTAACAGGCACAACTTGGGATAACAAAGAAATCAAGAAAAGCTACATAACAGACGAAAACGGACTAATCGCAGAGAAGCTGCCAACAGGTACATACAAGATTAAAGAAATTAATGTACCGAGTTATTTTAAAATTCCAACAGAACAGGAATTTGAGTTAAATCCATATTATACAGAGGACAACCCTCTGGTTATCAATATGGAAAACGAGTATAAGCGTGGCAGCCTAAAGGTGATTAAGTCAGCAGATGACAACTTCGTCGAAAATATTAAGTTTAATTTATCCGGCACAGCTGATTGTGGCGAAAAAGTTAATATCACTGTTACTACCAATGCTGAGGGCTGTGCTGAATTTAACGATGTTCCTATAGGTACATACAATTTCTCGGAATTAACGAAAGAGGACAGGTATGTAACTGTACTTGATATGGAACAGACAATCGAGTGGAATAAGGTTATTTCTGTAGCGGTGAATAATAAGCTGAAAACAGGAGAAATTCAGACGACAGCTCACGATGCAGAAACAGGCGAGCATTATGCTTACGCAAATGAAAATACAAAGATAGTTGATACAGTAGCTTATAAAGATATAGCTGCTAATCAGCTCTATAAGCTGACCGGCACTATTATGAACAAAGAAACGGGAGAGCCGTTACTTGTGAATAACGAAAAGGTTGTTGCCAGTAAGGAGTTTATTTCTTCGCCAACCGGTGCAGGCACAGTTGATGTTGAATTTAGCTTTAATTCTGCTGACCTTGTTGGCAAGTCTATAGTTGTTTTTGAAGAGTTGTCTATTAAAAACAAAGACAATAACGATTACACTCTTGCTGTACATACTGACATTAACGACGAGGGTCAAACGATTGTCTTTGCAGAGCCGAAACTGAGAACATCAGCTCACGATACAGTAAGCAATAACAATACTGCAATCACAGATACTGCAACTACAATAGTCGATACTGTAACATATAGCAATTTAATCGTTGGAAAAGAATACACCGTAGCAGGCACGCTTATGGTTAAGTCGAGCGGCAAGGAATTGACGGATAGCAACGGCAGCCCTATCACTGCAAGCAAAACATTTACCGCCGAAAACACAGACGGCAGCATAGAAATGGAGTTTACATTTAACAGCAGCTTGCTTGCCGGCGAATCAATAGTTGCGTTTGAACGATTGTATTTCAACGACAGAGAGATTGCAACACACACCGACATTAACGATGAAGGGCAGACTGTTACATTTACCGAGCCGCCAACAGAGCCGCCAACGGAGCCTACAGTGCCTACGGAGCCTACGGTGCCACCAACGGAGCCTACAGTGCCTACGGAGCCAACAGAGCCGCCTACCGAGCCTACGGTGCCTCCAACAGAGCCTACGGTGCCGCCAACGGAACCGACTGTCCCAACAGAGCCGCCAACACAACCAACGCAGCCAACCACTCCACCAACAGAGCCAACGCAGCCGGTAGATTCTACAGTGCCACCTGCAACCGAACAGACAACAGTACCTGGTGCTGGTATTGATAGCAATGTACCTGCTGCAGGTGTTGCAACAGGTGAAGCAAACTATCTTTACATCGCTTTATGTGCTATCCTAGCATTTGCTTCGATAGTCATATCCATAAAAAAGACGAATGAAAAATAAAGATAACCAAACTGGTTTTAACAAAAAGCTATATATTATAGGTGCGTCGGTAATTGTGTTGATATGTATAATTGCAACAGCACTTGAAGTTAAGTACAAAGGCACAGAATCTGCATTAATCAATGCAGATTCTGAGGACAGTATTCAAAATACAAGCCCCCAAAAGATAACACCAACTGCAACTATAACAATCGAAAAGCCTACCGAAGCTAAAAGCAAACCTACCGATATTCCTACAAAACCAACCGAGAATGCGACAAGGCAAAAAGCTCGGAAAGCTGAGAAAACAAGTAAACCACCGAAAGAAGCAAAACCGACCGAACGGCCAACCGCTGAAAATAAAACAGAAGAAAAAACAGAATGGCCAACCGCTAAATCTGATACCGAAGTTAATAACAATAACAATGGAAGTAATTCTAATGGCAATAATCCCAGCTCACCGATTGTAATCGAAAAACCTACACAGTTATACATACAGTTACCACAATATACTGAACAAGACATCGTTATTTCACCATCGGTTGTATATCTAAAAGTCGGTGATACAACTAATGTAGATGTGATTTTTCCTGCCGGGTTATCGTCATCAGGCGTTAGCTGGAATATTGATAATAGCATGGTTGCTACTTTTAGTTCGGCAAATTTTAATACAACAACATTAATTGGTAAAAGCCCAGGAACAACAACAGTGTATGCGTACCCAAAAGGATACAGCGTAACATTACAATGTACTGTCGTTGTTTCGCAATAAAACAAAAGGAGAATAAACATGAACACTTTAAAAACAGTAAAGAAAACATTTAACAAAATGAGCATTATCGCATTTGCAATTATTATACTTGCAGCGTTTGCTACAATTCAAGCCGGTGCACTCAACATTTCAGGGCCGATAACTACTGCAATTAACGAAGTTATATCCCAGTTTAAAGGCGTAGTAAAAGCGGTATTAACCCTAATTACGATTGTTTTAATTGCCGCCCTGGTATTCCGTATTATACAAATGGTACACCAATACAGAGAAGGTGAGCAATTACACTATGTCGGTTTAGTCCTACTTATCGTTGGTCTTGTTATTTCAGGTACTGCCACAACCTGGATGTGGACTATGGTCTAATAAGGTAAGGAGAAATTATGGATTGGTTTTTTACAGCCGGTGAAAATTGGCTTGCATCACTTGTATCGACCCTGCTCACAAGCTGGCTATCAATTTTTTCATTCTCTGCATATCAATTGTTTTCGCATCCGTTTGTAACCAATATTATAGATGCCTTTCATATGCTTGGTTGTGTGCTATTTTCAGCAGGGTTTATTATTGCCCTGCTGGAATATATAATTGAGGCATCAAATGGCCAGGGAGATTGGACGAAACTAGTGTTTAATACAACTAAAGGAGTAGTCTTTACAGCTTGCTTTGCTGGGATACCATATTCATTTTTTATGTTTACAAATCAAGCAAATATTTCGATGTCATACAGCCTCACCGGAGGGCTGTATGACGCTATGATTAATTCAGGTGGAGATTTTACCGCATCGTATAATTTAATTATGCGAGCCTGGCAAGGTAGTGTAAATCAGTCAGGTATAATAGTTGTAATAGTTGCCGAATTACTTATATTAATTTTCGGTATAAAAATTTTGCTAGACAATGTATCTCGTGCAGGTGTGTTGTTTGCTCTAATAATATTTGGTTCTCTAAATGCATTCAGCATACCCCGAGGACATACCGATGCGACAGTTGGATGGTGTAAACAAGTCATAGGTCTATGTCTTACAAACACAGTTGAAAACATCTTGATGATAACAGGGTTTTACATCTTTTCAACCGGCACAAGCTTTCAAGTTTACCTATGTGGTGTAGGTGCAATGTTTGCTGCAACACTGGTGCCTAAGATTGCACAACAATTCTCTATTGATGCTTCTGTAAAAGATACAGTATCAAGGATGGCATTTATGGGTGGTATGGCACTGAATACAGCAACTCGCCTAACTTCATGTTCTATTGGAGGCACCATTAGAAGTGCTAAAAAAATTGGTAATAGGTAGGAGGTTTAATACTATAATGGATTATGAGTTCTATTACCCCGAAAATTTAGGAAAAGAGGCAACGCTGCTACTATGGCATATAAGAGATGCCGCAATAACCATTGCCAGTGTGGTTGCTTCCATATTGATACTGGTGTGGACATCATTATATATACCGCTTGTGGCATCGGCAACATACGCTTTTCTGACTATTAGACTAACAAATATGGACTACACCGTATATGAATATATTAAGATTATGATTAGATATGTATTTGACCAACAAAAATATCATTGGAGGATTGATTGAAAAATGGGCTTTTCCGGAAAAAAGAAAAGTCGCAAAAAGCTAAAAAACACAAGGCAACTAATGGGGGTAGCATCTATACACGATGACTACCTCCGTGTTTTTAGTAATAAGATAAAAGTTGCTTTATTAATAAAGCCAACTAATATCAATGTTTTAAGCGACGAGGTTGTAATTTCAAAAATAACATCATTGATGAATGTATTAAAAACTGTGTCAGATGTAGAACTGCTCTGTGTAAACAGCACGCAGAATTACGATGACAATATTAGCTATTTAAATAATTTAGTTAAAACAGAAAGCAATATAATTCTTCAGGATTTAAACAAGAAAACAATAGATTTTCTTAACAGTATCAGAGTAAATATGGCTACTAACAGAGAATTCTTTGTACAGATGACTTTTAATGCAAGTAACACTACTGATGACACAAGAAGCTCGGCTGTCCGACGCACCCTACAACAGCTCAGAGAAGGTGGGTTCATCGTAAGACTAGCTAACAATGAAGATTACAAAAGAATACTTACGATATATTACGATAGTGCATTCAACGATGACTACAGCGACTACGACGGACTTAAATATATTACAGAAAGTGACGAGGTGACAAAGTATGATTTTAACGAGAACCAAGAAGGATGATACTTCTGTTTCTGCCAAAGGGATAAAAAAACAAACCAGCAGACAAAAAAAGAAGAAAAAGATAAAATACAAAGACATCTACAAAGATAAAGAGTTAGAACTTAACGAAGAAATAAAGCCTTTCTTGGATGTTATTGCTCCCTCGTTAATTAGATTTAATAATGAGCGATATATAATTGGTTCCTCTTATCGCTGTGTGTGGGCTGTCAAAGATTACCCAACTGTTACATCTCAATTAGCTGTTTTTCGTGAGCTTGGTGAACGTGACGGTGTTACATTGCACATTTATGTAAGAGAAGTAACAAAGCTTGATGAAACCAAATATTTGCACAAAGCGGAGCTGCGTAACAAGTTTTCTTTCAGTAACAGTAAGAGTACAAAAGATAGTACCGAAGCTGTTGAGAATATGAACGATATTAAAACAATCATAAAAAGAATGCATCGAAGCAAAGAGCCTCTTTTGCACTGTGCCGTATTCATTGAAATGATAGCATATAGTAAAACAGCCCTTGAAGACCTGCAAGAGAATGTTAAACTTTCGTTAAACTCTGCAAAAATTGTTTACGATGAGCTAAAATTACGACAAAAAGAAGGTTTTATGAGTGTACAACCTTTCGGAAAGAATATGTTTTATTCCCAATTTGAGAGAGTAATCCCGGCTTCAAGCGTTGCTAATCTATATCCTTTTTCATATTCCGGCAAATCAGACCCCAAGGGCTTTTATATCGGCAAAGATGTAAACGGCAGTAACATATTGGTTAATTTCGACCAGAGAGCCAGTGACAAAACCAACGGTCATATTCTGATTCTTGGTAACAGTGGCCAGGGTAAATCTTATTTGTGTAAAATCATTGAAACAATAGTTAGACAGTCGCAAAAGAAATTATATATATGCGACCCTGAAAATGAATACAGCGACCTAACTGAAAACCTTGGTGGTACTGTAATGAATATGATGAGTGGTGAATATGTCATTAATGTTCTTGAACCTAAGCAGTGGAGCAACAATGGTGATGATGAGGAAGATAAAAGTGATATAGATGCACCAGTGGCTTTTAAGAAGAACAGTAGATTAAGTCAACATATAGCTTTTCTGAGAGATTTTTTCGGCTCGTACAAGCCTGAAATTTCATCTAATGAATTAGATACGCTAGAAATTATCCTGGTTAAGCTGTATAAAAAATTTGGCATTGATGATAATACCACTAATTTTGAAACATTTGAACCTACAGATTTTCCTATTTTAAGTGATTTGCACGAATTGCTTGTATATGAATATGAAAATTATGACGAGAAAAGTTTATATCCAAAGGATATGCTACGCTCATTAGCCCTTTCGCTTAATAGTATTTGCGTCGGCTCGGAGTCTATATTTTTTAACGGCCATAGCAATATTCCAAACTCTGACCACATTGTCTTCAATGTAAAAGAAATGCTTGAAACCAACGAAAACTTAAAAAATGCAATGTTTTTTAACATTATGTCTTACATGAGCCATAAGTTTCTTACAGAAGGAGAATGCGTGGTAATGCTTGATGAATTTCATGAGTTTTTAAAGAACACTGTAGCATTATCATATGTACGCTCCTTTGTAAAGCGAGGCAGAAAGAGAAACAGTAATGTTATTATTGCAAGCCAAAACCCGGAAGACTTTACTGCCCCGGACATTATTAGCTATACAAAGCCGATAGTGTCCACCCCTACGCATAAATTTCTTTTTTATCCGGGCGACATAAACAGAGAGGAATACATTAAATTCATGGGCATAAAAGACAGTGAATATAAAATTTTTGAGATACCTAACCAGGGCTATTGTTTGTATATGTGTGGACTTGAGCGTTATCACCTACATGTCGTAGCCCCTCCATTTATAACCCCATTGTTTGGTACAGCAGGAGGCGTGTAAAAATGGCAGTACCAATTTTAGCAAAAAAAATGCTTTTAGAAGAAGGAGGTTCATGTCTTAAAAAAATTTTAATGCCATTAATAATTTGTATTCTTATTTTGGTAGTAGCTTGCTGTAGCAGTAGCTATAGAGGAGTATCAATAACGATGCAGGAAGTTATACAATATTTTCGCAAAAGCCTTGTTGTCGATATAATACCAAAGTTGGAAACAAATTATAAAGAAAAGATACTCTACGCAACATACTTTGAATTGTTTTTAACCCAGAATAATAATGACGTTGAGCTTAGAAAAGACAGAGTTAAAAAAATTCTAGAATGTGAGTTTTATGAAACTGACAGACACACATATATAGCAGAACTTAACGATGATATATATTTTAATAATATTGAAGATAAGTTCGGAATAACAATAGAAAATAGTAAAAGGTACGAAATTATAGAAATGGCAAACAGAATTGATTTAACTAATAGAGCACAGGAGCTTGCAGATTTTTCAAGTCCACTCACCCGATATAATTATGCTTATTTTACAAGCTACTCACATATTAACGGCCCATGGGATTCTATTTTTGTTTCGTACTGCTGCCATAATAAAGGATATATAGACAAGGGATACTATAAAAAGTACAACACTACTCAGGAAGCTTATGAAGATTGTCGAAAAACCGGTTTATTTAAAAAAGGTTATAGATATGGTGGTGACTACTTTCCTTATCCAGGGGACATTATCTTTATGAATTTTGATGAGGTAGACACAACTGCCCAGCAAATGGGTATAGTCGTTAGTGTTAATAAAGATACCATTAAAATAGTAAACGGAAATGGCGGAATTAACGGTTGGCAACGAAATATCGTTGCATACAAATATCCTAAATATGACAGTGTTTACATTATAGGATATTATCCCTTATCTGCAATAATGAATGAATCGTTTTTTATACCAATAGATGCAACAACACAACAAAGGAGATAGATTTATGAAAGTTGAATATCTAAATAGTGACAAGCTTAATGACAGCGGCGTAGGTCAATATCAAAAACTTAAAACAACAATGTCGCTGAACAAGATAACATACAAGAAATTAGATATTATAGCATCACTGCTTGAAGTTAAGTCCAGGAACACAGCACTTGAAAATGCAATTAACTTTTACTTTTCATATCTTACAAATACTTTTAATCAAGAGTACTTGTGTGATGTCTACGGTAATAAGATGGCATCAGAGATTAAAATACTATCAGACAGATTGGCCAAGTTACAATTCAAAAATGCGGTGGAAATTGATATGCTTACAAGAATTGTCGCAAATGACCTGGAAATGGGAAAAGAAACTTATGATAAGCTGCGTAAAACAGCAGTTGATTGCGTTAAAACTTCAAACGGAACTATTAACTTATACGACGCAGCAAACAGTCAATATTAATAAAAGGAGATACAGAGATGGACGGTGCTAAACTTATACTGAACAGTAGATATTTTAGAGTAGCAAAATCAGGAAATCATAAACTTACAAAGGAACATGTTGCATATCTTGTTGGATATGTTGGCACAAGAGAATCTGTATCATTAAACAGTGACAATGTTACTGCACAAATAGAGAAAGCAACAGAAAAGCAGAAACACACAATAGAGGTATTAAAAGAAAAATGTCGTGAAGATTATAAAGACACTCATGAGTACGCAGATTATCTCAAAACTCAGTCAAAAGCTGCTGCATCTCAATTAATTTCACGGTTATCTGAGCTTACTTTATTAGAAAACGGAGTATATACCGACGATGGTTTATCTCCACAAATGGTAAGTTACGTTGGAACACGACCGTCTGTTGACATTAAAAAAGGTCAACAGCACGGTCTGTTTTCGTCTTACGAGAATGTCGATTTAAAAACTGCAATGGACGAAATATCTAACCATAAAGGCAATGTGTGGACACATGTTATATCATTACGCCGTGAGGATGCAGATAGATTAGGTTATAACTCACAAGAGCCATGGAAACAATTAGTCAGAAACAAGGCCAATGTTTTAGCAAAGGCTCACAAAATTAAATTTGAAAATTTAAGGTGGTATGCAGGCATGCATAATACCGGTTATCATCCTCATATACACCTTTTTATATACAGCAACAACCCCAAGGAAGGCTACATTAACGATAAAGGCCTAAAAGATATTAAGGCTGCCTTTGCAACTGAAATTTTTAAAGATGACTTAAAATATGTTTACACCGCAAAAACTGAATATAGGAATGAAATTAAGAAAACACTTGACGAAATAGTAAATAGGGTAAATGCACAGCCAATTGAAAATATAGATGACACTAACATATGCGAATTATCACAGAAATTGTATAACTTATCAAAGAAAATGCCATTAACAGGAAGGTATTACTACAAGTACCAGTCAAAAGAAATAAAATCTCTTGTAGACAAACTCTTAAATGACTTAGTGCTGAAATCACCTGAATTAAATAAGCTTTACAGTATATGGGAAGACCAACAGCAGCAAGTTCTCAAAACATATATTAAAGCTCCTAATTATAATGTATCAATATCAGATAATGATAATTTTAAATTTATGAAAAACACGCTGTTAAAAAAAGCAAGGGAATTACAAGGCATTGTTCAAGAAGAAATTCATACCAAGGAAAAAGATTTTTCAATCATTGCTGATGAACCACAAAATATAGATGATAACCTAGAAGAAAAGAATAACCTGGAAGATGCTATACAGCCACCAGATGATATATGTACTACTGAATATTGTGAAAGTGAGAAAAGCAGTGCTTATGAAAATGCTGTGAATTTTCTGAGTATGTCCGAGAAATTTTTAGAGCTTGTTGATAATGCACATAGCAACGGTGAGGCTGCATATAAAGTTGCTATTGCGTATTTATATGGGTATCCAGACGAAAATATTAAACGTAATATTGAAACTGCAAAACAGTTTTTATTTAGGGCTGACTATTTAGGTAATCCCTATGCTACATATCAACTGTCAAAAATGCACTTTGATGATAATCGTGAAAGAGACCAAAAAATTAGAAGTGAATTTGCAATGAAAGCGTTTGACGGTTTTAATGCATACTTAGGTGAAAAATATCCCAAATTATATGATGCATTAGTCAATGGCTACGGTGTTGAAGAAGCCTATGATGATATAGAAGAAGATGAAAGATACAGTGCTGCAAATCTTGTGTATAATATCGGAAAAATGCATTATAAAGGCGAGGGAACATCTCAAAATTTTTTGAAAGCAAAAAAATTTTTTGTGTCATCTTGTAAAAAAGTACGCTATGCCAATATATATTTAGGAAACATAGCATTATATGGGCAGGGAGAAAAAATAAACTATGCTGATGCAAAAGTTTACTATTCAAGGGCTTTACAGTCAAAAAATGAGATGACTGTAGGTACTGCCGCGTTTAAGCTTGCATATATTTATGAGAGTGTGGATAAAGATTTTGATAAAGCCGGTAGATATTATTTCCTTTCGGCCAAAAGTAATAATGCCGACGCCCATTATAAGTTAGCAAAATTACTCGAACAAGGTAAGTTTAAGATAGATGGTATTAATGAGAATGGTGCAGAAATCTTTTATAAAAAGGCTTACGACTTATATATAAAACAAGAAAAACAATTTTCTGATTCAAATACTAAAATTAATATAGCAAATCTTTTACTGGCCGGAAAAGGTGTTAATAAAAATGAAAACAAAGCGATAGATTGGCTTAAGCAGGCCGAGAAAGATGGAAGTGCCGTAGCATGCCAACACTTAGCTAATATTTATGCAAATAAAGAGAGTAATAACTATAATATTGATACCGCAATATCTTATTTAAATAAAGCAACTGAGTTGAGCAATGATAATCATATAGCAAGCTATCAATTGGGATTAATATACTCAGATACTGAAAACACAAATGTTTACAACTTAGAAAAAGCTCTTTCTTTTTTTAAAATTTCTTCTAACGCCGGCAATCACTATGCAAGTTATCAATTAGGTAAGATATATGCTGACCGGGAGAGTAATTACTTTAACCCAGATAAGGCTGTAGCTGCTCTTAAAGTTTCGGCCGACAAAGGCAACCATTACGCAAGCTATCACCTAGGTAAGATATATGCTGACCCAGAGAGTAATTACTTTAACCTGGATAAGGCTGTAGCTGCTCTTAAAGTTTCGGCCGACAAAGGCAACCATTACGCAA
>ENA-ORNY01000357-ORNY01000357.1-human-gut-metagenome-genome-assembly--contig:-NODE-357-length-32495-cov-31.852312_pt1 | contig 32495 bp, 32 predicted proteins | sample MGYA00242122_ERZ509036 | MGnify/ENA primary metagenome ERZ509036 (study PRJEB26280, sample SAMEA2338696) | human gut metagenome | biome: human gut; feature: human-associated habitat; material: faeces... | reverse complement strand
TTTTATAATTTATTTTGTAGGCTCTTTTCCTTACCCCAACTTTTATTATAGAGCCTTTTTAATATCACAAATAGTTGGTAGCGAGACTGTCTAAAAGCGAAAAAGTGCGAAATATCAGTAATTATATTGGAAATGAGAGAAGAATATGCTATACTGATAAAAGTGTAACTATATTCTTTTATAAGCCCGATGAAAGGAAGGACACAGATGGCAGTTACATATAAGAAACTGTGGCATATTTTGCTGGACAGAGATATGAAAAAGAAAGATTTACAGGAAACCGCAGAACTTACAAAATACACAATGCGTAAACTGGGCAATGATGAAGCCGTTACAACAGATACTCTTGCCAAAATATGCAGAGCTTTGAACTGTACTGTTGATGATATTATGGAAGTTTTACCCGAAGATAAGTGATAAGTCCGTTTTATGGGACAGTCAAATTGATAAACTATAATTGAGATGTTGTATCTGTTAAAATTACAATGTCGTAGAAATAAGGTGATTTGGTGATAGAGGAAAAATATAGTGCCGGATTGATTTCTCAATCCTTTTGGTTCATAGAAATGAAGAAAATCATCAAGCTGATTGATGAAGGTAAATCCGAAGAAGAAATAAAAAACTTGTGTATTAGCGAAAACCTTTTTGGTGCTGCAAAAGAGTATAGAGCAAAAAGGATTTATGGATATATTTGGAACAGAGCAAAAAAACTGGACAAAACTCTGATAGATTTGTTTGTCACTTCTGATTTGGCAACGCAGAAAATAATTAACCTTGTTTCTATTCTCAGAACGGATAGATTATTTTTTGAATTTATGTTTGAAGTGTACCGAGAAAAGAATATTCTTGGTATTCCGGTTATTGAAGAATCAGATGTGAATATTTTTTTCAATAACAAAGAAGTTCAAAATGATGATATTGCCGAGTGGACAGATGGAACTAAGCACAGACTTCGCTCAGTCTATTTCAATTATCTTACTGATGCCAATTTGCTTGCGATAGTAGATAAACAGAAAAAAATCACACCCCCTATCCTTGATATTGCTTTGCAGCGTTATCTTGAAGCAACAGGAAGTGAGTCGATTGTGAAAGCAATCACGGGGGTGAATTAAAATGATGACACTTGCAGAGCGATTAGATAAGGCAGAAGAACTGATACACAAGCCATCTTTCAGAGAAAATAAAGGACTCGGAAATGAAGTTGGCTATTACATTTTTGATTATCCTGCCGACCAAGAAATGTATGTAAGAGAAAGAGTCGAATACATAAGAAAGAAAAGCGAAAACTCTGATAATGATTACAAAGTGGTTGTCTTTGATTTATATGACATTGTTATCGACATTCTCAATAAGAAAGGCTACTTGGAAAAGTGCTTTGAGTTTGAAAAAGCAAAAGGCTTTGACAGAGTGACAAAATCTATAAGTAATATGCTGAGAATAACCTCATCGGACAGTTTGATTGTGAACTACATAAGGAAAAACACACCTGATAAGGCGGTTGTATTTATCACCGGCATAGGAAAATGTTATCCGATACTGCGTTCACATACGGTACTCAATAACCTACATCAAGTCATTGATGATGTTCCGGTAGTTCTGTTCTATCCCGGCAACTATGACGGACAAGAACTTGTCTTGTTTGGCGAAATCAAAGACGATAACTATTACAGAGCTTTCAAATTGGTTGAGTAAATGGCAACTCAATACGGAGGTAGAAAAATGCAACGAATTTTAATCAATGATTTATTGCAATTATCTGATGAAAATATACGCAATACAAGATTAAAACTTAATGTTTTCAATGGGAATACAGACCCTCTTGAGAAATATAAAAAAGACCCTGATAAAATCAATATAGAGTGGTTTCTTTGGCATAATCAAAGAAGATACTTTCACGAAGGACAACTTGCAATTTGTCTACTCTACCTTTATGACGATAAATGGTTGCTAACCACGATAAAAAGAATAACAAAAGAATTAGATGTAATTGATGATGTTGGTTTTGAAGCAGAAGAACTTCATGAATACAGTAAATTCTATGGACGACTTGTATTGAAATACCATAACACCAATAGAGGTATGGGAAGAACCTACGAATCATTGATGAATGAATTAGAGGTCATCGAAATTTTGTCCGTTGCATATGACGGCGATGATTTCCCCGGCTATGAAAATATTAGACTTTTTTTCACAGCTTGAAACAATAATACGAAAAAAGCGTAGTGTTTGGATAGACGCTTTAAGGAATCAAAAAGCAGTATATTTAATCACGGATACAAGCAATGGGAAAATGTATGTTGGCTCTGCAACAGCACAGTATGATATGTTGCTCCAAAGATGGACTAATTACATAGATAATGGACACGGAGGAAATGTTGAGCTAAAGAATATTGTTGATACCAAAGGTTTTGATTATGTAAAAAACAATTTTCAATATTCTGTTTTAGAAAACTACAACGCACGAATGGACGATAATTACATTTTAGGTCGTGAAAAATGGTGGAAAGAAACTCTTTGTACCAAACAGCACGGATACAATAAGAATTAAGGAGTGGACGATATGATTATTAAAAATATGTTTGCTAAGCCTATCGATAGAGATATAAAAGGTGTTATTAAGGTTGGACAAGACGATAACGCTAACATTCAGCAGGAACTTGAAGAATATGTAGTTACTCGTGAATTGCAGAAGCATTTCCGTGACTTCTTTGAAAGTTATAAGAAAGGTATATCCGGAAACACTGACAAAATGGGTGTGTGGATTTCCGGTTTCTTTGGAAGTGGTAAATCTCACTTCCTGAAGATTTTATCCTATCTCCTTGAAAATAAAGAAGTTGGCGGTAAGAAAGCGATTGATTATTTCGTAGATGATAATAAAATTTCTGACCAGATGGTACTTGCAGATATGAAACTGGCAGGTACAATTCCGACGGATGTTGTCCTTTTCAATATTGACTCTAAAAGCGAAGTAAATGGAAAACAGTCTAAAGTTGCAATCGTTTCTGTTTTGCAGAATGTGTTTAATGAAATGCAAGGTTTTAGCGGTTCTAACCCATTCCTTGCCGACTTGGAACGCAAGCTCACAGATGAGGGCAAGTACGACCTATTCAAAGAAAAATTTGAGGAAAGTTTCGGTTCAGATTGGCTTGAAGCAAGAAACGACTTCGACTTTATTCAGGACGATGTAGTTGAGGTTCTTTACGAAATCGGTTTTATGAGTATTGAAGCAGGTCGTAATTGGTGCGAAAAAGCAACGGGCGATTATAAATACAAGGTTGAGGACTTTGCTGCTCTTGTAAGAAAGTATCTTGAAAGGAAAGGCAACAACCATCATATCGTATTCCTTATTGATGAAATCGGTCAGTATATTGGTGACGATTCCAAACTTATGCTTAATCTTCAGACTGTAACTGAGGACTTGGGTACGGCTTGTAAAGGTAAGGCTTGGATTGTTGTTACAAGTCAGCAGGATATTGACTCTATCACAAAAACCAAAGGTAACGATTTCTCAAAAATTCAGGGTCGTTTTGATACCCGTTTGTCTTTATCCTCTGCCAATGTTGATGAAGTTATCAAAAAGAGAATACTTGAAAAGAACGACTCCGGAAAGCAGACCCTTTCTCTCCTTTATGATGATAAGGCAACTGTTATCAAGAACCTTATTATCTTCAATGATGGTATAGAAAAGAAATTGTATTCCGACAGAACCAACTTTGCCGACATATATCCCTTCATTCCGTATCAGTTCAATCTGCTCGGAAGTGTACTTACATCTATTCGTACTCACGGTGCTTCCGGTAAACACCTTGCCGAAGGAGAGCGTTCTATGCTTGCTTTGTTCAAGGAGTCCGCTGTAAAGGTTATGAACGATGGGCCGGGTACTATTGTTCCGTTCAATATGTTCTACGATGCACTTGAACAATTCCTCGACCACTCTCACAAAGGCGTTATTTCCCGTGCTTTGGATAACGAATATCTTAACCCAAATCACGATAGGGAGTGCTTTGATGTCAATGTGCTTAAAACCTTGTTTATGATTAAGTATGTCAAGGAAATCAAAGCAAACATTGAAAACATAACAAGCCTTATGGTTTCTAATGTGAATGACGACCGTATGGCACTTGCTCAGCAGGTCGAGGACGCATTAACGAGACTTGTTCGTCAGACTTTGGTTCAGAAAAACAGCGACATCTATGTTTTTCTGACCGATGAGGAGCAGGAAATCAACAGGGCTATTGAGTCTCAGAATGTGGATTCCGGCGAAGTTATCGCAAAAGTATCGGAAATGATTTTTGACGGTCTTTACTATGAAAAGAAGTATCGTTACCCTGCTTTCAACGGCAGATATGCTTTTGCGTTCAATCAAATCGTTGACGAAAAGCCTTATAAGGCAAATCAAAACAACGATATTACATTAAAAATTCTTACCCCAAACAGCGATGAGCGTTCAGACGAAACAACTATGAGAATTTTGTCCGGACAGTCAAGCTGTGTACTTGTTGTGCTTCCTGATGACAGAGCGTTCCTTGATGAAATCCGTTCTGCTTTGCAGATTGAAAAATTTATCAGATACGATGCTACGAATACCGTCACTAAGTTTGAAAGCATAAAGGAAGCCAAGAAAGTTGAAATGCGTGAGAGAAACACAGCAGCGAAACTATTTCTTTCAGAAAGTCTTAAAAATGCAGACATCTATGTAAATGGCGATAAGGTACAGACTAACTCCAAAGAAATTTCAACACGCATCAATGAAGCTCTCGGAAAGTTGGTTGCAAGTGTATATCATAAACTATCTTACATAGATACTGCAATGAGCGAAACAGATATTCGCTCTATGTTCAAGAATAACGGTCAACAGCTCACTCTTGACGGAACAAAAACCACAAAGAATGAACTTGCTCTCCACGATGTCAATGACTATATTGCTTTGAACACACAGCGACATATGAAAACTTCAATGAAATCTATTTTGGAACGATTCTTAAAAGCACCGTATGGATTTGTAGAAGCCGATGTTCAGTGGCTTGTTGCAAAATTGTTCAAAGACGGCGACATTGCAATGTTTGTTAATAACGATGCCGTTACATTGCTTTCAAAGACTCCGGAAGAAATTATCCGTTATCTGACACGCAAAGAGTTTAATGAAAAGCTGATGACAGAGAAGCGTGTAAAAGCAAATGAAAGACAGAAAAAATCAGTCCGTACAGTAATGAAAGAACTGTTCAATGTTACTTCGGCAAGTGACGATGACGATGCAATTATGAGAAGTTTTCTTGGCTACGCATCAAATCTTAAGAATGACCTTGAGAAATTGGATATTCACTATGCGACACAGCCCGCATATCCGGGCAAACAGCTTATTGCTTCCGGTAAAAAGCTGATGGCTGATGTTCTGCAAATGAAATATTCCAATGAGTTCTTTGCAGGTATTGACCATAAAAAAGATGATTTCCTCGATTTTGCTGAGAATTATGAGCCTGTTAAGAAGTTCTTTGCGGGAGAACAAAAGGGCATATTTGATAAAGCTCTGAAGCTGATGAAGATTTATGATGACAGTAAGACATTCATTGTAAATAGTGAGATTGAAGCAGTTGCTGCGGACATCAAGTCTATTTTGAAGAAATCTGTTCCTTATTCGGAAATCTTTAAATTGCCGGATTTGATTGATAAATTCAGAAAACTTTACGGCAAGCTTATCAGCGAAATGCGTAAACCGATAGATGTTGCCATTCAGGAAGCAAGACACCGTGTATTTGAAAAACTGCAAGATAAGAAATGCCACGATAAACTGGCAGATAAGTATGTAAATCTGTTCAAAGAAATCAGCGACAAGGCAACCACCTGTAACAATGTGGCTACACTTCAAAATATCAAAGTGGAAGCAGATGCCCTCAAGGTTCGCTGTCTGAATGAGATTGAAAAGGAAGAAGCAAAAATCCTTGCCGCAGAACAGCCCGTAACTGATACTGATGACAATAATGCGGAATCAAATGTAACAACTGCCCCTGTTCCAAGGATAAAGAAAAGGAAAACCGTAAGCATAAAATCAATAAATAACGCAACAACATGGCAGCTTGAAAGTGAAGCAGATGTTAAGAAGTACATTGCAGAACTTGAGAAAAATCTGATGAATACTTTGGAAGAGGATACGATTATCAATATTGAGTTCTAAGGAGGAATAACTTTGAACGAAAAAATAATTGAAATTATGCAACAGGATATAAAACGTTGTGCGGAACATAATACAAATACAGGGTCATATAATTTGCTTCAAACCCTAATCGCAAAGTACAATGGTCTTTTTCCCGGATTTTCAAGTGATTTTAAATTTTCAAGTCGTGCATCTACAATCGGACACGAAGCTGATTATCGACCTGAAATCAATGCGGTTAAAGAAAAGCTTGAGCTATTGATAATTACAGAACAAAATAAAGACCCTTTGTTTAGATTCAAGGAAATGTTGACAAAGGATATAGAAATATTAGAAAACTCTTTGAATGACAAGACTACCGAAGTGGAAAAGAAAAACCTGTATAGAATGATAACTGCAAAGTATCATCCATATGTGCCAAAACTTGGAGAAGGATTATATCAGTATTATGCAGAATATGGATTTTATGAAGAAGTAGAAGGCTCTTCTTTGGATTATAACCTGCAACAGATATATAACAAATTGTGTGCATTTAAGGCTTTAAATTATCCGGGATTAGATGCAGTTGCAATGAGCAGTCCTAATACAGTTGTTAATATCACAAATAACAACGAAAATAAGAACACTATGAATGTAACATTTGATTCTGTTAGAAAGACGATTGATTCAATGACATCACTGCCGGAAGAGGATATAGAGGAAATCAAAAATAAGATTTCGGTGTTGGAAGAAATTGTTAATTCAAAAGAAAGCAAGAGTAAGAAGTGGTCTAAAGCAAAAGACATTATCAAATGGGTAGCAGACAAGGGTGTCGATGTCGGCATTGCATTACTGCCATTGATTTTGAAAATCGGGTAATGGAGGAGCAAGATGAACAAAACAGCAATAAGAAAATTTGCAGAGTGGGCAAGAGAAAAACTCATTGAAGATATTAAATATAAAGCCGGAACAGTTGGTATTACAGAGAATGGAATCGCAGAAAAATTACCGCAGTCAACAAGTGATACATATTTCTATGATGTTGGCACAAAGGATTATACGAAAATCTTCGGTATTGAAATTAAGCAGATAGATGCTCTTGTAAAAGCTATTCAAACAAGAGAACGCAGCTATAAGAATTATCAGGAAGCATTTGAAAATGTGATTGAAGAAGTGGCATATACTTGGTTCAATCGTTTGATTGCGATTCGTTTTATGGAAGTCAATGATTATTTGCCTTCTGGTGTTCGTGTGCTTTCTTCTGAAAATAAAGCAAAGAAAGAGCCTGACTTGGTAACGACACCGTTTGATACCGATTTGAAATTTACATCATATGAACAGGATAAAATAATCCAACTGAAAGACGATAATGAATTAGATGAGTTGTTCCGTATGCTCTTCATTAAGCAGTGTAACAAGCTTCACGACATATTGCCTGACCTGTTTGAAAAAACGGACGACTATTCCGAACTGCTTCTGACGATTTCTTTTACAGACAAAGAGGGGATTGTCTATCATCTTGTTAATGATATTGATGAAGATGATTTCAATGTAGAAAAAGAAGGTCAGATTCAGATTATCGGTTGGCTGTATCAGTATTACAACATAGAGCCAAAGGACAAAGTTTTCCAGAACCTAAAAAAGAATATAAAAATAAGCAAAGAGAATATTCCTGCGGCAACTCAGCTTTTTACACCGCATTGGATTGTTCAGTATATGGTAGAAAATTCACTTGGAAGAATACCTATTCATAATTTAAAGTACGGTAATTGGTCAGATGAAGAAAAAACTAAGATTGATTCTTTAAAAAGCAAGTGGAAATATTACATAGACGATGTAGAACAAACAGATAAAATTGTTAAGCAGTTTAGATTTGAAGAAAGTAATAAATACGGCAAAGGCGATTTACCGCCGTATGTCGGAACAACATTTCTTGATCCGTGTATGGGAAGCGGTCACATACTTGTTTATGCTTTTGATGTGTTTATGGATATCTATCGTATGCAAGGTTATACCGACAGAAAGGCAGTAAGAAGTATAATATTAAATAATCTGTACGGTCTTGAAATTGATGACCGTGCAGCCCAGCTTGCATACTTTGCCATAATGATGAAGGCTCGTTCTTATGACAGAAGATTTTTAACGAGAACGGACGATGACGACAAGCCCGATATACCCAAACCCAATGTATGTTCAATACAGGAGAGCAATCGCATAAAATCCGAATATATTGAGCTGTTTGGCGAACTAAAACCTCTTGCACAAAAATTACTTGATGAATTTTCTGACGCAAAATGTTACGGTAGTATATTAAAGCCTTCAATAACTAAAGATGAAATTAAACAACTTGAAGAAAAGTATGCCGAAATAGATAATACCCACTATGATAACCTTTTTGATATTAAAAAGCAGACTGAACTTCGTCCGATTTTTGGACAGCTTATTACGCAGGCAAAATTAATGATTAAAAAATACGATGTTGTCTGCACCAATCCCCCATATATGGGCGGTAGCGGAATGAATGACGATTTGAAAAAATATGTAGCTAAAAACTACGCAGATTCAAAAGCCGATTTGTTTGCATGCTTTATTGAAAGAGCAATTGATTATACTGCCGAAAAAAGTTATACGGCAATGATAACAATGCAGAGTTGGATGTTCCTTTCAAGCTTTGAAAAATTGAGAGAAAAACTATTGTACTCAACAATCGTAAATATGGCACATCTCGGTGCAAGAGCGTTTGATGAAATAGGCGGAGAAGTGGTTCAGACAACGGCTTTTGTCATCGAAAAGGCGAATATAAACGGTTATCTTTCTTCGTATAAAAGACTTATTGAACCAAACAGCGAAAATGCCAAAAAAGAAGCATTTATTAGCAATGAATATAATTATATAGTGTCAGCCGATAACTTTTCAAAAATTCCAGGAAATCCAGTGGCATACTGGGTTGGAAAACAAGTGCTAAAGGCATTTGAAGGCTTCCTTTTGAGTGATTATGGTTATCCTAAACAAGGCTTTGCGACAGGGGACAATAATACATTTTTGAGATTTTGGCAAGAAGTTGATATGACGAAAATTGGTTTTGGAATGGAAAATCGAGAAGTGGCAAATCAATCAGGCAAGAAATGGTTTCCATGCAATAAAGGTGGTTCTTTCAGAAGATGGTATGGAAATAATAACTATTTAGCTAATTGGCAAGTTGATGGAAAAGAAATGACAGAATTTAAAGGATCAGTAATAAGAAATCCACAGTATTATTTTAAGCAAGGCATAACTTGGAGTTCGTTGACAAGCGGCAAATTATCTATGCGATATAGTCCAAAGGGTTTTCTATTTGAAAGTAAAGGCTCAGTTTGCTTTATGAAAAATGAAGATAATTTATGGTACATATTGGGATTGATGAATACCGAGATTGTAAGCAATATGTTATTAGTTTTGTCCCCAACTCTTGATTATCATGAAGGTCCAATCTCAAGAGTGCCAATTATTATAAGCGACCAAAAGGAGCAAATTGAAATAATTGTAAAGCAGAATGTTGAAATATGCAAAAATGATTGGGATTCATTTGAAACTTCTTGGGATTTCAAAAAACATCCGTTGTTGAGTTATGAAGCTGATAATGTATCAACGGCTTTTGAATTATGGTCAAAGGAATGTGACAATCGTTTCAATCAGGTTAAAGCAAATGAAGAGGAACTTAATCGCATTTTTATTGATATCTATGGATTGCAGGACGAATTAACTCCGGAAGTAGAAGATAAAGATGTCACTGTTCGTAAAGCCGATTTGCAGAGGGACATTAAGGGGTTAATTTCTTATGCAGTTGGTTGTATGTTTGGCAGATATTCTCTTGACAAAGAAGGGATTGTATTTGCAGGTGGAAATTTTGATGAGGTTTACATATCCGATGCTATTTATCCGTCTGATAATTTGTATCCTTCTGATAGTTTATTGCCTAAAAATCCTGAATATACGAAACTTAAAACAGGTGATGGCTTAATAGATTTGTCATTTTATCCTGATTATGATAATGTTATTCCTATTACAGACGAGGAATATTTTGAAGATGATATTGTGGGATTGCTCTGTTCTTGGTTGAAAAAGATTTATGGAGAAGATACGCTTGAAGAAAATCTTGATTTTATTGCAAATGCTCTTGGTAATAAAGGAAAGACAAGCCGTGAAGTAATCAGAAATTATTTCCTGACTGATTTCATCAAAGACCATATTAAGACTTATCAGAAACGCCCGATTTATTGGCTTTTTGATAGTGGTAAGCAGAATGGATTTAAGGCCCTTGTTTATATGCACCGTTGGAACGCAGACACCATTGGTAATGTTCGAGTTGAGTACCTGCATCGTATTCAGCGTGTGTATGAAAAAGAGATTACCCGTATGCAGGAAATCATAGATAACAGCCACGACAACAAGGAAATTTCCAACGCTACAAAGCGTAAGGAAAAGCTCCAGAAACAGATTAAGGAAACCAAAGACTATGATGCTAAAATTGCCCACTTGGCTCTTTCTCGTATCGACATCGACCTTGATGACGGTGTAAAAGTCAATTACGAAAAAGTCCAGACCGCCGATGGAAAGAAAATGCAGATTTTAGCGAAGATATAGGAGGGTAAAACTATGGCATTTGACTTGAAAAGATTTCAAAAAGAATTGGCACAGCAAAAAGTTTATGATACTTGGCAGTATGTAAATAGTTTGAGAGAAATGCTTACATATATGAATATGTCATGTGAGCTTTTGGATAAAGTATATACTCAACGTGGAATTAAATTGGAAGAAAAAGAACAAGAAATACTGCGAAAAGCTGTAGAAACAGGAAAGGCATCTGTTTGTGAAAGTGATTTACACTGTACAGACCTTGATATTGCAGGATTAACTATTGATGATGGTATTTTCCTACAGAAAACAACAATGGAATTTTTCCATTATGCAAGAATGTGTTCGGATATTCTTTTTCAAATAATTAACGCAGCTCTTTTAGGAGATAGTTCTTTTGCGGTTGATGATAGAGGAATGATTGGAAAGGTCAATGCTGCAATAGAAAACAATTCTAATTTTGCGACATTAAAATCATTGCTTGATTACAACAAAAATGATGATACATTTAAGTATATTCAGGCTTTTGATAATTATATTAAACATATAAAAACTGTACTTGTAACTGTAAAGAGTAGCTTTATGTTTGGAAATAATAATGAATTTATTATTCAAGAATTTATCAACAGTGGTATTACATATCCGGCACAAGATGCAATTACTCTTGTGAAAAAGGCTAACAAATATATTAACGATACAGTTGAAGCAATTTTAACTGAAGTACAGAATCAGTTACCTAATTGTGTTGATAACAGTCAGAGAATTCATAATATCAGTTTTAAATTTGTGGCAAAACAGCTAGAAAAAGGTATTCAAAGCGATTATATGTCATTTTTTATAGATGTAGAAAATGATATAAGTGAACTACCGACTGAAATAAAAGTACTTCCTTTAATTATTAAACCAAATGACGATATATATAGTTTTGATTTTAGGTTCAAAAAAATATTTATAAGAAAAAAGGGAACAGATGAAGATGGCATTATTGGTTGTGCCGAAATAAAAAATGGTTTTGATACAAATGAATTTTATAGAATATTTACAGTGCGTTCCTGCAACATAACGGAGTATTATTCGTATATTTCTAAATTCACTCAGGAATATTCTAATATTACAGTTAATTTTGCAGCAATGGAGGGTTCTACAATTATCTATCAAGACTAATTAGTGGAGATAACAGTTATGGCAGAACTAAACTTAAAACAGATTACAGACAAATTAAATAGTGAGTTTGCAAGTGATGTCCGTAAACTTGTGTTTTGGTATGATGCCAATGCGGAGTTTCAGGAGGATATTGATAGCATAGAACTGGAGAATGCAAAGGTTCTGCATCTTGAGCCGGACAACCAGTTCTATGTCAAATACTTCTTGGAACGAGAGGATACGACAACCAATTATCTTGTGTACGCTCCTTTTGCAAAACCGAACATAAGGGACAACCATCTTGCAGATACAATTCGATATTCCAAAGAATTTTTTGCTGACCGTGCTTCGCTCCTTACGCTTGATTTGGGTATTGATGAACGGTACAAGCCTGTCATTCAGCATTATATTAAATTCTTTGCCAATAAAGACAGAACGCAGAAGTTCTATGATTTGGAAATAGAGAATTTCAACAGAAGTACGATAGAAATTGCCTTGATGAGCGTGCTTTGCAAGGACAAGACTGCTTCTTTTGAAGAAGTGCTGCGTTCAATTTTGACAGACGATGGATTGCAGGATAACAAATATCTGGCTGAGTTTGAAAAGTATGATTTGCTTTCTGCATTCTGGCAGCAGGTAGATTTGGCATTTGGATATAATGACCCAAAATCGACACTTGAAAAACTCGTTATTACGATGTTTGTTACTTATGCGGCTAAGAGTATTCATACGGATATGCCGCAGGCTTGGAAACCATTTATTTCTTATAAATCTGGTAATATTATTGCATTTATGGATAACCTGATGAACAGTTATCTGTATGGTACACGTTTTGATGAGATTTCAGAAATTATCTATAATGCAATCAACGGTAAAAATTATCTTGAGAAGATGGAAGTGGAAACACTTGTGGATTGTAATATCTTTGCAGGTGTTGATGAGTTTCTGATTAGTTGGATTATCGGCAGACTTGAGAATGAGGATATAGGAGCAAAGCTGAATGGAAAGACGATTCCGGAACTTTGTGTAGAACGCAGGAAGCAACATTTTGGAAAGAACTTCCGCAGCGAGTATTTCATTCTTCAAAATGCCTTTGATATGATTGCTGAAGGTAGGTATCAGTCGGTCAGCGGTATCAAAAACTTGGTTAAGGAATATATGGAGTCAACATATAAGATTGACCGTTATTATAGATACTTCTATTTTTACTTTGATAAATTGGAAGATACCACACAGTTTGAAAAAGTCAGGGAACTGGTTGAGAATATCTATACGAATGAGTATCTGAATCGGATTACAGTGAACTGGAACAATGAGCTTGCAGGCGCAGATGGAGAAACAGGACTTACGTTGCAGAGGGATTTCTTTGCAAGGCATATCAATTACTCAAAGGATAGAGTAGTAGTTATTATATCCGATGCACTTCGCTTTGAAGTTGCACATACTCTGTTTGAAAAAATGCAGGCAGATGAGAAGTGCAATGCTTCTATCGAAGCAATGCAAGGCGTTCTTCCATCTTATACACCGTTAGGTATGGCTTCATTACTTCCACATAAGACGATTGAGTACAGCCCGTCTTATGATGTACTGGTTGACGGAAAAGCGTGCAGTTCCACGGAGCAAAGGGAAGTTATTCTGAAGGAGTATAAAGCAAACAGTAAATGTGTTCAGTTCGATTCAATGAAAACAATGAAGCAGGCAGACCTTCGTTCTATCTTTACCGGACAGGACGTTGTGTATATTTATCATAATCAGATAGATGCCCGTGGAGATAAAGCGGCTTCTGAGAATGAAGTGTTTACCGCTTGCGAAGAGGCAATCGAAGAAATTTATACTTTGATAAAGAGGATTGCATCGCAGGCAAATACCTATCATTTTATTGTGACGGCAGACCACGGATTTATTTATAAGAGAGATAAAATTCCGGCAACCGATAAGATTGCCGGAGCTGCTTCAAAATCAAACAGTGTTGGACAGCGTTATTCCATATCTGCCGAAGAAATCAATGCAGACGGTGTTTGCCATACAACGGTTGGTAAGGTACTTGGTAGTGTCGATGAGCGTATTGTATCATTCCCTCTAGCTTCGGATATTTTCAAGGTGGTAGGAGCAGGACAGAACTATGTTCATGGTGGCTGCTCGCCGCAGGAAATGCTTGTACCAATGATTGATGTGAAAGTAGATAAGGGTAAAAAGGAAACAAGCCTTGCAGAGATTGCTCTTGTAAGCCTGACTTCAAAGATTACAAATCTTATCACGACACTCGATTTTGTTCAGACAGAGCCGGTAAGTGATATTGTGAAAGAAACCAGTTACCGAGTATATTTCATTTCTGATAATAACGAGAAGATTTCTAATGAGAATATTGTTATTGCAGATAAGAAAGATAAAGATACGACGAAGCGAATGTTCAGACTCCACTTTAACTTTAAGAACAAGAAATACGATAAATCACAGAAATATTACTTGGTTGCTTATGACGATAAGAACGACATAGAAGTTCTTCGTCACGAGATTATTATGGATATTGCATTTGCCGATGATTTTGGATTCTTCGGCTAATATTAAAAATGGAGGTATCGCCTTATGGGTTGGGGATTTGCTGAGAGTCTTGCCTTTGCAGCAGTTATGACATTGCGTGATATGAGCAATGAAAAGAGTAATAGATTGATTAAAACACAGAGATTTTATCAGGAGTGCTATGAAAGAATTGCTGACGACAGCCATCAGGCATTTAATGTCGTTTCAAAGGTGGTTCAAAAAGCGTCACGGAGATATATCCTTAATGAAATCGGCTCAGGCAGTACATATCTTGCCTTATACGCCTTTGCTCTCGTAATCGAAAGACAAGGCAGAGTTACCTCCGAACAAAGCAAAATTATTAAGATGTATTTTGACAATATGAGATTTCCGTTTTCGCAGAGTGCTTACCTAAGTGCAGCGAAAACGGGATCAGAAATTGGAGATTTCAGAAAAGTCATATCCATTTCACGAGACTATGCAGGTGGCTTTTGGGTTAATTTCTTCAGGGCGTTGTATAAGTCCGGTACTCAAAAAGACCTGCAAGATGTTATTGACTGCACAACCTCTATGATTATGAGATTTTCTATTCTCGGTAATCCAAACAGTAATTTAGCACCGAGTATATGTACGGACTTCGTTGAAAGCGTAAACTATCAGATTAACCAAGTCCGTGAAATCTCCATAAAAGAAATAGATTGGCTCGGAGTGATACCAATTCCTGAGCGGTTAGAAGAAATGAAAATCTTCTATGAGAGTCTGATAGATAATTCCAATATCACAGACGATATTTCAAAGGACGAGCTTCTCCTCTTATTAGAACTCCTGATTTTGAACTGTATATGTGATGTTGTGATGATGACAAAACAGCCAAAGTCAGTCAAACTCCAAATGATGAACGACGCAGCAGCTCTCTCCGGCATACAGACCGATGTAACACCGGAGCAATATGTGAAAGAAATCGCAAATAACACCGAAACGGGTGCGTTTTATAAAGCAATGTTTTCGTCAGGTTCTCCTTTAGGCTCAATTTGGTCAGTTATTCTGACAATGGGAGGACAGACCAACAGAACTGATGAAGCAATAGCAATCACTAACGATATGCTTTCAATTCTGCTTCAAATAGAAAACTATCTTGATGAAAAATATAATTTCTTAGGAGCAGAAAGTTTAGCTAAGAATTATATGTTGCACATCATTCAGCAACTTGCCAATATGTGCGAATGAGGAGGATAACGATGGATAACATTGAAAAGAACATAGCTCAAGGCTATGCAGATTTCACGGATGATAGTGAAGTCACAGCAGAAGCAGGTGGAAATGCTTCTTTCAACCTTAATGATACGCTTCAATTCTCTGATATGAGCGAAATCAACAAGAAACTTCGTGCTTGTTTTGACGGAAAAATTGTGCGTAAAGACTTGACTAAGTCTATTAAAGAAGGCACAAATGTTCCGGTTTATGTACTTGAGTTCTTATTGGGACAATATTGTAGTTCTGATGACCCAAGCATAATTGAAGAAGGCGTAAACAATGTAAAACGCATTCTTGCTGATAACTATGTAAGACCTGATGAAGCTCAAAAGATTTTGTCCGTTCTCCGTCAGAGGGGTAGTTATACCGTTATCGACAAGATTACAGTTAATTTGAATATAAAGAAAGATACATACGAAGCTGAGTTTTCCAATCTTGGCATAAAAGCTATTCCTATTTCAGAGGAATATCCGAGTAAATATGACCGTCTGCTATGTGGTGGTATTTGGTGTATCGTTCAACTTGATTATGAATATATCGAAGAAGATAAGGGTGCTTCGCCTATTCATATTCGCAAACTAACACCTATTCAAATGCCCCACGTTGACATCGACGAGTTGAAGCAAGGAAGAAAAGCCTTTACAAAAGAGGAATGGATGGATGTAATGCTTCGTTCTATCGGTATGGAGCCTGATACTCTTTCATACCGTGAAAAATGGTTGCTTTTAGCTCGTATGCTTCCATTGGTTGAAAACAATTTCAATCTTTGCGAACTTGGACCGAGAAGCACGGGTAAATCTCATATTTTCAAAGAGATTTCTCCGAACAGTATTCTCGTTTCCGGTGGTCAGACAACCGTAGCAAACCTTTTCTATAATATGGGTAGAAAAACTGTTGGCCTTGTTGGTCTTTGGGATTGCGTTGCCTTCGATGAAGTGGCAGGTATCAATTTCAAAGATAAAGACGGTATCCAAATTATGAAGGACTATATGGCATCTGGCTCATTCGCTCGTGGCAAAGAAGAAAAATCTGCTTCAGCTTCTATGGTATTCGTAGGTAATATCAATCAGAGCGTAGATGTTCTTCTTAAAACATCGAGCTTGTTTGACCCATTCCCACCTGAAATGGGTACTGATACAGCGTTCCTTGACCGTATGCACTGTTATATACCGGGTTGGGAAATTTCGAAGTTCAGACCTCATCATTTCACTAACGATTATGGCTTTATCACAGACTATCTTGCTGAGTTTATCAGAGAACTTCGTAAGGAACAGCACGGTGACGCTCTTGATAAATATTTCCGTCTCGGTAAAAACCTCAATCAGCGTGACACTATTGCTGTGAGAAAAATAGTAGGTGGATTTATAAAGCTCTTATATCCTGATGGAGAATACACTAAGGAGCAACTTGAAGAAATTCTCAAATTTGCACTTGAAATGCGTCGTCGTGTTAAGGAACAGCTCAAAAAACTCGGCGGTATGGAGTTTTATGATGTAAATTTCTCTTACATTGACAACGAAACTTTTGAAGAATTTTATGTTTCTGTTCCTGAACAAGGTGGGGGCAAGCTCATTCTGGAAGGAATGTGTAATCCAGGTCAGGTTTATACAGTATCTCAGGGCAAGTCAGGTATGCTCGGTGTATTTCGTCTTGAGTCACAAATGTTACCGGGTAACGGTAAATTTGAGCGTTCCGGTCTTGGCTCTGATACAAAGTGCAAAGAAGCTACCAATACAGCATTTAACTTCTTAAAGGCAAATGTAGGTCGTATTAGTGGAGCAATCAGCACAACGACAAAGGACTACATTATCAATTATCAAGACCTTCAGGGTATTGGTATGACTAATAAACTTGCTTTGCCTACACTTATTGCATTGGCTTCTGTTGGACTTGGTAAGCCGACTATAAGCAGTCTTGCTGTTCTTGGCGAAATCAGTATTGCAGGAACAATGATTAAGGTTGACGAGCTTGCAAACTCTCTGCAAGTCTGCCTTGATAGTGGAGCAAAGAAAGTATTGTTGCCTATTACATCGGCAGCAGACTTGGGTTCTGTTCCATCAGAACTCGTTGGTTGCTTCAACCTTATCTTCTATCAGAGTGCTGAGGACGCAGTTTATAAGGCACTTGGAGTTGAATAATAGCTAATTAAAATATTGCAGAAAGGAGGTTTTCGTATGGCTAAGAAACGCAGGAAGAAAAGTTCTAAATGTCCTGAACCTTTCAACACTCTTATTGACCTTGCAGCCGGGGTGACAATGAACGCTATTGCAAATAAGATGGAAGAAAAACACCACTACCGAAAAAGAGGTGTTCCAAACCCTTATAGAGCTTCAGCTATTGTTTTTTCAATGGGTAAGTTGAATAAAACCGAAGATATTATAAAGCTCGGTGGTTTAATGGGTGCAATGGGAGCTTTCGACCCTGATGATACAGACAGCAGTTACAGAAAGAAACATCCGAGAACATATCGTTATCAGACGGATACCCATTGGGAATATGACAATATCGGCTCTAAGGCTTCGGTCAAGAACAATAATAAGTATGCGTGGAGAATGAATTGCGAAGATGGCTCTGCTTATGGTATTAGTCCTTTGGACTTTGAAACCCGTGAGAGTTACAATGCAGCTCTGAAGAAACGCAAATCAGAGTCAGTAACCGAACCTTATGAAAGAGATACAGAACAATCCCTTGCTTCATCGACTGATTCTGATATAGAGCAGCAGGTCGATAAATCTGCAAAGTATGTTATTTACAGAGTATCAAGGCTTGATAACGGTCAAAATGACTACTATCGTTCTAACGGTAAACAGTATTCCGTTGGAGATACTGTTTCCGTTCCTGCAAAGGACGGAACTGCAAATGCTATTGTAATTGCAGTAAAAGAATACGATTATTCCTCCTTGCCTAAGGCATTGGAAAATATAGAATTACTTGCCGAATAAACTAATGGGCTGAACATTTGAGAAAAGAGGTCAAAAATGAAAAAACTAATTATTGTGTGCGGAGAAAAATATAGAGTCTATGGAGATTATCTTGCTCAGCTCATAAGTTTAGAAGATGATACTGAGGACTCTACAGTAGGAGTTAAAGATGGCGAAGTAGCAGCTCAGGTATGGCTCGAAAAAGAATACAAAGCCAATTCTGCACAGTTATCTTCTAATCAGTACATTCTCTTTATCGGTCATAACAAGCTAATTAAAGAGAAAAGCAGCCATATGAAAGTTGTCTTCTCTCAGTACGGAATGGCATACGGTTGGCTTGGAAAACAAGCTGTTCTATGCGTTGACAAGGTAGTATCAGCCAAAGAATACAATGACTTTATTTCATTTGCTTTGTTGTATCAAGATAACTTGGAAAAGCTGATTGAGGAAAAGAAAGAAAAATCCAAAAAGCAACAGAGCCTTGAAGCAGGTGTAAAAGGAGCATGTGTTGCTGCTTTGGCTGTTGTGGGTGGAGCTTTAGCTGTTGCTCCGTTGGCAGGAGTAGATATTGTCAAAAAGCTTACATTGAATAAAAAGATTGAGCAACAGCAGTATAGCTGTGCTGTTATGAAGTTTTATCTCGACTCACTTGGAGAGTTTTTAGGCTTATAAAGATTGGAGGTTGAAGCAAGATGGTTGGATTTGAGGAAGGATATAAGTTCTTTGTTGATAATTCATCTGCCATCGTGGGAGCTGAAATGTCAGGCTCTTATGTTGGAACTATTGACGAAGAAATCAAAAAGCTCATAAATGACCTTAACTCTCTTGAGGGATTTAAGACTTCTTCCAAAATGCTCAAGGGCGATGTTGCTGAGTTTTGGCATTCAGGAACATTCAATATTAAGGCTGCACTTGACGGTTCTGACCATAGAGCTTTCGTTGATAGAAGCCACGATTTTGCTTCAACAGATGTATCAACAAACTTCGGAGATAGATATGGACTAAAATTTTACTCTGACGGTCAGGCAAGTGCCAAAGCTCAGGCAGTAAGTATTTTTCAACGCTTCAAAGAATATCAAAGCTCCGGTGGAAAAGATGGATTAGAGAAGTTCCTACAAGATAGAGGTTTTGATAATACAGACTCTATATTGAATGACCCTATTTATTCCGGACAAATCAGAGTAATTCCTCGTGACCAATTAGAGGAAGCAACAAAATGGTTAAGTCGTATGATACAAACTGAGTCAGCACGACGACCTGAGCAAGTCTATCGCTATCAGGAAACACTTGATTTACTGAGCGATAGATTAAAAGACAATGAAGGTGTAGAGTCCATTCCATTATCTAAAAAAGAAGCTGAAGAACTTGCTACTCTTGCGAAGCAAGGAAAAATAAACGCAGAAGATTTAGGACTTACTACCGAAGAACTTATTAAGTTCGATATTATTATGCAACAAGCATTTAAGGCAGGACTGACAGCAGCCACTATTTCTGTAATGCTTAAAGTTGCACCTGAAATTTATAAAGCCATTTCATATCTGATTAAAAACGGAGAAATAGATGGCGAACAATTTAAGAAAATAGGCTTTGCAGCAGTATCAGGTGGTGCAGAAGGTTTTATAAGAGGAACTGTATCCTCTGTTCTCACGACCTGCTGTAAAGCAGGATTGTTAGGCGAAGCTCTCAAATCCGTAGACCCGTCTATAATTGGTACAGTAACGGTCTTAACTATGAATGTTGTAAAGAACGCATACTCCGTTGCTGTTGGTAAAAAGACTAAACAACAACTCACCGGAGAGCTTGTCAGAGATATGTATGTGTCTGCTTGCTCTCTTGTGGGTGGAGGCATAACACAAGCGTTTATCGAAGTTCCAATTTTAGGTTATCTGATTGGTAGTTTCGTAGGCTCGATTATTGGCTCATTCACTTACACCATTGGACAAAAAGCTGTTATAGCGTTCTGTGTTGACTCCGGATTTACAATGTTCGGTCTTGTTGAACAAGACTACACTTTGCCAAAAGAGGTTTTAGACCAAATAGGAATAGAAACATTCGCTTACGAAACCTTTGAAGCTGAGAGTTTTGAACCGGAAACATTTGAGTTTGATACATTTAGTGCAGAAACTTTTGAACCTGATACACTCGGCATTACATTCCTTCGCAGAGGTGTAATTGGGGTGTCAAAGGTTGGTTATATAGATTAAATAAGGTGGTGGAAGTTTATGAGTTTAGGTTATGGTGGTTGGTGTTATATTGCAGTTCAAGACGAGCAGACTGTTATATATCAATATGGCTCATATAACTTAAATGACTCCAACTATTGTAATGCAGAGCGTGTCTGTGATGGAACGATAACCATTGATAAAGAGTCGTTGGTAGAGCCTGAAATACACGAAAAGCTAAAACGCTTTCCAAATGGGAAAAAGAAGCTAATGGTCAAAAGAATTGTAAAAGATGTACCATATAAAAATCTTTTTGAAAATGGGAAAATCCAAATTCAAAATAGCAAGAACTGTTGGCAAAAATCCGTAGACGGAAATGATTATATAGCGTGGCACTTAATTTGGAATATATTCTCTGAGTATCAGAAAAATGGAATAATTCCTGATAAAATGTCATATAATGTCTAATAAGAAAAGGAGAAGGAAATGCAAATCGCATACTTGAATATCAACGGTTGCTTTGGTTGTCAAAGAAAAGGAAATCGAAATCAAAGCAATTCAGTTATAGCAGAAAAAATTATAGACAAGCTCTTTTGTAATATTGAGCCTGATATACTATTTTTGCTGAGTTTGACAAGTATTCGACAGCCGGAAAATATATCACTACTTCACTTGAAGAAAAAGGTTATTCTCCAATTTATCCCGATAACAGAACAAATATGAGTAGTAAGGTTTTCTCGTATGTAGTTGCATTTTCAAAACATAAACATCTATCTGAAAAAAGTCCTGAAGGCTGTTTAGCTTATAAGTGGAATGAAATTATTATCAATGAATACCGAATTATCGGTGTGCATATACCGTCAAGTATTCACGAACCTGAAAGAGCCAATGATTATTGGAATACACTACATAAGCACTATTTTGAGCATAGTGAAGAAAAAATCATTTATCTCGGAGATATAAATGCCTACGATGAAGGAACGGAAGGAAAAAAGCAATTCAATAAGTTAATGAAGGTTGCTCAAGATGGTTGGTGTAAAACCCACCCTTCTGACAACATAAGCGATAGCTTTACAATCAGACTTGAAAATGGAGATTTTAAGCGAGTTGACTATATTGTTTCATCAAATAATATTAGTGAAGATTTTATTGTAGAAAGCTATCAGGATTTTTATAAAGAATATCTTTCTGACCATTCATTGATTGCAATAACAATACAAGATGTATAGATTAGGAAGGAGAAATTATTATGCCAATGCCTGATGATGACTATGAGAAAGATATAAAGAGCGTCGTAGTCAAATATAAATTTGAACCTCAGGAGATATATGTCAACTATTATATGTCCTCTGCTTTTTGTAGGCTAATTGATACGAACAAGTATGTTTACATAGATGAGCTCCTATGCTTAAAGTCACCGGAATGTATTGAAATCAGAAATGGAAAACACCATATCAAAGATACTTCTCCTGCATTTCTAAGACTTTATTGTATTGGAAAAGAGTATCTAATTCCATCAGGAAAAAGCCTACAACACTCTCGTGAAGGTTGGAAATGTATTCAAGCTGTAAAAGAGTCTACAATAGATAATCTTGATGATGACGCATTTTCAAATATTATTAGTGGTGGACAAGAACCACCGCCGGGTACATTTGGCGATGAAGTCAAATATTATTTATCGCAGATTGGAATTACGCAAGAAGAATTAGCAGCTCGTATGGGTGTGGCAACGGAAACAGTATCTCGAATTTGTAGAGATGTTTATGAGCCACCTATCAATATGGTAATCGCTGTATGTGTTGCACTTCATTTGTTGCCATACCAAACTGTGTAGTTGATAGGAAGATTAGGTTATACTTTGGAAGGCATAAGTGAGCAGATAAGGGCATATCGCCTTATCGTAAATGTTTATTACGAAGAAAGTGTGGCTTCTTGCAATAGAAGATTATTAAAACACAGATTAAAACCATTAACCAATCCGAGAGATAGATACATATAAGGAGGAGTTATATGGGAACAATAACATTTGACGGTAGAGGTCAAGGTCGTGGAGGAATAGCTCAATTTACATTTGGTAAACACGACTTGTTTTGGCAGTATAAACGAAATGAAAGTTTAAGAGCAATTATTGACACCGGAGAATATGTTTTCATTGGTGGTCGCTTGTGTTTGAAATCTCCGGAATACTTTGGTATACAACACGGAAATATTACGGTAAGAGTTTCTTCAAAAGAAGAATTGCCTAATTATTGTGTTGCACGCATTGTTCCCGAAAGAAGGAGAACAGAACGTCGTGTTATGCCACCGAGAGGTGTAGCTCGACGGGGTAAACTTAATTATCTTAGAAGTAGAAAACCTGCTCACTATATTCACGCTCTAAAGCACCAATCTCTTTCTTCTATTGATATGAAAACCTTTTTAGACTTTTTCTCCGGTGATGGAGAACCGCCAAATGGTACATTTGGACAAGGGGTTAAATTCTACATAAAGCGTGAAGGCATTACTCAGGTGATACTTGCTGAAAGAGTTGGTGTTGCAACAGAAACGATTGGTCGTATATGCCGAGATGTTTACGAGCCACCGATAAATATGGCTGTTGCTGTGTGTATCGGTTTACATCTCCTACCCTTTGAAAGCAGGAAGCTCTTAATGCGTTTGGGATATACCTTGGATGGAAATTCTGCAATAATTAGAGCGTATCAGCTTTTAGTCGATGTTTTCTACAATGAGGAGGTATGTGACTGCAACACCTTTTTAATTGAGAAAGGACTGAAACCACTAACAAAAGAAACGGAGTGATTGTATTGAAAAAACGACATTCATTTACTGAATATGTAGCAGACAGATTTTACAATGAAATGTTTTCTGCTGTGAAGTCTTATGCTATTCAGAATAAGGACTCTCTTAACCTATATTCTCGTGTTGTGCAGAATATCAGGTATATTGAGCTGTCAGACATTAAAGTGGTAAATGTTTTCGTAAACAATCAACCCGACCCCAAAATAGCCTTTGATGTAATTGTCGACGCAGAATTTGAACTGCAAGACTATAACCGTCATAATGATTATGACGATGTTGTAAGTCAATGGTTTATGCTCACTTGTTCCGGAGATTTAGCGTGTAATCTTGATGATTTTAGGATTAGTAGCGTATCGGTTTTTAACAAGAGAAATTATCACGAAAAGCCAATGTCAGATGCATTAGTTCCGTTTATTCACAAAGAGGAATTAGAGGATTTTGCAACAGAATTTCTTCAGGCTTATTATCCTGAAGCATTAAATGCTCCGGTGTATCTTGACCCTATGGAACTTGCAAAGAGAATGAATCTTGATGTGCAGCTCACACGAATTACAAAAGACTTTTCTATTTTTGGTGCGTCATTCTTCAGAGATTGCAGCACCGAATATTATGATGAAAAGACAGACAGTATGCAGACTATTAGCGTTAAGGCAGGTACTATCTTTGTTGATAGAGAAGCATATTATCTTAGAAATATTGGATCTGTGAATAATACAATCGTTCGCGAGTGCGTTCATTGGCATTTCCATCAGAAAGCCTTTGCCCTTGAACGCTTGTATAATGAAAACGCATCTCAAATTAAGTGCCAAGTTGTTGGTGGTGTAAAAGACTCTAACGAAAGAAGTGCAACTGATTGGATGGAGTGGCAAGCCAACTCTCTCACGCCAAGAATACAAATGCCCCTTAAAACATTCAAAATAAAAGCTCAGGAGTTTATTCGTAAATACAGGAAGCAACTTCAAACTTTTGAGCTTGTTGATGTTATGGAGCCGGTAATTAGAGAATTAGCGACATTCTATGGTGTGTCAAACTGTGCTGCCAAAATCCGTATGATAGATGCAGGTTATGATGAAGCCATCGGTGTAATGACCTATATTGACGGTAGATATGTAAGACTTCACACTTTCAAAAAAGACTCCATCAGCAAGAAGCAAACATTTTCTATCAGTCGTGAGGACGCATTGGTTCAAAGTGTTTTCTCGCCTAAGCTCGGAGAGAATTTGAAAGGCGATAAATACAAATATATAGACGCTCACTTTGTATTTAACAGTCCGAAATACATAACAATTCAAAATGGAGAACCGTGTCTTATTGAGTATGCACGACTTCACATTGACGAGTGCTGTTTGATTTTTGACCTCAATGTCACGTCTGTCAATAAGTACGGAGAAACTTACTATACCGAATGTGTGCTATTCCGTGACTCTGAGTCAAACATCGTATTTGAAGCCAAGTATTCAGACGATAACAAGGAACATAAATCTCAAGCAGAACACTTCAAAAAATACAGCGATGATGTTCTTGAGGTTATAAAATCACTACCAAACAGCTTTCTAAGTGCTTTGGATAAGGTTATCAATGGTCTGATATGACCGAAGAAGAAATTGCCGAAGCATCAGATACTAGCACTCGTCATATTCAACGACTAAGAAATAATGAGAAACAAAATGTAACAATGGAAACTGTTATGCAGCTATGTATCGGTATGAAGTTACCTACTACATTAGCGTATGCTTTGATTGAAAAGTCTGGAAACTCATTTAGAGCAAACGACAAAGACTTCTCATATCAATTTCTTCTTATGGGCTACAATCAAAGATCGTTATATGACTGTAATGAGTTTTTAAGTAGTGTAAATCAGCCATTGTTAGGAAAAACAGCAAAAGAAATGCAGAAAAATCAAAAATTTTAAATAAATTTTTGCCTGAACCCGACATCTCGTGTCGGGTTCTTTTTTTCGTTAAGACCCTTTTTATAGTGTCCGTAATGCTCAGATACATAAAAATCTGTGTATTATGGACATTTTTTAGTGTCAAAAACCATTTTCAATACAATTTTACCCGACTTGTCGAGTCGTAGTCTTGTTTAGATGAACTCGGTATTATATATATGACAGTAGCCACCTGCAGGGTTTCCGGTACTGTCAAAATAACAAAATAAACTGCAATAAGCCACCGGAAGGATTGTTGTAGACCTAATGGAAATATCCATTAGGCTACACGGTCTTAATGATGGCTGACTTGCTATGTCTAAAGGAGTTTTCCGTTCGGAAAGGAACGGAGGACTCCTTTTATGATTACATTTGCAGAAAGAAAAGAATTATTCAAAACCGAGTGCAAGGTAGTGAACCTTGAGTATGAGTACAAGAGCTGTGATGAAGAACACAAAGGCTGTGTTGGAGATACCAAGTGGGCAATTATTACAGACTTGTCCGAGCAAGAGTTAAAAGATAAGTATGCTGACCTCATTAAGCGTTATACACCTTTTGTATTGCTGACCCTTGAACGAGGTGAGGTTATAAAAGAGTTTACTCAAAACGAGGACAAGTTCAGAAAACGCCAAATCAACAATGAGGACGCTTTTGGTTATGACGAGGGAATGTCAGAGATATTCCACAATGAAATAGCTTCTCCTGACTATTGGCAGGAGAAGGAAGAAATTGAAGCTCGTGAACAGCGAGAAGCTCTCTTAGAGCTTATTGATAAGGCTCTTGATACACTCACACCTACACAGCGTAAGCGTTTGTACGCTCATCTTGTGGAGGGTAAAAGCTCCCGAACCATAGCAAAGGAAGAAGGTGTCAATTACAGCAAGGTGGACAAGTCCATCGCTGCCGGAATAAAAAAGATTACCAAATACTTTGAAAATGGGGGTGCATTTCAGGGGGGCAATTCCAAATAAGTGAAAGGGTTAATTCAATTCCGGATACGAAACAACCTTTTACATTATTTGTGAAATGAGGAATTCAAAATGAGTGCAAACAAAACCAAAAAAGTAAGATGGGGCGATATTTACTATTGCGATTCAGGTAATATGAAAGGTTCGGTACAATGTGTCAAGCGACCTGTTATCGTGGTTCAGACCAATAAGCTCAACGCCACAAGTCCTACCGTTACAGTAGCAATTATTACATCTGTATTGAAAAAAGTCGGAATGGACACACATATCGAAATTGGCAAAGAATTTGGTCTGAAAGAACTATCAATGATTATGCTTGAGCAACTCAGAACTGTGGATAAGTTAGAAGAACTTGGTGAGTTCATCGGTACTGTCGCAACAGACGAGGACAAAGTTATTGAGATACAGCGAGGCCTTAAATTCGCTTTAGGTATCCCGATGAAGACTAAACAGAAAAGAACCAGAATGGTTATGAGCCTTTGTCCCCATTGCCGAGAGGAATTTATAAATGTACCGGACAACATTATAAAGCGTGTTTACCCGCTACAAGCAGAAAAAGAACCTTGCGACAAGTGCAAGGTCAGATACGGATATGACTATCTAATTATGAAGCGTTATAAGCACAACGAACAAAGGAGGGATAGTTAATGTTTGAAGATAGAATTGCTGAGATGAACGCTCAGACAGAAGTCAGCACTCCGACTATCGCTCCTTATGAAAAACGAGTTTATACAGTAGATGAAATTCAAGACATCTTGGGTATTAGCAAAACCACATCATATCACCTTGTGAGATCAAATGTATTCCATAGTGTCCGTGTTGGTGGGCAGTACAGAATATCAAAGAAAAGTTTAGATACTTGGCTTGATAGATGTGAAAAGGACGGTGATTGTCAAGTGTGCGATTAGGAAAATCGCATAATTAACAAAAACTCCGGTTGTAAGTATCATATAGCCAAGCTAATTCGCTTGGCTATATGATAACGATTGGAGGAAACAACAATGAATAATACGAATTACATAGGTGCTGATAATGTGCCGACAACTACATTTGAACGGAGAGTTTACACAATAGAAGAAATAATGTGTATCCTCGATATAGGAAAAAATGCAGCTTACGCACTTGCAAAGTCCGGTGCTTTCAAATGCGTAAAGGTTGGACGACATTATCGAGTATCTCGACAAAGCTTTGATAATTGGCTTGAAGGTGCGAAAGGTGGTGTAAGTGATGGCAGGTAACATTTCCTACAATATGTTCACGGAGCGAGTTGAGGGCTTCAACCGTGATAACGAGCGTCAGTTAATGGCAGGCTATTTTAACGAAAAGATTCAAGGAAGAGAACTTGAGGACATCGAATGGGAAACCTTTTCAGTATCAGAGATATAGTCTATCCTCTCTCTTTCTGAAGATGAAGCACGAAAACTTCTCAAATCGGGACTTTTCAAAGTTCATCGTATCGGCAACGAATACCGTGCTTCTAAAAAGAGCGTGGAAGAAAACAAGAATATTGTAATTGCTATGACAACCTATCAGGATAAAAAGACGATGACCGTCAGAGATATGAGTCGTATTCTCGGCCTCGGCAAGACTGCTTAGTATAGGCTTATCGGTCAGAATTTGTTTAAGAAGTTCTTAGTTTTTGGCAAGATACGAATTGATGTTGATAGCTTTGAAGAATGGTACGCAAGTCAATTTCATTATGAAAAGGTCAATGGTGAAAGACCCGGCAAGAACTATGGGAAAACGATTAAACCTCTTACAGTAGCAAAGGTCTTGGGTATTCCCAAAAGCACAGCGAATGACCTGATGAATAATGGCATAGTTGAATTTATATGGGTCGATGGTCACAGACACATCAGCAGAGATAGTTTTGAAAAGTGGTACGCTTCTCAGGACAAATACAAAAAGGTTATGGAAATTGAGAAGGTTGAGAATTATGTCGATTGAAGCAAAAGTTAAAGAACTCAATGGTGGAACTGTTAAAAAGAAAAGCTATACCGTAGAGGAAGTAACGCAGATACTTGGTGTAATTCGTCAAACGGTCTACAAATTGATTGACAGCGGGTGCTTTAAGGCTGTAAAGGTCGATAAAGGCTACCGAATAGTGAAATCGAGCTTTGATAAATGGCTCGATAACGAATAAGGAGGATTACAATGGCTTCTATTATAAAGCAAAAGAATAAATACGCCGTCGTTTATAACTACAAAGACCCAATGGGTAACACCCGTCAGAAGTGGGAAACCTTTGATACCAACGCAGCAGCGAAGAAAAGAAAAGCACAAGTTGAATTTGAGCAACAAAATGGTACATTTATCGTTCCTACTGCTACAACGGTTGCAGACTTACTTGAAGAATACTGCTACGTGTATGGAGTAAATAATTGGGCAATGTCTACTTACAATTCTAAGAAAGGCTTGATGTATAACTACATTATCCCACTAATTGGAGATGTGAAACTCGATGATATTTCTCCGAGATTGATGGATAAGTTCTATCAGAGCCTTCTCTCTGTTAAAACTAAGGTTGTAAACAACAAACAACCTAAGAGTGAGTTCCTTACAGCTCACACCGTCAGAGAAATACATAAGTTTCTGAGAAGTGCCTTTAATCAGGCGGTCAAATGGGAACTTATGAGTAGAAATCCGGTGCTTAATGCCAACCTGCCTAAAGAGGAACACGAGAAACGAGAAATATGGACAGCAGAAACACTTCTACACGCTCTTGAAGTGTGTGACGATGATATACTCTCCCTTGCAATTAACCTTGCTTTCTCTTGCTCTTTGCGTATGGGAGAGTTGCTTGGACTCACTTGGAATTGTGTTGACATCTCAGAAAAAAGCATTGAAGAAAATAATGTTTCTATCTTCATCAACAAGGAATTACAAAGAGTAAACAAAGACGCATTAGAAGCGTTGGACAATAAAGGCATTATCAAAATCTTTCCTCGTACTTTATCAAACACTCATACAAATCTTGTTCTTAAATCACCTAAGACTAAAACGAGTGTACGAAAGATTTTCTTGCCGAACACCGTTGCAATAATGTTGATTGGGAGAAAGAAACAGATTGATGAAATGATTGAACTTTTTGGTGATGAGTACATCAACAACAATCTTGTGTTCTGCCACTCCTCCGGCAGACCTATGGAGGGGCAGGTAATCAATAGAGGGTTAAAGAAACTCATAAGAGATAACAATTTACCTGATGTGGTGTTCCACAGTTTCAGACACGCAAGTATTACCTATAAACTCAAATGGAACGGTGGTGATATGAAATCGGTTCAGGGAGATTCAGGACACGCTCGAATGGATATGGTTGCCGATGTTTACAGCCATATCATAGACGAAGATAGACGATTTAACGCTCAGAAGTTTGATGAGCAGTTTTATAAAGCAAAAGGGTTACGAGGTGTCGAAGAAGGGAAAACAGCTCCTATGCCTAAATATGAGAGTGCTATTGAAATGCTTGACATAACGGCTGTCTCTGATGAAGAAATAAAAGCAGAAGTCGAAAAAGAAAATCCTGAAGATGAAAATGCTGCATTACTTGCCAAACTCTTAGCAAATCCTGAAACAGCCACACTTCTCAAAGTATTAGCAAAGTCATTATAATATGAAAAAAGACAATCCATTCAAACAATGAGTTGGTTGTCTTTTTTTGCTAAACACTTGATTTGTTCATATCAGATGAATATAATATATAAAAATGTACCTGAAGTCGAACCGAAGCTGATTAACAGCTGAGTGTAACCTTTTTTCAGGGTGTCTGCTAATACCTTGCTAATTGGAGCATATTTTATTGGTTATTATTAGCTGATAAAATGCTGTTTTGGGATAACACCAAAACACCGTGAAACCCTTTATTTTACTGCATTTTTTGCACTTTGTTTATGAGCAAAAAATTGGTTCGGAGGCTTCTCCTAAGCGGTAGGTCGGGTGTTCGAATCACCTCGGGAACGCCAGCTTAATCCGCACTTGATTATTATTTCATCAAGTGCGGATTTTTCCATTTTTAGCTCCAAATAAAAGCGAATAGAATTAACCCTTTACTGATGACAGCATAATCTGATAAATTAATAATACTTATCTTTTACTAATGGCAATAGGCTTAATTTAATAAAATATACTCCCCTGTACATGCAGTTTTAAGCTTGCAACAGGCTGTATTAATAAAAAAGGGGCAAATACAAACGGGATTGTTAGTCCGCTGTATTTGCCCATAATTTTTTGTACTGTTTCAGTGTAAAGGCTGTTGGAAATAAAAGCCTTATTTAGGTGCGTTATATTACATTGTGTCGAAACCAAAGCGTTGGTATCTGAACAGAATATTGTCCGCCCATGCTTTGTCTATTTTTATAAAGCCCTTCATTGAGCGTTCCTTTTTGCCAAGTCGGCTGACAATGCTCCAGGATTTTCTGTACACATCCAGCTTTGTGGTTTGAGTGTAAACCTGATTATTATCCAAGAAAAAGGTAAAGCCCATAATATTATCCTCTTTGTTATATACAGAGAAATAACCACTGCTTGCAATCATTTTTGTTTTCTTTTGTACAGCACCGGCTACGGCTGCCTTTGTAAGCTCAACTGCCATATCGTCAAGCTCGGACTCAAAAATGATTATTTTCTCTCGAAACTCATTAAAGGTTGGTACAATACGCTTTGTTATTTTCGGCATATCCTCAAATTCCATTTCTACGGCACGGTCAACCATTTGTCCTTTTTCAATGCCGGGAACGAAATAGACCATAAATTTGTTTCGTACATCATTATAAAGGCAAGGGTAGTAGAGCCTTGCACGGTACTCGCAATAGGGACAGTAAAAATCAAAAAGCCGGCCCGAAAGGATTTTATCTCTTAGCTTAATGTCCTCTTGTGCGTTTATATGCTTGTATATATGAATGTGATTTGTAGCGTCACACTTGGGGCAGTGAAGCTGCTTAATATCAACTAATGCCATTAGGCTTTTACCTCCGAGATCATTTTAAAAGCATTATTATTATATAACCGAAATATATAGAAATCAGCAGAAATTTGTCTGTATGGCTATTAATAATAGCGAACTACAGATATTACCTGACCAAGTATACAGCACTCGCTTACTATAATAGGCTCATAGCTGTCATTTTCGGGCTGAAGACGAAAATGACCGTTTTCTTTATAAAACCTCTTTACGGTGGCTTCATCGTCAATCATAGCCACTACAATTTGACCGTTATCAGCAACGGGTGTTTTATGTACAACAACAATGTCATTATCCAGTATGCCGGCGTTTATCATACTTTCGCCTACCACACGCAGTGCAAAAAGCTCACGGCCACGCCTTACGCTGTCGCTTACGGGTACATAGCCCTGAATATCCTCTACAGCCAAAATTGGCATACCGGCGGTTACTCTGCCCAAAATAGGCACAACTGCGGTGTTGTCGTTGCTTAATCTAATGGAGCGGTTGGCACCCTGGTGGCGTTTAATAAGTCCCTTTTCCTCCAATGTTTTTAAATGAGCGTGCACTGTAGCGGTGGATTTCAGTCCCGTAGCCGCACATATTTCTCTTACAGTAGGTGACACACCCTCCTGTACATTGGCACATATGTAGTCAAAAATTTTCTGTTGGCTTTTTGTAAGCTCTGCCATATAAAAACACCTCGCTTAATCTATAGGGTATTATAGCATATAGATTGCAAAAAATCAAACATTTGTTTAAAAATTGCAGAATTTGTTTGACAATCAATTTTATTATAGAGACAGAACAAATGTATAAAGGGGCAGAATATCAATGATAAAATTTTATTTTGCAATTAATAGTTGTTCATAATACCTTTTACTTTTCTTAAATAATTATTCATACGGCGTTCATAAGTGAATATTATTATTTACCCATACTCAACAACGGAGCCGCACCGTTGGAGTATAAAATGTTCTACCCTCCTCAAAATGTACCCCTCAAACTTGAAAAGAACAGAACAGGAAAGCACTACGGTAGTTAGTAAACACCGTAGTGCTTTTTCTTGTGTGCTCGGCACGCGTAATAACTTGGCGGTGAAAGTCCGCTACAGG
>ENA-ORNY01000353-ORNY01000353.1-human-gut-metagenome-genome-assembly--contig:-NODE-353-length-32693-cov-5.288008_pt1 | contig 32693 bp, 25 predicted proteins | sample MGYA00242122_ERZ509036 | MGnify/ENA primary metagenome ERZ509036 (study PRJEB26280, sample SAMEA2338696) | human gut metagenome | biome: human gut; feature: human-associated habitat; material: faeces... | reverse complement strand
GCGTACTTTGATTATTTGCTCAAAGGAATACTCCGCATACTCATAGATAATCAGATCCAGCTCCTTTCGCACATTGTCGGGCAGTTTAACTCTTCCCATTTGCGGCAGCGGCAGCAGAATCATGCGGCGCAGCGCTTCAGCCGAAAGCGCACTGATCACGCGGCAGCCGACACCGCAATAATCGCAAAGGGTTCCTCCCTGCACTTTTGAAAATGCAACCTCCTTCTGCTTTCGCAAATCCTTCCCGCAGCGCACGCAATGCGTCAGGACGGGTTTATAGCCGGCAAGGCAGAGCATTTTTGCCGTGGAACAGAGTTCAATGTCTATCGGATTGTTGTCTCCGTATGCAAGAAAGCTCAGTGCATGGTAGCACAAAGGAAAAAGTTCCGCGCCGCCATGGTTATACGCAATAATTTCCGCAAAACGAAGAATCTGGTTTGCTGAAACAAGCCTTTCGTAGTCCTCCCTTATCGGATAAAACGATTCCTTAATTGCTGTTGACGAAGCGTACAATATTCCGCCGCGTTCATACACAACAAACTCACCGTAGCAGCACTGCTCTGAAACTGCGTCAGTTGAAACGGAGCTTTTTTTTCGGCAGTTGCGCACGGTAACAGCGACAGCACCGCGTTCCTGCGTGAGGACGGTCAGTATGCGGTCGTTGTCGCGATAATTCGCATATCTCAATACTATTCCGTTCAGTGTTTCAAATGCCATGTTGAATTCATACCGCCGTATCGCGCTGCTCCGCACACCTTACCGACACCGGTAAGCACGTTTGAAAGCCCATGTGTTTTTTTTCGTTTTTCGGGAACACTAAGCTCACTTCGATAAGGCAGCTCGAAGTATTCCCGAATCTGTTACCGCAACGAAAAGGAGGACATGATGAACCATTCAGTCACAGAAAGCGGCACCGCGGACAATCAGGAGCCGCTCTTTTCCGAAACATTTCGCAAAAAAAGCGACAGAGCTCCAAGCAGCGAAAAAGCACAAAAATCTCTTTGGGCCGATTTTGCCGCAACGGGAAATGTTGAAGCTTATCTCAGGTACCGCCGTGCCTTCGGGCAGCGCAATGATGAATAATCGGCGATTATTGCAAAATCGGCACCGCTCTTCCGCCAAATGTCGTCCGTCGCTTAAAAATCGGGAGTAAAGCCGAATTCCTTCAACGCGGAAGCACTGTTGCGCCAGTCGGGACGAACCTTTACCCAAAGCTGAAGGTTCACCTTTGTTCCGAAAAGCCATTCTATATCACGCCGCGCTTCCGAACCGATGCGTTTGAGCATTCTCCCGCCGTGTCCGATTATGATGCCTTTGTGTGTTTCGCGCTCGCAATAAATGGTTGCAAAAACATCGTGTATCCCGTCTTCACGGAGCTTGATTTTGTCAATGCCTATGCCTATGCCGTGCGGTATCTCATCCCGCAGCAGTTTCAATGCGTTTTCACGTATCATTTCGCCGCAGATCGCCCACATAGGCTGATCCGTCACCATATCATCAGGATAATACTGCGGACCTTCGGTCAGGTACTTGCAAAGAATCGCTTCAAGTTTATCCGCATTTCGGCCCGTCTCCGCACTTATTGCAACAATATCTTTTATGTAAGGTTCTTTTTCAAGCCGTTCGCGAATCTCGTCGATATCTCCGAGACTCACAAGGTCGCTTTTGTTAATTGCGGCAATCACAGCTGTTTTTCCGCATCGTTCGCCGAGCCGGGACAGCAGCAATTCATCCTTTTCGCGTATGCCTACGGAAGCGTCAAGCATTAAAAGTACCGCTTCAACCTCGTTCACGGCATCAAATGCGACTTTCAGCATGTATTCGCCCAAACGATTTTTCGGCGCCGTCACTCCGGGAGTGTCAAGAAAAATTATCTGGTAATCCTTTCTTGATACAATGCCCGTTATCCTGTTGCGCGTTGTTTGCGCTCTGTCGGAAACAATGCTGATTTTTTGCCCGACCATGCGGTTCATCAATGTTGATTTTCCGACATTCGGAGAACCGATTATCGTTACGAATCCGGATCTGTATGCTGATTTATTCTGTGTTTGTGTCATTGTTTACTCCATATCTTTTTTTGAGAACGCAAGGGGCAGAAGTTCGCCGAGGGAAAGAATTCTGTATTTGCCTTCCCTGTTTATGCAAATAACAGGCATTTCCGCATCACAGAACTCCGCAAGCACCTGCCTGCATACCCCGCACGGAGCCGTAAAATTTTCGCTGTCCGAAGCAACGGCAATTGCTGAAAACTGACGTTCCCCCTCGTAAACCGCTTTAAATACCGCCGTCCGTTCCGCACAGTTTGTGGGCGTATAACCGGCGTTTTCTATATTGCAGCCGCAATACAGCGTTCCGTTTTTTGACATCAGGCAAGCCCCGACGCGAAAATGCGAATAAGGCACATATGCGCGTTCGCGTGCCTCGAGTGCAAGTTCAACGAGCTGATCAATCTTTTGTTCCGTCAGTTCAAAACCATTCATATTTACTCCGTGCATCCATCAATTTGTTTTGCAATTGCGGACATTATTCTCCGCTGATGTTCAAGCATAACCGTTTCATCCTCCGGCCGCATATGATCGAAGCCCAAAAGATGCAGCACTCCGTGAACGGTAAGGAACATCAGTTCGCGCTCCGTCGAATGCCCGAGAGCTGCGCCCTGTTCCGCAGCGCGCGGAACCGAAATCATAATATCGCCCAAGAAATCATCCGGAATGCTGAGTATTTCATCACCTTCATCCGCAGGGAAACTCAAAACGTCCGTCGCCCTGTCAACATCGCGATATTCACGGTTGTAAGCATGAATCGTTTCATCGTCTGTCAAAACGATCGAAACGCCGCGCCCGGCCGCACCCTCAATTGCAAGAGCGGAAAGCGCGGCCCTCTGCACCGCATCGGTTTCCGACTGTGCCGCATCAAAATTCATGGTTTCAATGCTCACCGCAGAGGATTTAATGTTCCGTTCGGTTCGGTCTTCACCGTTCTTTTTTATTGTATCTTCATACTTGCTGTTCACTTGTTTTTTCCTCTAAAGGCGGATATTCCACCCTTTCATGATACTGAGCCGAAAGAGTTTTTAAAAAGCTCTGCTCAATTTTTTTGATATCTTTTGCCGTAAGCGGTGATTCGCTGAGCTGCCCGTCCTCACGCAGCCAAAGGCCGTTTATCACTTCGTGAACTTTATCCGCAATCATCTCATGAGTCGGATTTTTCATCGAGCGCACAGCCGCCTCGCAGCAATCGGCAAGCATTATTATCGCGCTTTCCTTGGTCGAAGGTTTGTTTGCTTTGTAGCGGTAAACAGCGGCATCAACCTCCTCGGGCGAACCCGCATCATTCACGGCCTTGTTATAGAAAAAGCGTACAAGTGAATCACCGTGATGCTGCGCAACAATTTCAATCACGTCGGACGGGAATTTATGCTTTTTGAGCAAGGTCACTCCGTCACTTTGGTGAGAAATTATCCGGCGTGCACTCTCCTCCGGCGGAAGTTCATCGTGAATGTTATAGTCACGCTGATTTTCTATAAAATGTGCGGGGCTTGTGAGTTTGCCGACATCATGGTAATACGCTGCAACCTTGCATAAAAGTGAGTTCGCATCCACCTCATCCGCCGCCGATTCCGCAAGTGCCGCAACAAGAATGGAATGATGATATGTCCCCGGTGCTTCAAACATCAGCCGCTTTAATAACGGGTTGTTATTGTTCAAAAGGTCATTGAGTCTCGTTTCGGTTGTTACATCGAAAATGCTTTCGCACACAGGCATCAGCCCGACTGCAAGCACGCCGCACAACGCAGAGCTTGCAAGCAGGCCGCAGGCGTCAAGAAGCACATCGGTAATACGGACACCGAAGAAGGCTTGTACACAGATAAGGATAATACCTGAAACAATCCCGCCGATGACGCCGGAAATAATCGGCGAAGTTCTTCCTTTGTTGATTTTCAGTGCAATCACCGCAGCAAAACCGCCGGCGGAAACAGCAGCAAGCATTGACAACGGCTTATATGCAAGAGCAGCATCGGGCAAACAGGCAAACAGAGCTGCATATACGGCCATCATAGCTGTGCATGCGTACGCACAATGTCTTCCGACAAGCAATGCGGCAAGAATAATCCCGAGGAATGCCGCTGTAAAAGCATATCCGACGCAGGTCGCAAACGCACTCAGCACCGTTGAAACAAGAAGAAGAATTACTGTTATCAACAGCTGCTTAAGATTTTTCGTTATACGGTTTCTTTCCGCAAACAAAAGCAAGCCGAATCCCGCCGTTGTTGCAAGTGAAGCAACTCCGCAAATCAATGCGCACATCACATACCCGCCGTGGGGAATTCCCGCTTTTGCGCCCGCATCCGCAAGACGCAGATAAAAGGCGAAATACTCTGCAATTGCCGTGCAAGCAAGCACGATAAACGCGCTTCGCGGGGTAACGGCCCTTTTTGTTCCGCCCGCCCCGCCGGCATCTCCGCTGCGTTTTTTGGCTTGTCTCTGCATTTTGTCCTCCTGTTGCTTTTATCTGATTATAAAAATCGGAGAAAATCCCGACCGTTCTTTTACGCCGTGCATTACCTTGAAGCAAAGTTTTCGCAAAGCTTTTCAGCGTTTTGCCGGTCTGAAACCGTCATCCCGTTCGCTTCGCGAACCGGAGCGGCCGTGCTCTCCGTCGTTGACTTGTTCTCCGTCACGAACGGCAGCAGCGCGCTCCGCCGCACGTTCTGCGGCACGTTCCGCCGCTTTTTCATATGCACGAACAATGCGCTGAACCATTTCATGACGAACAACATCCCGCGCAGTGAGATAAACGATGCTCAAACCTTCAACGTCATTCAAAACGCGAAGCGCGTGAATAAGTCCGCTTGTTTTTTCCCGTGGGAGATCTATCTGAGTAATGTCACCCGTCACAACGACACGCGAACCCTCGCCAAAGCGCGTAAGGAACATTTTCATCTGTTCAACGGTGCAGTTCTGTGCTTCATCCAAAATAATATACGCATCATTCAGCGTACGTCCGCGCATGTATGCAAGCGGGGCAACCTCGATCACCCCGCGCTCAGATAAAATGCGGAAGTTTTCCGAACCGAGAAAATCATAAAGCGCATCGTAGAGCGGTCGCAGGTAAGGGTCAACTTTGTTTTGCAGATCTCCCGGCAGGAATCCGAGCTTCTCCCCCGCTTCCACCGCAGGCCTTGTGAGGATGATTCGGCTGACTTCCTTGTTTTTGTATGCAAGCACGGCCATTGCAACCGCAAGATATGTTTTGCCCGTGCCCGCCGGACCCACTCCGAAAACAACTGTGTTGTGTTTCAGTGCGTTTATGTAACGCTTCTGCCCCAGTGTTTTGCACTTTATCTGCTTGCCCTTGCTTGTGAATGCAATGACATCATCCGCAAGCTCAAGAATCAGCTCCGAATTGCCTTCCCGCGCAAGGTCAATTGCGTATCGTATGCGCCCTCTGTCAATACTCTCACCGCGTTTAATCAGCGAAAGCAGTTTTTCAACTACATTGCGCGCAATATCCACTGCGCTCTGCTTTCCGCTGATATTGATCTTTTCGGAATCGGCAGCGATGTTCGTGCCGGTTTCGGCTTCGATTATTTTGAGATTTTCGTCAAAGACGCCGAACAGTTTTATTATCTCGTCCATGGACTCAATCTCCGTAAATTCGGTCACGGTCGGCTCATCAACAACTGCCTTGCCGTTGAGTATATTGCCTGCATCGGCAGTGCTTTCCGTATCCGTCAATTCGTTTATTTCGTATCTTTTCTCAGTCGGCATATGTTCTTTTCCTTTATTTCGCATATCCTGTTTTTTATGATTACAACCTCGGTCGGACTTTTTGCTTAAAAGCCGCGGAATAAACACACTTTCGCATCGGTCGTATCGTTTAAAGCAATTTCAAACTTTCCGCTTCGCGCCTTGTTGATTTTCAATCAGTAATACTGAATGTATCCGATGTTTTCAATCGTTTGAACATTCAAAACGGCAATAAGCGTTCCGTCCGCCTGCTGTATGAAATCGGTTGATTTTGCAATTATTCTTGCATCCTTCGGAATCGATGATTTCATTTCGGCGTCAAGCTTCGCGTTCGCTGCTGCTGTCATCTCATCGTATGTAAGATTTTTTTCCGCAACAACAAGCTCATGCGCCCTGCCTTTGTAAACACGGACAGGCAGAAGCCCTGCATCCAATGTTTCGCAGGATTCAAGCGTAATTTCAAATTCATCATAGAGCACGCGGGATTCCCGAGTAATTTTCTTTCCTTTAAACAGGGTCGGAAAACTTATTTGCGTGTATTCGCAGCTGTTCCCGCTTTGGCAAAGTTTGGGAGCTGTTTTTCCGATTTCAACAGAAAACCGATAAGCAACCTGACCCGTTATTGTTCCGCGGGAATGCACAAGCACGCGCTCCGACGAACCTTCCGGGGTTATATCCCCATCAATCAAAAGCTGTCCCTGCCGAACAGCTGCACCCTTCCTGACGGCAGCATTGCCTTTGTTTGCAACTATGCTGAGGATTACGCAGTCCTTGTCCGCATATATGCCGCAAGGTTCCGTGTTTTCTTCCGTCGAGGCAGCGGAGTTGTATTCACTGACGTTGATTTTCAGCACAACGCCGCAAATACCCGCATCCGCAAAGCTCAACGTCGGCAGTGCATTCAGAAGCGAATCGGCAACGCGCTCGGCATTCAACTTGGCTGACGGCATTCCTATGCGTACTCCGCAATCCGCAACCACCGAAAGAATTTCGGACGGCTCCAACGCATCACATCCGGAAATATCAATCAGCAGCACTCGGTGCGACAATATGCACATGGCTGCAAAGCCGATAATCAATACTGCAATCAGCATGAAACGCGATTTAAGTGCTCTCAGCAGCACAGGCAGCCCGCGCTGTTCAAGAACGCACGCTTCCCCGCCGTGCAATTCCGTCAACTCAACAAGCGGCATGCAGTTGCCTGTCTCCGTGACGGCTGTTATCGTGCTTTTATTTTCGCGCTCGATATTGTGCAGAGATATGCCCTCCGCCAGCAAAAGATTAACCATTTTTTCCGGGCGCATGCACCTCATCCTTATTTTAACATATCCCCGAGTAAATTTCCACAAAAACATATATCTGTTCGCCGCTCCGATTTCCTTACTATTTTTCTTTGCAGAATGATGTATTCGAATCATTTTCCGTGCCCGCCGACAATTGTATTCTGCATCATTTTTCATATTCTACCGAAGCTATTTCGCCCGTGCATACAACGGTCTGCTTATCCGCGCAGCAGATTCTGAGTTCGGTTCCGGCAATGCTCAGTATTCCGAGTGCGGTATGCAGCCGAACCTTTGAATCCGAAAATTCCAGCACTCCGCGGTGATTCTCTATTTCCGCAGTATTTCTTCCGAATATGCGTATGCACGGCACGTTGTCAAGCGTACCCTCCGGCAGGTCAAGCTTCGTCAGCAAAGCACCCGTTGCCTTGCTCATGCGATATTTTTTGCATTCTGTTTCGTTCCTCATGCAATAATAATATGAGCAGACCCGTGCATTATATGTTGTTCTGCATAATTCGGCTGCGCAAAGTAATCATATATCATGCGTGTGCATAACAATCTGGCTTTGCAAAAGGGCTTTGAATTTATTGTTTCCATGAAAACAGCGCTCCCGAATCGACAGCGGATTCAACGCTGTTTTTTATCGAAACCCGTTGCCCCCAAACGGAAAATGTTGTAAAATAGAGCTGCGGTTAGCCCATGCTTACACATCATGCCTTGCATCGGGCAATCCGCAATTATGCTTACAGGAGGTTTTCTTTCTATGATAAAGGAATATTCAATCAGCGGAATGAGCTGCGCCGCCTGCTCCGCCTCGGTTGAACGCGCCGTTCGCCGCATTTCCGGAGTTGACGCTGCAAGCGTCAATCTTTCAACAGAAAAACTTTTTGTACGAAGTACAAATGACCTTTCCGATGAAATTTTTGCCGCCGTGCAAAAAGTCGGGTTCGGCATTGCTCCGGTCGTTTCGGCGAAGAAGCAATCCGCTATCGATGCCGAGCGGCGTCGGCTTGACATCAAAAAAAGGCGCAGCAACCTTATCCTTGCCGCAGTGTTTGCGATTCCGCTCTTTTATATTTCAATGGGACACATGGTAGGGCTTCCTGTCCCCGCGTTCATCACCGAACCGCGGGCTTTCGCCGTTACGCAGATGATTCTGCTGCTGCCCGTGCTTTTTGCAGGCAGAGCATTCTATGTGCGCGGAATCAAGGCGATATTCGGACTGCACCCGAATATGGATTCGCTTATTGCCGTCGGCACAATTGCATCAATTGCCTATTCCGTTTACTCAACCGTACTGATATTCAAAGGACAGCATCATATGATGCATGAAGGGCTGTATTTCGAATCCGCCGGCGTTATCATCACTCTCGTCATGTTGGGCAAATATCTCGAACAGCGTGCAAAATCCCGCACGGGCGATGCCATTGCAAAGCTCATCGGGCTTGCACCGGACACCGCATGTGTTGTTGCAAAAGACGGAAGCGAAAAGCAGGTTGACGTTGATGAGCTTGTTGTGGGTGAGATCATCCGCGTTCGCCCCGGTGAGCGCATCCCCGTTGACGGCGAAATAATCGACGGCACAACAAGTGTCGATGAATCCATGCTCAGCGGCGAAAGCATTCCCGTCGATAAACAGCCCGGGGACGAAGTCATCGGCGGCAGCGTCAACCTCAGCGGCAGTTTCACATACAAAACGCGCCGCGTCGGCGATGATACCGTTCTTTCCGGTATGGTGCGCATGGTTGAGCAGGCGCAGGGCAGCAAAGCCCCCATTGCCGGGCTTGCAGACAAAATCAGCGGAATATTTGTGCCCGCTGTCGGCGCAATTGCACTCATAAGCGCGATCATTTGGCTGCTTGCAGGGCAAAGTTTCGGCATTGCGCTTAAGATTTTTGTTTCGGTACTTGTTATCGCCTGCCCCTGCGCACTCGGGCTTGCAACTCCGACGGCTATCATGGTCGGCATGGGGCGCGGCGCATCACTCGGCATTTTTATCAAAAACGGTGAAGCTCTTGAACATGCCTGCAAAATTGACACGATTATTCTTGATAAAACAGGAACAATCACAGAGGGGCGCCCGGTTGTTGAAAAAGTTATTCCGCACGGCATTGACGAAAAAGAGTTTCTGCACCTTTTTGCATGCGGTGAGGCCTCCAGCGAACACCCGCTTGCGCGGGCAGTCACGGACTATGCTTCTGAAAAAAGTATTCCGTTCTCCGCACCGAAGGAATTCGAAGCCCTTGCGGGACGCGGTGGGAAAGCGATTGTTGACGGCAAAAGCATTCTTATCGGGAACGAACGACTTTTTTCCGAAACGGAAATCGAATACGATAAAGCCGCACTCGACGAGCTTACTTTGTCCGGCTGCACACCGCTGATGCTTGCCGTTGACGGCATGTACCGCGGAATAATCGGCGTTGCGGATGCAATAAAGCCTTCCTCCGCAAAAGCGGTCCGGACACTTAAAGCACACGGCATCGATGTTTGGCTCGTCACCGGAGACAATGCGCACACGGCCGAAAGCGTTGCAAAGCAAGTCGGCATAGAGCACGTGAAGAGCGGCTGTCTCCCCTCCGACAAAAACGATTGCATTGCAGAACTTCAAAAACAAGGGCATCTTGTTGCAATGGTCGGAGACGGCATAAATGATGCTGCCGCGCTCGCGCTCTCCGACGTCGGCATTGCAATCGGCACCGGCACGGACGTTGCTGCCGCAAGTGCGGATATTGTGCTTGCAAAAGGTGAACTCACCGGAATCAGCGATGCGCTTCTGCTCTCCCGCACAACGCTCAGAATCATTAAGGAAAACCTTTTCTGGGCATTCGCTTACAATTGTCTCGGCATTCCCGTTGCGGCGGGTTTGCTGTATGCATTCGGCGGACCGCTGCTTAACCCCATGCTTGCTGCACTTGCAATGAGCCTCAGCTCAGTTACGGTGCTTACAAATGCATTGCGGCTGAAGCGGGCAAAACTGAAGTAGTTTTTTCTCCGTTTTCGCCGAATGCGCAGGCAACACAATAATATTGTGTTTTCGGTATAAAATTGGTATAATATGCTTGGAACAAAATCATGGAGGTTACGGCTTGATAAACAAGAGCATTTCAGAGGCCGTTCTTGAGGCTGCACTCAGGACGGGCGGGGATTTTTCTGAACTTTACATGCAGGATACCGAATTCAACACGGTAAAAATGGTTGACGGAGCAGTTGACAATGCAAGCTATGAGCGCAAAGCCGGCGCAGGCGTGCGTGTCCTCAAAGGCACGCGCAGCGCATATGCATACACTGCGAACACAAGCGAAAGCGCTTTAATTGCAGCCGCAAAGGCGGCGGCATCCGCACTTAACGAAGCAAAGGAATTCGAAGCTAAATCCGTCTGCGTTGAACGCATCGGCGGATACGAGCAAAAAATACCTTTTTCAACCATAAAAAATGCAGATAGAATCGCGCTTTTGCGCAGCGGCACAGCAGCAGCAAAGGCCCATTCAAACGAAGTCACTCAGGTTGTTGCGGCGTATATGGATTGCGACCATCGCATTGCTGTTTGCAACAGTGAGGGCGTTTACGCCGAGGATCGTCGGCCGCGAACAAGGCTGATGATTCAATCGGTTGCAATGGCAAACGGCGAAGCGCAAACAGGTTATGAAGGCCCCGGGCTTGGAAAAGGATTCGAAGCTTATCAGCAAATCGACCCGGAAACCGTCGGCAAAGAAGCTTCACGTATTGCGGTAACAATGCTTCACGCACCCGAATGCCCGGCAGGAATGGTTCCCGTTGTTATCGACGGGGGCTTTGGCGGTGTTATTCTGCATGAAGCTTGCGTGCATGGGCTTGAAGCCACCAGCGTCGGCCGCGGGAATTCTGTTTTCTGCAACAAGCTCGGTCAAAAAATCGCAAGCGATATCGTGACGGCGGTTGACGACGGGACGATGCCCGGCGAATGGGGCAGCATGTGCTTTGACGACGAGGGCCATCCCGCTCAGCGTAACGTTCTTATTGAAAACGGAGTCCTCAAGAGCTACCTTGTTGACATACTCGGTTCACGCCTTATGAACCACCCTGTCACCGGCAGCGGCAGGCGACAGGATTATACATATGCACCCACTTCCCGCATGACCAACACTTTCTTTGCTGAAGGCACTGACGATGAAGAGGCCATGCTTGCAACCATGGGCGACGGTTTGTTCGCCGCAAAGATGGGCGGCGGCTCCGTGAACCCTCTCACCGGTGAATTCAATTTCGCCGTTCTTGAAGGTTACTGGGTTAAAAACGGCAAGATTCTTTGCCCTGTCCGCGGTGCAACGCTCATCGGCAAGGGCGCGGACGTTCTTATGAAAATCGACCGCATCGGCAGAAGGATGTGGATGGGTCAGGGCATGTGCGGCTCATCATCCGGCAGCGTTCCGACAAATGTCGGCCAGCCGCGCATTCGCGTAAGTGAAATCACTGTCGGCGGCAAAGGAGGCGCGCTGTAATGACTTTTGAATCCTTTAAAGAAGCCTGCTTTAAGGCTGCACTTGAAAAAGGCTGTGAAGCCGCTGAAGTTTTTTTCCGCGAAGATGAGTCCTTTTCGGTTAATGTGCTGAATTCCGAAATCAGCAAATACACCTCCGCACACGCTTACGGACTCAATCTGCGTGTCGTTTTCGGCGGCAAAACGGGTTATGCCTACACCGAAGTTTTCGACAACGCCGATGCTCTTGTTGAAAGTGCAATCGACAATGCCCGTGTTATTGAAAACAATGACGAAAACCCCATGCAGAGCAAATGCGAGTATCCGACAATAAATCAAAAGCAGAACCCTGTTGCGGACATGAGCGAAAGCAAAAAAATCGAGCTTGCATTGAGACTTGAACGCGATACTCTCGATTTTGACGACCGAGTAAACCGCGTTGCTTACTGCGCGGTTGAAACGGGTGTTGAGACCACGCGCATCCATAACACGTACGGACTTTGTGCCGATAAGGAAAACAAATACTCCGTTGCTGTCATTGAACCGATTTTGCGCATCGGTGAAGACGAGCGCGAAAGTTTTGCTTTCAAATTCGGCTCAGGCATGTTGGATTGCGGGGACATTATCAAAGAGAGTGTCGACAATGCACTGATGCAGTTCCATGCTTCTGCCGTTGATTCCGGTGAATATCGTGTCCTTCTGCGCAGCGATGCAGCAACGGATCTGCTTTCCGCTTTTTCGGGCATGTTCTCCGCAGACAGCGTTCAAAAGGGACTTTCCCTGTTGAAAGACAAGCTCGGCGAGCGCATAGCAAATCCCTGCATTTCAATCATTGACGACCCGTTTGAGGAGGATAATCCCCGCGCATTCGATGCCGAAGGAACACCTTCCGTAAAAACTGTTGTTGTTGAAGACGGCATACTTAAGAGCTTTCTTCACAATCTTAAAACCGCACGAAAGGCGGGTGTTGCCTCCACCTCCAACGCCGGACGCGCCGGTGTCGCCTCTCCGGTCGGAGTTTCTCCCAGCAACTTTTTCATTGCAAAAGGCGAAAAGAGCTATGCTACGCTTGTTTCCGAACTTGACAGCGGAATTGTCGTTACCGAACTCGGCGGCCTTCACAGCGGACTCGATCCCGTCAGCGGCGATTTTTCGTTGATTGCAAAGGGACTGCTTGTTGAACAGGGCAGCGTCATCCGTTCCGTTGACCAGATTACCTGTGCCGGCAATTTCCTCTCGCTTATGAATTCCGTTATCGCCGCAGGCAGCGACCTGCGTTTCGGCTTTCCCGGCGGCGGCAGAGTCGGCTCTCCGAGTCTCCTTGTTGAAAAGCTTATGATTTCAGGTAAATAATCGACTCTTCGTTTGATTGTATTTAAATGCCCCGAACCCGTATAAATGCGGGAACGGGGCTGTTTAAATTGGCGCTATACCAAAGATGGGGTCAAGAGTTGAGGCAAAACTCTCCGAATTGATGAAGAATACGGCGTAGAAAAACCAAACTCATCAAAGAGGATCGTTATACCTCAACAAGATTATACCGCAAGACTGCTCGGCATGTAAGTCGTGAACGTGCCCGCCACCGTTTTCCGGCAATGGCTGCATCCCACTCGTTTCTGATGATGCTTTTCGGAGCAGAGTTTTCGGAAATCGCCTCTGTCTGCGTTCGAAGCGGATCACCTGCATTGAAACCATACGCACGATTGTTTTGCCGGTCAGCTCGTTTGAAAAAACAATGAAAATATAGTTAATCAGTCTACCATTCTATTTGTGAATATGGTATAATAACAATATCGAACAAAGACAGTTTCTGCCGAAAAAGAGCACAAAATGTTTTGCGATCGCGAAGGAGTATTCTTTATGCGGCAAATCAATTGATGCGGTTAATTCGGCCGCGAGCGCGAACGCGAGCCTGCGGACTGAAAAGTTTTTTAAATCTCATGCTATGAGGTTTCGACAGGGTAATTTTGTGCCGAATATCGGAAACACGGAAGTATTGCATCGGTGTGAATGCAGTTCCTGCTCAGCTTAATGTTTCTGCTGTTCGATGTGCCGTGAAACTCGTAACGTGAATCAAAACACCGAGAATATGTACAGATATGAAATATTTGATGTGGATTTCGCGTTTTTAATGCATTATCTGCAAGGAGGAGGAAATAACAGTGAAGATAAAGATTAAGAGCAACCCGTATCATAAAAAGACAGAATTCAAGACATGGGATGAGGCTTTGGATGAGTGGATAAGTATTGATGTTATTACATGCCCCAACAGCCCCCTGTTAAAAAAAGACTTTGCGGTTGGTTTCTTCCCGTTTAAGGTCAAACAAATTGTTGATGCAATTATCGGCGCATATTATGCAGGTTCTGAAAAGGTTGAGATTGTGTTCGAGGGGACCGACGACGAATATCATGAGCTTGAATCTGTTTGCAGCGACAATGAATACTCGGACAGAGCGAAACTGAGCAGATCTCCGATATGTCTTGAAAATGCCCGTGATATCCTCCATGATGTTATTGATGTTTTCAAAGAACTCGCTCCCCTTGTTTCCGAAAGCGTTTCAGACAAAAGCAAAATTCAGAGAGAACTGGATAAATTCTCCGATGCATCCAATGACATTATACCGATTTGCGTAATAGGCAATTACAGCTCCGGAAAGTCCACTTTTATTAACGCATTGGTAGGATATGAACTGCTGCCGAGCAGCGATGAACCAACCACGGCTAAGATTTATAAAATTGCGCAATCGGATCAGAGTGACAGAGCAGTGGTAAAATTCGAATTTGACGGCAGGAGTGTTCGAATCCGATTCTCTGCAGAGAGCTATAAATTCCTTACTGACAGTCACGACAATCCGCTGGCAGAAGATTTGAACAGCGTTTTGAGTGAAATTGAGCGTGAGAGCATTCCGTTAAAGCTGCATCGCGTTCTAAGTGTTATAAATGCATATGCCAACCGGGCAGCAGGAGAAGAAATTTCCGATCTGATCGAAATTGATGCTCCGTTTGATGATGACGGAAATTGGGACATTAAGAAGAGGTTTGTGATTTTCGATACTCCCGGACGAACTCCGCATCAAACCTGAATCATTACCATGTGTTAAAAAAAGCGATGGAGGATTTGTCGAACGGCTTGCCGATTTTTGTTTCGGAATTTAATACTCTGGACAGCACCGATAACGATAAACTGTATCAGGCAATTAACAATATGAAGGAGCTTGATAATCGCTTTACCATGATTGTTGTAAACAAGGCTGATGCTGCATCGCTCAAAAAGGACGGTTTTAACGAAGATGATCAGGATCGTATTCTGAGTCTTGCAATACCGAGACAAATGTATGCAGGCGGTTTGTATTTTGTGTCATCCATCATGGGTTTGGGAGCAAAGAACGACCAGAGATTTATTGATGATCACAATGCAGAGATTTTTGAGGATCAGTACAACAAATACTCAAATCCGTCATCTCGCTTCTATAAACAGTTGTATCGTTACAACATTATGCCTGAGCAAATCAAACGCCGTTATAATGAACGCTGCGCCGAAAATAAAAACCTGGTGTATGCAAACAGTGGGTTGTACAGTGTTGAGCAGGCTGTCAGTTCATTTGCAGACGTTTTTTCGCCTTACAATAAGTGCCAGCAATCCCGGCTGTTTTTAGACCGTGTTATTCGAATCACATCGGAAGAAATTGCCGCTGCAACCAGAAAGCGTGAAGAATACCGCGAGCGCGTTCATGTAAATCTTGAAAAAGAAAAACAAGCTTTAATCGCTGAAATTCAACAGCAAAGTCAGGAAATGAAAGCAGAGTTTTTGCAAAACTATGCGGGGCACATGGCTCAGTATGTTGATGAAGTCAATGTTGCGGTTGATGCGGCGACACTAAAGGAGAAGGAAGAAGAATTTCTTCGCATAAATGCAGATTCAAAAGATGTGGAGGAACGCAAAAACAAGTTGCGTGACTCCAGGAGATCCCTTGGGGCCAACTTCCTTAAATATTTTTCAAACATGCCTAAGGAAGGAGTCTTTCCGTCCATTAAAAAAGCCGGAAAGCGCGTTTTCGAGGATGCGAAAGCTATTCGTGACAATGAAGCAGAATTGCGTGAAACCCGTAAAGAAGTTGACCGCATTTCCTCCGATGAACTTATGAATGCCGTGAAGGATTTATTTACAGACTATGTCACACAGGCGCAAACGCTTCTTGAGGAGCAGTCCCGCGCATATTGGGAAAACAGAACATCCTGCTTCAAAGATGCAATGGCAAAAATCGTGACGCAATCCTCGGCACTGAACGAGAAAGAGCGCAGTGAGCTTGCAGGCATTATCATTCAGTATCAGGCATTGGCTTTCGAGAATCATGCGGAATCGATTTTCGAGAAAGCGGCGTTCGTTTACAAATTTTTCGGCGACACAAACCGCATTAATATCGACAAGCTGACCAAACGTTTCAACAGCGAGCTGCGGTTGATGGTTCAGCAAATCTATAACTCATTTGAAAGCAGCCATGCAAACAGCTTTGACGAATGGATGAACAATTTGCTCGATACTGTAATCGAGAATATTGTTGAATTCAGTCCGCAGCTTTATAACCAAGCCGAAATAATAAGAGAAGAAACGGAACGAATTGCGGAACTTGAATCAAGAAAGCTGAAACTTCGGGAGTACTCGGAGCAAATTCGAAGGATGATGGACTGGAAAGAATATTGATTCGTTCAAGGCTAACTTAAGACTATTTTCACAGAAAGCGAGATTGAATAATGAGTGCGAAAAGTTTACTTTCCAGAGCCGGCGGCAAAGTGGCCGACGGTATTTCAAAGCTGTCTTCATTGAGCCCGGAACAGCTGCAAAAGGTTCAACAGCAAAGAGATGAGTATCTCTCTCAAATGCCGGACCCGACGGACAGCAGCGCAGAGAAGTTGACAGAACGGCTTCTTGCGGCAAACAGCATTGAAATTTATAAATCGTATCTTACCCAGCTCAAGGAATTGTATGTTCCGATTGAGAGGGAGTTTGAATACGGTACAAGTTTTGATACGGCGCGGAACATTCGTTTTTTTAATATAACCAAGTGGGTGACCGACAAAAACGAAAACAGCATCGAGAAACTTATAAATGTTTACCAAGTTTTATCCAACGATGACTGTAATATTTCTTTGGTCTTTCACCGAACATACGAATCGACGCATGTGTATTTGGCTGTTACCAACACGCAGAATGCAGATAACAACATTGACTCCGAAAACTACAAGGCTCGTTTGGCAGATGCGATCCGCGGCAACTTTCCGGGTTCCGAATGGTCGGATAAGGTTGGCATTGGGGTTTTGCCCTGCCTTCGGAATGATATTCCGTATTCCGTTGCAATTGCGTCCAACGTGCCTGCGGAAAAGTCAGAAAAGTTTATCAGTCAAACAATAGAAAAATTGCTTGACGGCATCGTTCCGGACAAGCGTGCCAAAGAATACATCATTATCTTGCTTGCAACACCTGTTCACGATGTTGACAACAGAAAGCTCAAACTTTCCGAAATGTATTCGGGGCTTGCTCCCTACGCGTCGTGGACAACGAATTTTACATACACCGAACAGAATTCCGCCGGTTCTTCCGCTACGGTAGGCATAAATATCGGTGCAAGCGCAGGCATTCAGAACGGACAGAATCAAGCAACCACCAATACAAACGGTGTCACGGACTCAACCGGCGGTACGGAAACCGATTCCACAAACGACGGTGTCACAGATACGACCGGGCAAACAGTTACTGACTCAACCGGAGAATCCGTGACAGATTCAACGGGAAGTTCCGTTACGGACTCAACCGGCACCGCCGAAACGAGCAGCAGCACCCACACTCAGGGAACAAATTCCTCGCAAACGGATACAGTCGGAGACTCCGAAACACTCGGAGTTTCAGCAAGTGTTGGTTTTAGCGGAACCCGCGTAACGGCGAACTGCAGTCAGGCATTGCAAAGCAGCACGGCAAGCCAAATCGGAACGAATGCTTCGGATGCGGTGACGCAGGGAATATCCGATTCCGTATCAAAGAGCATATCGGAATCCGCAGGTAAGGCAATTGCAAAATCCGCAGGCACAGCGATTTCCGCCCTGACCAACCAAGCGGTGAATTCGTCCGTCGGCCATGCTGTTGCAAAAACGCTCGGACGGGCCATCAGCAACTCGTTGTCAAGAACCGCAGGTGCGTTCCGAAGTGTCAATTTCGGTGCTAATTTCGGCGCTAATTTTGCCCGCAGCTCAACAGTTACCGCAACGATAGGCAAGAGTGAAGGCATCACTCAGAGCTTTGTGAATTACAATATTAAACATGCGCTTGAGCTCCTTGAGTCTCAAATGAAGAGATTGGAACTCAGCACTGCTTTGGGTATGTGGGACTTTGCGGCTTATGTTCTCAGTGAAGATGAAAATACGGCAAACAATGTTGCACATTCTTATATTGCGCTGACTCAAGGTGAAGAATCCTATATGTCGCAGTCCGCAATTAACCTATGGCGCGGCGATATGGGTGAAACCAGTGATGACGCCCGGGAGATTTGCAATTACCTTCGTGAACTGCGCCACCCTTTGTTTGGGTTAAATCCCGGCATTGCGCAGAAGGACCCGACTTACAATGTATATCCGCCAATTGTAACCGCAACAACCGGTCTTTCGGGCAAAGAATTGGCATACTCCCTTAACTTCCCCCGAAAGTCCGTTGCCGGGCTTCCGGTTATTGAGTGCGCCGAATTCGGCAGAAACATCGTTTCTTACGACTCGGCACCAACCGTAAAAACCGAGCTTGACATCGGTAAAATTTTTCATATGAATCATATTGAAAAAACCGATGTTCGACTGGCGAAGAGTTCTCTTGCATCGCATACTTTTATTACCGGCAGTACCGGTTCCGGCAAGAGCAACACCGTTTATCAGCTTCTTAACGAAGCTTTGAATCAGAATGTCAAGTTCATGGTTGTTGAACCTGCAAAAGGCGAGTATAAGCATGTTTTCGGAACGCAGGATGATGTGTATGTGTACGGAACCAATCCGGCAGTCAGTCCGCTGCTGAGAATCAATCCGTTCAGTTTCCCTCATGGCATACATATTTTGGAACATCTGGACAGATTGGTTGAGATTTTTAATGTTTGCTGGCCGATGTATGCAGCCATGCCCGCCGTATTGAAAAGCGCCGTTGAGAAGTCGTATGCGGACTGCGGTTGGAATCTTACCCTTTCCCAAAATCGATACAAAGAAATGCTGTATCCGTCTTTTGCGGATGTTGCAAGAAATATCAGAGAGATTATTGATTCAAGCGAGTATGACGCAGAGAACAAAGGTGCTTATAAGGGTTCACTGCTGACAAGATTACAATCACTTACAAACGGCATTAACGGCATGATTTTTACCTGTGATGATATTTCAGACAGGGATCTGTTTGACAGAAATGTGATCATTGATTTGAGCAGGGTTGGTTCGTCCGAAACAAAGTCGCTTATTATGGGAATGCTTGTATTAAAGCTTCAGGAATATCGCATGGCAGGCGCAGCGGGGATGAATTTGGAATTGAATCATATAACGGTTCTTGAAGAAGCCCATAACCTGCTGAAACGTACGTCAACCGAGATTTCTTCCGAAAGTGCTAATCTGATGGGTAAGAGCGTTGAAATGCTTGCCAACGCCATAGCGGAAATGCGTACTTACGGAGAGGGTTTCATCATTGCGGATCAAGCTCCGGGGTTGCTTGACCTTTCCGTAATTCGAAATACGAATACCAAGATTATAATGCGTCTTCCGGATCGCAGCGATCGTGAGCTTGTGGGCGGAGCAGCAAACTTGAACGATGATCAAATTGTTGAGTTGGCAAAACTGCCGTGCGGTGTTGCGGCAATTTATCAGAATGAGTGGATACAGCCCGTTCTGTGCAAAGTAAACAAATTCGAAACGCCGCAGGAAATGTATTCTTATTCGCCCGATAATGAAGGGCCGCAGGCGGATTACGATGGAAGTATGGCTGCAGAGTCGCTGCTCGACTGCATTATGAACAGGGAGATCTTTCAACAAAAAAATCGTAAAGATCTTATAAAGTTGAAATTCATGATTATTAAGTCAAAACTGGATATAAACGTGAAGCGAGACTTTATCGAATATATATCTTCTTCTGACGAGAATGCGATCGGATCACTGAGACATCTGGTCTATGATTTTTTCGCCGCCGGAGAAGCTATCAAAGCTTCCGAGCATTGCTCCGAAATAATGGACTGGGTTCATTCCGTGGTGTCCGGTTTGAAACCGCTAATCACGAATTATTCGAGTGAGCAAATTGATTTGGTATTATCAATGATTCTCTACGAGCAATCGTTGCGGGATTCAGCGTATCAGAACATTTTTTGCCGTTTCACAGAGATTTACAGCAAAGAAGGGAGAGTGTTTTAATGCTTGAGATTAATAGATCCTCTGAATTGACAGAAATGAAGAAATCAACTGCGGACGGTTTTAAATGCATTGAGCCTCAAAGCAAAATGACACCACACGAGGCGCAAAAATATTGGGACAGCAAGTTCGATAAAGAAAACAACCCAGTCAAGTATGGCGGCGGAAGCTATGAAGACGTAAAAAATTACTCTCAGGAAAACAAACATGAGAATGTGGAAGCGCACCATATGCCGGCCGATGCAAGTTCTACTTTGGATCGCACGGAAGGACCTTGCATCGAAATGAAAAAAGAGGACCATCGCAAGACAGCCAGTTGCGGAAACTCCATAGAGGCGCGAGAGTATAGAGCGAAACAAAAGGAGCTGATAGATAAAGGTGATTTCAGAGGAGCAATTCAAATGGATATCGATGATATCAGAGGGAAATTCGGCGACAAATACGATGCACAAATTAAGGAAATGCTTGAATACGTAGACAAGTTGGAACAAGGAGGCAAAATTTAATGAAAAAACTCGAAATACAATTAACCGAATCCGTTAACGGAGTTGCGTTTGGAACAGATCGCACTGTTGTAAGACATGCGTTCGGTAATGATTATGCCGAATTTAAAAAAAGCAGCTCCAGCAAGAATACAACTGATGACTACGGCTGTTTTCAATTGTTTTACTCTGCTGAAAATGCCTTAGAGGCAATTGAAATCTGTTCAGATACGCTTGTAATTGTAAACGGAAAAGAACTCACGCTGAAGTGTCCGGAGATCATCGAATGGATTCAATCGGTAGATCCGACTGCGGAAAAAGAAAGCGATGGAATTATATCAAAGAAAATGAGTATCGGCTTATATGCTCCTTGCAACGAGTTTGAAACGCTCCTGTTTGGCAAAAAAGACTATTATTGTTAAAAACGTAACGGTCAACATCGAGCCGCTGATGCGCATGCGCAAGGCGGTGTTCAAGAACGGTCACGCGAAGATTGTCTATGTGATGAACGGGTGGAACCGCTTCAAGGCGTCCCGTGACTTCATGGAGTGGTTCGAGGGTCTGGCGGGCGACCAGACGGTGGCCACGCTGCCCCAGTCCGAGGCGTTCGTTCAGGCGGGAGCCGCCGGCAAGTCCGTGGTCGAGTTCGACCGACGCGGCAAGGCGGCGAAGGCGACTCTTGTTCTGGTGGGCACGGTGCGCGAGGCTGCGGGGTTCCCGAAGGAATAACCGCAGGTCAGAGGCGTTGTCCCTCTGGACAAATGCGTCTCGATGATGTATAATTGCACAAATATGTAAATGATTAAAGGAGGTCGAGCCATGGCGAATATGTTCGAGAAATACGCTGCCGACCGCGAGGTCGAGCAGAAGAAAATAGAGAAGGCCGTCGTCGCCGACACGACGGCGGACGAGAAGCGCACGACGCTCTCGCTGTCGCTCACCGTGAGCGATAAGAAGGCGCTCAAGATGATGGCTGCGGAGCGCGAGACGACGATTGCCGCAATCATCCATGAGTGGGTGCAGGAGCATCTGAAGGAGGTGGAGAAGTAAATGGAGCGAATTGACATTATTGATGCGGTTGGTCGTGAATACCACACCGCCAATATCGAAAATGGCGAGTTTAGCTATCCGAAAGCGTTCAAGGAAAAGAACCTTGATTTTGAGCCGATTCACAAGAAGAAGGGTGGCGGCTCTTGGCAGTTCCTCGACATCCGTTTTGAGTTGGATGGCGTTTCGCTGCTTATTGAAACGAAAAACGACGCTGATAAGTGGCCGACGGTCGAAGAGCAGATTGCGGCATACGTTGAATACGAGAAGCGCCTTACTGGCAACAAGATTATCGCGATGGTTGCCAATACCACCGACGACCGCATTACTGTTTGGAAGTCTGAGGTCGAGGACGATAGAAAACTCGACACAGAGGAAGCCATTCGCACGATGTCCGAATACGTGTCAATGTTTGATGCGAAGCACACCAACAGCAAAGAAGAGGTGATGCGCAATACGTATCAGCTCAACGAACTGTTGCACCGTCACGGTGTCGGCGAGAAGCTCCGCTCTCAGTTTGTTGGCACTTGCCTTCTGGCAATTAAAAATGGGCTTATCTATGACCGAAAGATGAAGACTGCCCAGATTATCGGCGGGATTCGTACTATCTTGGGGGACCTGCTTGAAGGGTCGTTGAAGAAGGCTGAGAAGCTGACCCTGATTGATAAGCGTGTTCTCAAGAATCAAGATGTCCGTGATATGGATAGCGAGAACCTTTGCGCAATTCTTGATTTCATCAAGGACAAGATTTTCCCGTTCATTAACGATAAGAGTACGGCGGGGCAGGACCTGCTTAACCTGTTCTTCATCACGTTCAATAAATACGTTGGCAAGTCTGACAAAAATCAGGCGTTTACACCGGACCATATCACTGATTTCATGGCAAAGATTTGCAACGTGAACAAGAACTCCGTTGTTCTTGACATGGCCTGCGGTAGCGGCTCTTTCCTTGTTCGTACCATGACGCAGGCGCTCGCTGATTGCCATACTCAGGCGGAAGAAGACGAAGTAAAGAAGCATCATATCTACGGCGTTGAGTACGACGAGCTTGTCTACGGTCTTGCAACAACGAACATGCTGATTCATAGCGATGGCAATTCAAATATCGTTCAGGGTAGTTGTTTTGATGAGGTGCCACGGTTTATTAAAGATGGCGTCAAGTTCAATGTTGTGCTTATGAATCCGCCTTACAACGCTATGGCTAAGCAGATGCCGAAGGAGTATTCCAAGACGTGGGGCAATAGCAAGCAGGACCCGTCTAAGGGGCTGTATTTCGTTAAGTTCATTCTTGACCAGATGAACAAGCATGGCATGCAGGGTAAGCTCGCTGTTTTGCTTCCTATGGCATGCGCAATCGGCAATAGCACTTTGATGAAACAAATGAAGAACGCGATTCTCAAGAACAACACGTTGGATGCGGTCTTCTCGTTGCCAGATGACATTTTTTATCCGGGGGCGAGCGCCTGTGCATGCTGCATGGTCTTCGACGTAGGTACGCCCCATAAGTCTGCCAACCGAGAGACGTTCTTTGCCTATTGCAAGGACGATGGTTTTAAGAAGCGTAAGAACCTTGGTCGTGTCGAACAGATGGACGAGAACGGCAATAGCTTATGGGCAACGATTGAAAAGAAGTGGATTGACACCTATAAGAATCGCGATGTCATTCCCGGCTTTAGCGCTCGCCATATGGTCACTGGCGATGACGAATGGTTGTGCGAAGCGTATATGGAGACCGATTACACGACGCTCACGGAGGAGGACTTTCAACAGACAGTCAATGATTACCTCGCTTATCTTGTGAAGACGGGGGTAGTCTATGAAGATTGATATGACTAACTGGGCTAATTTCATCGTTGACGACCTTTTTGAAATCATCAATGGTAAGGGAATAACTGTCGAAGAAATTGAGAGCAATCCCGGTGATTTTGAAGCCGTCCAGAGCGGCGAGGGCAACAATGGGGTGATGGCTATATTAGCAAAGCTTATTGCCGCAATAAGGGCTATTCATATTGCGAAGAGGCATGCCTGACGGTCGCACGCAGTGGGACTTCTGGCTATGTTTCGTTTCATGAAAATGGTTGCGTAGTCGGGGACTCTGCAAAAATATTGTTGCTGAAGAAGCACGAAGCTAAATCAAAGCAAACGTATTTATTTTTGCAAACACTACTTGCTGCTAATCGTTTCAAATATACCTACGGCAGAAAGGTGACTGAAGCCCTATACAGCAATACAGTCATCAAACTCCCGGTAACGACAAGTGGCGAACCTGATTGGCAGTGGATGAAATCTTATATCAATTCTTTGCATAGCAAAGAATTGAGCACGAATAACGCAGCGACTATCAATTTCCAACCATTGGCAGCAAGTGATTGGCACGAGTTCACCGTTAACAATCTATTTGATTCAATTTATAAGGTCGCATCATATCACGATGACGATTTGACAAACAACAGCGTCTACGACGAAAACACTGTTGCCTATGTGACCAGAACAGACCAAGACAACAGCGTAAAGTCACTCATACGTAGTGCTGGTCTTGCATATATTGAACCCGGAAACGTGATTGTTGTTGGGGACACAACCTCGACAATTTCATATCAGCCAAATCCGTTCGTAGCAGGCGAGCACATTATTGCAGCCCGTGCCAGCTGGCTGAATAAATATACGGGCTTGTTTGTTACCTGCCTATTGAGACAAGAGCGTTACCGATATTCATATGGCAGAGCTTATAAGCTCGATTTAATTCGAAATACAAAGCTCAAGTTGCCCGTGACGCCTGAAGGTAAGCCTGATTGGCAGTACATGGAGAATTACATTAAGTCGCTTCCTTATGGCGACAGGCTATAGAGCGACATAGAGTTGCCCGTCGCTCTTTTGGGCGGCGGGCTTTATAATTAAATGCGTATTTACATAATTCATCATATAGGAGGAACTAACGTGAAAGCCTATAAGCAGAAATTACGGGAGGGGGTGAACCTATGGCACGTAAGAAGAGATTCGCGCCGAACGATAACAACCTTGCGATAGCGTACTATCGCTTTTCGTCCCACTCGCAGAACGGCGCAAGCATCGACCAGCAACGCGAGCTTGCCCACGAATGGGCGGATGCGCACGGCTTCAAAATCGTGCAGGAGTATGAGGACGCGGCAATATCCGGCACCACGGACGCACGACCGGGGTTCCAGCAGATGCTGTCGGAAGTCGCAAAAATCCGTCCTCATACCCTCATCATGTGGAAGACCGACCGTCTGGGACGCGACAAATACGTTCTGGCGATGGCGAAGAAGAAAATCCGCGACGCGGGATGCGAGATTCACCTGCTCGCCGAGAATATCCCGGCGGAGGGACCCGAAGGCGTCCTCATCGAGGGATTGATGGAGGCCATGGCGGAGTATTACAGCCGCCAGCTGTCGCAGAACATCCAGCGCGGCATGGACTACAACGCGCAGCACGCCCTGTACAACGGCCACAAGCTGTTCGGCTATGACGTGGACAGGTCCACGAAGAAGTACATCCCAGACCCGAACACAGCGCCGTTCGTGCAGTGGGCGTTCAGGGAATACGCATCGGGCAAGCCGCTGAAGACCATTGCCGAGGAGATGAACGCGCAGGGCCTGCGCACGCCGAGGAACGCGAAGTTCAGCGTGAACATGCTGAACAAGATGCTCAAGAACCGCGCCTACATCGGCGAGTATCACCACGGCGACATCGTGGTCGAGGGCGGAATGCCCGTCCTTGTCGACAAGGCGACTTTCGACAGGGCGCAAAGGCGGTTCGCCGAGAACAAGCGCAAGGGTTCCCAGCGGGCGCACGGCATGGACGAGAACGAGGCTCCGCGCTATTGGCTTACGGGCAAGCTCTATTGCGGTGAGTGCGGGAGCACCATGCAGGGCGTGTCAGGTACGAGCAAGACCGGGCGGACGTATTACTACTACTATTGCTCCGCCCAGCGTAGGAAAGAGTGCCACCTGCACAAGGCCCGCAAGCAGGACTTGGAGGACATGGTGCTGTTCGCCCTGCACAACATCGTTGACGACGAGGAGAACGTGACGGCGCTCGCTCTGGATGCGGCGGAGTATTACGAGAAGAACCACAACGACACCGCGTATCTCGAAGCGCTGGAAGCGAAGCACAAGGAAGTGGAGAAAAGCCTTGCGAACCTCGTGAAGGTCATCGAGAAGGGCGTGGTCAGCGATACGGTTATGCTGCGCCAATGCTCCTGCGAAGCACAAGAAGCGCATCAAGTGAGTCAACGCATCCGTCTCCGTTAAAGTCCATAATGAGTTCGTTGCCCTCGGTTTCCAACCCGAGTGCGTATCTCATAATCAGCAAAGCATCATATGTTGTGATTTCACCGTCATGGTTCACATCGCCGATCATCCAATAGCACGCCGTAATGGTTCGGTCTTCCGTAACATTGGTGGGATCGCCGTCCCAGCGGTCAAAGATATAGCCGGCGTGTTCGGGCGCATCGGGAAGTATCGCATCCCGTCCATGTTCGACATAAAGAACAGCAATGGGATCCCCGTTCAAGCCGTCAATCATGGTAACTTCATACACGTTGATCGTGCATGTTGCGTCAACAACCAGATCTTCGGCAGGCATTGTTTCGGGAACACTCCATCCCGAGAATGTGTATCCTTCGGGTACATCATACGCGGGAGTTATAATCGCCGCACCGTATTCATATGTTTGGATGCTGTACTCCTCGCCGTTGACCGTATAGGTTATCGTATAGGTATTAACGCTCCAAACAGCAGTGACGGTTATATTTGCAGCAGGAAGAACACCGTCTTCGGGCATTCCGTCCCAAGCGTCAAAGGTATAACCGAGCTTTTCCGGATTTTCAGGAACAGTGATAGCATCACCTTCATATCCCGTAAACGTGAAATACGTCTCACCATCGACCATGAATGATACCGTATACTTTCCATCTTCAACGAGTGTCGCATCAAGCACGATGTTCTCCGCCGGCATGGTGGCGGGAGTATCCCAGCCCGAGAAAGTGAAATGGTCAGGAACGTCATATGCGGGAGCAAAGACTTCTTCCCCGTAAGCATAAACCTGTATTGCGTAAATCTCACCATTGATATTGTAAGTAACGGTGTATTCGTTCACAGTCAGTGCCGCATCAAGAACAAGGTTCTCGGCAGGCATGGTTTCCGGAATGTCCCAACCTGAGAAGGTGTGTCCTTCGGGAACGGTGTATTCGGGTGCGGAAACCACCGCTCCGAATTCATAGGTCTGAGCGGTGTATTCCTCACCGTTGATGGTGTAGGTAATCGAATAGCTGTTGGCCGAGTATTGAGCGGTAACGGTCATGTCTTCCGTAACGTTTGAGAAGTCCTTATCCCATCCGATGAAGGCATAACCCTCACGTTCGGGGACTGTCGGCTCAATTGCGGCGGAACCGTGGGCAACACTCTGAGCGGAAAGAACAGTGCCGTCGTAGTCAACAAAGGTGACCGAGTGGTAAACCTGAGCGGTAATTGAACCGTTGTCGGATGTGAACGGAATGAGGGTAGGAGAAGTTTGCTGCACGGGCATATAGTAGAATTCCCTTATTTCAAGTTCAAGAGGAATCACAGTGCCGAGCTCTACGGATTCATTTACATGAAAATTCATGGTAAATATGGTTCCGCTTCCGCTGAACGGATTGGTCGGCATGATTGCCATGAAGGGAACCTGTCCCGGACGCGTGACGGCATCAGCGACAACCGTGCCGCCGTTGCCGATCATGTTTTGCCAGATGTTTCCCTGAGCAATACCGTTACCGACGACGGAAAGCATATTTGTGTCGTACCTCACGAATGCCGTGAGAGCGTGAGATTCATACTCGCCTTCGATATTAAACGCTACCGACACATCTGTGCCGGGAGCTGCCGTGACGTTTTCAACACTGAAAACAACGTCGTTATCGGTCGGCGATCCGGTTTCCGCATATGCAGGGATCGTGATTGTGCTCAGAATGATAGCAACACTGAGCAGCATTGCGAAGAGTTTTTTCATTTTCGTCTCCTTATTATTTATTTATATCGGGCGGCGCAAAACCGCCCGGTATAACTTAATTGATCGCGTTGTTCGGATTTTCTGCCTGTACGGATTGAATTTTCAGGCGCCTTACTCAGGGTCACTCACGACGGCTTCGATCAATCCCAGCGAGAATCTCATGATAAGCATGGCATCAACGGCATTCACTGCGCCATCCCCGTTGAAGTCCGCAGCGGCGATCTGTTCGGGCGTAAGGCTCTCGGTTGAAACTCCGAGAACGTACCGCATAGCAACAAGGGCATCAACAGCGTTGACCGTACCGTCTCCGTTGGCATCACCGGAGTTTGCTATCGGAGCGTAAACTGCTGTATGGAAATTATTTATAAGCTTAGGATACGGATAGCCCGGGTTTCCGTCCATCGTCCAAACGGTTTCAAAGTCAAAACCTTCAAAGCTTTCAGCACGAAGCATTTGTTCGTTTGTCAGTGCAGTGCCGTATGAATCGCTGTTTGCGCAGCAGTCAACATAATAATAGCAATTGGTGACAGCGGCATCACCATCACTAAGTCCGACCACGCCGCCGACGCTTTCATCGCCGGTCACACTGCCTGTGTTGTAGCAGTTGGTGACAGAGCCAGTGTGACTATTATGGCCGACTACGCCGCCGACATAGGTACCGCCGGTTATGCCGCCAGTGTTGTAACAATCGGTGACAACGCTATTGGTGCCATTGTTTTCGCCAATCACACCGCCGACATAACTAATGCCGGTTACGATACCTGTGTTGTAGCAGCCGATGACAGTGCGACCAGAGCTATCATCGTCCAAACCGCCGACCACACCGCCGACTTTATTGTTGCCGGTTATGTTGCCTGTGTTGTAACAGTCGGTGACAGTGCCACCATCACCATCACCGAAGCCGACCACGCCGCCAGTATTGTCATTGCCATTTACGCTACCTTCGTTGTAACAGTCAGTAACAGTGCCCATGTTTTCGCCGACCACACCACTGACAGTATTAACGCCAGTTACGATGCCCGTATTGTAGCAGTCAATGACAGTGTCACGATTACAGCCGACCACGCCGCCGCCACAGCCTTCGCCGGTTATGCTGCCTTCGTTGTAACAGTCGGTGATAGTGCCCCAATTATAGCCAGCCACGCCGCCGTAGCTATATCCATCTTCTTTGCTTGTTACGCTACCTGTGTTGTAACAGACGGTGACATTGCCCTTGTTATAGCCGACCACTCCACCGACATAGTATCCGCCGGTTATGCTGCCTGTGTTGTAGCAGTTGGCAAAAGTTCTGCTCCAATTATAGCCAGCCACGCCGCCGACGTAACTACCGCCTGTTACGATGCCTGTGTTATAACAGGCGGTAACAGTGTCGCTATTATTGCCGATCACGCCGCCGACGTGACTAACGCCAGATACGATGCCGGTGTTGTAACATGCGGTGATAGGGTCTTCATTATCGCCGATTACGCCGCCGACAAATCTTTCACCGGTTATGCTGCCTTCGTTATAGCAATTGATGGCAGTGCCAACAAATAAATAGCCGATCACACCGCCGACAAATCTTTCGCCGATTACGATGCCGGTGTTGTAGCAGTCAGTGACAGCGCTGGTACCATAGGCATTATAGCCGACCACACCGCCGACATAGTCTTTGCCGGTTACGCTGCTTGTGTTGCAGCAGTCGGTGACAGTGCCATTGTTTTCGCCGACCACACCGCCGACATAGTCTTTGCCGGTTACGATGCCTGTGTTGCAGCAGTCGGTGACAGTGTCATCCCATGAGTTACCGCCGACCACGCCGCCGACATATTTATTGCCATTTATGCTGCCGACATTGTAGCAATCGGTGACAGTGTCTTCGTTAATTCCAGCCACACCGCCGACATGGTCTTTGCCGGTTACGCTGCCTGTGTTGTAACAGTTGGTGACAGTGCCGCCACTATATTCGACGTCATTATATCCGGCACCATTATAGCCGACCACACCGCCGACATACGTATCTCCGTAAATGTAGGACTCAGCAACCCCAAGATTGGCAATTATAGAACCACCACCGCTGTTGCCGAATAGACCTTGGTAGCTTTCTTGCGTGTTTATATAGATACCGCGAACAGCATAGCCATCACCATTGAACACACCACAGAACCCATTATTATTTATTCTATTTGTTCCTATGGCTGTCCATGTATTTGCCGGAGCATAGTAAACAGTAATCTCAGCAGAAGCGGTAAAGCCTCCGTCCTCGGTGGTAACGGTCACAGTTGCAGTTCCCAATGAAAGCCCGGTGACAGTTCCCTGGCCGTCAACAGAGATTATCGTTTCATCACTTACCGACCAGGAAAGGTTTTTATTTGCTGCATTTGATGGCTTGATCGAAGCTGCAAGCTGAACCGTGCATCCGAGAGCAATCGAAGCCGATTTAGGCGAAATACTTACTCCCGTTACCCGCACAGGTATCACGTTGATTTCGGCGGAAGCGGTAAAGCCTCCGTCCTCGGTGGTGACGGTCGCGGTCGCAGTTCCCAACGAAAGCCCGGTTACATTACCGTCTTGATCAACAGAAAGAATGCTCTCATCATCTACGGAGTAGATTACGTTCTTATTTGTTGCATTTTCAGGAAGTACGGTCGCTGTAAGCTTTGTTGAAGAACCAACAGTGAGTTCTGCTTCCGAAGGTTCAATCGTCACCCCGGTAACAGCTTGGTTATAAACATTTATTGTGCAGGCTCCGGTAAATCCGCCATCCTCAGTCGTAACAGTAATGGTGGTTTCTCCGGCGGAAACACCGGTTACAACTCCGTTTGCATTAACCGCTGCAATTCCTGCGTCCGCCGACTCAAATGAGACATTTTTGTTATATGCGTTTTCCGGAAGCACGCTGTAGGCGACAGTTCCGGTGCCGTTCACAGGGATATCGAGGTGTTCAAGCACATCAATACCCGTTACAGCGAGCGGAGCACCAATATAGACGTTATCGACCCAGCAGGCATCGCTGTTGCCGTTGACGCTGCCGTCTTTTGTGTAACTCCACATGAAAGTGTATTCGCCATCGGCAGTTGCCTGATAGGAATAGCTGTTCCAAGAAACCAAGCCGCTCTTTGTCAGCACAACGGAATCGTTGACCGAAAACTTGAATTTATCGTAATTGCTTTCTGAGCTTACACAGTATTCAAAGGAAACGATATCGCCTGCCAAAAGTGTCACGGTAGTGCTGAAGGAAGATGTAGAACTGCTTACATTGTAGTTTCCGCTTTGCGCAGCGGTGCGCCCATCGTAGGTGGTTGAATCAACCTGCCACGGATAGCTGCCCGTTGAGACAAAGGTGTTGCTCTGCCCGGCAGCATTCAAAGCATCCGAAAGAGCGTCCGACTCCAATTCAGTCCTCGGTGCAGGTCTTACCGGAATTGCAATCGGCACATCCATCTTGTCGCCTTTGTCCTGCTTGGTCGGCTCGATTGCGCTTCCATCGCGTGTATCTGCTTTACCGGCTGAAGAGCTGCCCGTAGTTCCCCAAAGCTCCCAATCCGTTGTATCATTGAGATAGATATCGTTCGTGAGCTTGAAGTGAACATTTTCATAACGATTGCCACTGTTTACCTGCTGAGCAAGATATGCAAGCTCAGAGCCATTTGAGATAAGATACGGATCGTCTTCAGTGCCGCTGCCTCCGGCAAAGCCCGCAGCGATACTGCCGTCCCAAATGGCACTGCGCTTCGGGTTTTCGGTTTTATGCGGTACGATTTCAATCCCGCTGTCCGGTCGGGCAGGACGGGAATCAATCCGCGAGCGCATAAAGCTCGTTCTTGCTTCTGCGAATGCAGAGAGGGGGAGCGTAGTTGCTACGAATGCAATGAGAGCAATCATAGCAAGTGCTCGTCTTAGTCGTGTTTTCATGTGTATACCTCACTATCGTTTATTTGCAGCCATGCAGAGCATGGCGCATTATCATGCTAATCGGTAAGTTTCGGAATCCGTAGGATCATAATCCTCACTCAGCTTCCCACCGTTCCTGACACCGTTTTCGTCCGTCTGTTCAAAGAACGCAACCATTTTCTGACAATCATGGTCGTTGTACCCGTCCGGTGTTGCATAACGGGTAGTGGGAGGTGTCATGGCCTCGGCGGCCAGCTGCATTGGCATAGCCGAGATAAACATGATGAGTACCAGCAAAATAGCGGCAATCACCTTCAGCTTTCGTTTCATAAAGAAACTCCTTTCAAAAATAAATTTGGCAGTTTAGCCTCCTTCTCAAAAGGTTATAGAATGGCTTCGGACAACACATCTCTACGGAGCAGGGGCGGCTCAAAGAGGATGGGGTCCTCGACCAACGCTATTGTAATTTGCCTTGCGGAATTGCGTGTATGTATCGAAAGGCACCGACTTCTAACGGCTCCACTATTCTTCTCAATTTACCGCGATAGTGTATTTGCTGATCATGCTTGTTTTTGTCTGGTTGGTGTTCATGTTTTTTCTCATTTGACGTTCCGTCCTTTTGGTTGTTGGATGTTGGTTTGAAGCTATATCTGTTTGCAACCATATAACTTGCGTTAGTAAACTGAGCTGCAAATTCATAGATGGTGTTGCTGCGCAGCCGCGTCCTCTGCCGAGTTCACGACGGCTTCTGGTATGAGTTACGAAGGATACTGCGCATAACTACAAAATGTATATTTATGCGCTCTCTTGATTTGGAAAGCAGTATACAAAGAACAGTTCTGCATAGTCAACAATACCTGTGTTCAGCGGAGAATCTGTCCTTCTCGCGCCAATATTGTACACAATTGTGGCAACATCTGTCAACATTGCAATCGCATAAATATGCATTATATGCAAATATATTTTCGCTGCATCAGTGCGGCATGGCGAATGACGGGCAGTGTTACGCGTGAATAGAAAAGCAAAGCCACCTCAAGCGGGAGTTTTATGGGTCTTCCTCAGCCAATGTTTAGTCGGCACCTGCACCTTATAAAAACGCAAGATCTGTATTTTTTATCTGATTCTGCGTTTAAGGAGCCATTCCCAAAAATGTGACCGTGGTGCCAGCGCAGTACCAGTGAATCTGAGTAAGTATTTCGTCACCCTGAATCACGAATCGCTGGTGAATCTTCTGCGAAAGAATATCCACGACAAACGTGGTATTGCTGGTGAAACGGGATTTGAAGGCCGGAGTCATGGAAACGGGTTGCCGGCGAAAGCAAAGGAAGGCGTTCCGTAGGGAGGACGGCATCCGTTCCCTCTGTTGGTTTGCTCTGAGACTTCC
>ENA-ORNY01000343-ORNY01000343.1-human-gut-metagenome-genome-assembly--contig:-NODE-343-length-33273-cov-3.547775_pt1 | contig 33273 bp, 20 predicted proteins | sample MGYA00242122_ERZ509036 | MGnify/ENA primary metagenome ERZ509036 (study PRJEB26280, sample SAMEA2338696) | human gut metagenome | biome: human gut; feature: human-associated habitat; material: faeces... | reverse complement strand
GCAGGTTCTTCATCTGTACCAGCTCACGTAGAGATGATGGGTCTGATCGGTATGGGTAACAACCCTATGGTTGGTGCTACAGTTGCAGTTGCTGTTTCTGTAGAGGAAGCAGCTAACGCTGGCAAGTTCTAAATAAAAACCTAGTATTTAAACGATTTAGAGGGCTTTTAGAGAGATCTAAAGGCTCTCTATTTTTTTGATTTTTAAATTCTTTGAAGGTTGAAATCAATTTTGATGAATACAAATTTGGCATGCTTGTATATTATGATGATGACAGCCATACATATGAAATATTGCTTTGATATTCAGCATTAGTTGGAAAACGGGAGTTGCTAAGGAATTTTACAGCAACTCTTTTGTTTTATTTTGTCAAGACTTGTTTTATATTTATTCGGTATTATAATTGCCTTACATATCAAATGGAAGGGGTGATTAAAATGGATAGAACTATAGTAGTAGAATATTTTGATGGCGAGAAGAAAGTAAAAAAAGTTATAATTTTAAAATAATCTCGCGAAAAATTGCCTTATACGCGCATTTGTGAAAATCTATTGACTTATGGTTGATTTAGGGCTAAAGTGTGGCTACCAATCGGAAGAAAAAACAGTAGGCAGCAATATAGATTGACACATAAAATATTTGACAGCACATTTAAAAAGATACTTACGCACTCCAGAAAATATAGCATCGTTGAAAAGCCTTATAAAAACAGATATAATGGGTAGCATAGATAAGAACATTGAACTTGGAAATATAACACTTGAGGATGGGCACAGCTTTATGGCAGCTCGGAAAGAGGTTGAATTAATATCCCGATTTCAGAGAAAAGGCCTATATCAATGAATTCTGAGAATTATATATAAGACATTTGAAATAAACAAGGAGGGCATGAGATGGGCATTTATTTTAATCCAAGTAATGACAGTTTTACAAAGGACAAGAATAGTGAATTGTATCTTGATAAGACAGGTCTGCTTGAATATCTGAACAGAGTTATATGTACAAATGCTAATTGTATCAGTGTCAGTCATGCCAGACGATTTGGTAAGTCCCATGCGGCATTTGATCTTGCACTTCAGAATTTTATTTTTGACAAACGTCAAAAATATTGTATAATATACTTAACAAGACAGCCGAGCGATAGATACGTCCTATCCGTCCGGCAAAAACCATTTTAAGATGAAACACCTCATAGCTTAGTCGGCTGAGGTGTTTTTCTTATTTTCTATGATTCAGAATTGTCACAATAAGTATCGCAACGGTTAATATAACCATGAATTCCTCATATGTACTCATAAGGCACCACTCCCTTCCAAGACTCGAACGGATATGGTGCAACACCCCTCGGCTGCCCGGTTAAATACATTATTCTATTTTCATACAGAAGTAATTTTGATATATATACATTTTGGAGATTCCTATATAACGTAAAACACCTCGCATTAACGCGAGGTTGGATTTAAAAAGAGATTTAAGAACACAATAATATTTTATAACCACATACCACCTTCCGGAATACATTAAACTATATCATGGACAAGGAGGTGAATACGCATGGACAGATTCGCAGTATATCTTGTAGTTGTTGCGGTTCTTTGCACTTTGATATCGGTAATAACGGAATTTACGAAAGAGGTAGGAGTGCTGAAGAAGATCCCTACCTCTTTTCAGGTTCTGATCACCAGTGTCATTGTGTGTGAGGTGGGACTTTTTGTTGGACTATCATTTTATCACATAGCATTTGTGTGGTATTATCCTGTGGCTGCGTTTTTCGGGGCATTTGTCATTGCGATTATATGTACCCGGGGATGGGACTACCTGATATCGATATTCAAGCGGTTTTACAAGGGCGGAGATAAGGAAAAGTGGCATGAATAAAGGGTGTCATGACAGTGACACATGTAATACGAGACAGATAAGTATAAGTTCGGAATAATGATCCTAAGATTGTCTCCTGATTCAATGTCTGGAATATTATATACAGACAAAAGAATTCAGGAGGCAATTTTATGGCTTCTAATAAGGTTCCATTAAAGGGCTACATGGATGGTATAGATATATCAGCGTGGCAGGATACTATAGATATAACCAAGGTGCCTTGTGACTTTGTGATAGTGAAAGCTACGGAGGGCACGGACTACAAGAACAGGTATTTTGCAAAGCACTGTGACCAGGCGATGAAAGCGGAAAAACTCCTGGGGGCATTCCATTATGCAAATGGTGGCGATCCCCACAGTGAGGCTGAGTATTTCATAGCATACAGTAAGAAATATGTGGGCAAGGCGATACTTGTCCTTGACTGGGAGGGGCAGAATAATCCGCAGTTTGGCAGAAGTGACAGAGCGTGGTGCAAAGAGTGGTGTGATCATGTATACAGAAAAACTGGTGTTAAGCCCCTGATCTATATCCAGAAGAGCGCCATGGACAATGTAAAGGGCCTGGGATACAGGCTGTGGGTTGCACAGTATCCTGATTACGAGCGGACGGGATATCAGGAGCATCCATGGAATGAAGGTCAATACGAATGTGATATCAGACAGTACACATCCGTTGGAAGACTTCCGGGTTACGATGGCAATCTCGATCTTAACAAGTCATATATAGATAAGACGACATGGAAAAAATATGCTGCAAAAAAGACTGACGGTACACAGGGAAAAGACGCGGGCAGTAACAGCGGAAAAAGTAATAATAAAAAGAAAAGCATAGAAGTGATAGCAAAGGAAGTCATAGCCGGAAAATGGGGGAACGGCGATGACAGGAAGAGCAGACTGAAAAAGGCAGGATATGATTACAATAAGGTTCAGGCGAAGGTAAATGCAGTGGTCAAGGCTTCGCAGAAGAAATCGATAGATGTGATAGCCAGAGAGGTCATAGCCGGCGACTGGGGAAATGGCGATGACAGAAAGAACAGGCTGAAGAAGGCAGGGTATGATCATGTCAAGGTGCAGAATAAGGTAAATGAGATGCTTGGCAGATAGCTGCAGGTAAATGACATAAGAAAAATGGCAGGAAAACGAAGTATAAAATTAGTTCCGGCAAAAATGAAATTTATATGAAGTATCATCCACACCTGTTGACGAAGCGCAATATATACTATAGGATAGTGGAAAACAAAAGCCCCCGTCAGGGATACATGAAAGGAAAAGGTGATATATATGCCATATTATGGATTTTATTTTGACCCAACATATCTGTTGGTTCTCATAGGCGTGGTTCTCTGCATGATAGCGTCGGCAAGAGTCAAGACCACATACAAGAAGTATGAGAAGGTGGGATCGCGGTCAGGCTACACAGCGGATCAGGTCGCATACATGATACTCAGGAATGCGGGGATAACGGATGTTTCCATACATCATATCTCAGGAGACCTCACAGACAATTACAATCCTAAGGAGCATACGCTCAATCTGTCGGACAGCGTGTATGGTTCCAGATCCATCGCAGCGATAGGCGTGGCAGCCCATGAGTGCGGACATGCCATACAGCATGCAAATGCATATGCACCGCTCACCATCAGGTCAGCCATCATTCCAGCGGCAAATATAGGCTCAGCCATATCATGGCCGCTCATACTTATAGGACTTCTCATTCCGAGGGTTGATTACCTTATAACACTCGGAATCATACTGTTCTCACTGGTTGTTGTCCTACAGTTTGTGACACTTCCGGTGGAGTTCAATGCATCGAGAAGAGCCATGGCGATACTGGAGGGCAGCGGATATCTCTATCCGGATGAACTCAAGGGTGCAAGAAGTGTACTCACAGCGGCAGCTATGACATATGTGGCAGCCATGGTATCAGCATCACTTCAGTTGCTCAGACTTGTATTATTGTTTGGCAACAGGAGAAGATAGCGGAATTATAACAGAAAATATAAAAATGCATAAAAAAGTCTTGTGAATTTGTTGATAGTATTTGCAACTTTGCTATGGTAAAATGGCTAAAGTGGCAAAAATCTACATATTTGCAAGACTTTTTCTGTTATTGTGCACAATTATAACAGGAAAGTCTGCATAACAATTAATTAAGGGAGGGTAATTGATGAGGAAGAGAAGGCTACGAGGAGGTATAACGGCCTTGTCGGTGCTTGCTGCTATTGGCATGGCATCGGGAATAACGGCATTTGCGGCGGATGACACACAGTCTGAAGCTGTGGATACGGGAAAGGGACTGGAGTATGTATATGAGTCGTCAGGCTCTACACCATCAGGTGTCACGCTCAACGGCAATTCGGTAATCATAAAGCAGTCGCCGAATTCCACTGACAGCGAGCAGTTATTCAATATTTACAATGACAAAGACAGGGATGGAATCCTTGATGAGGGCGAGGAAGCTTTCACATTGGATGGAAACACGGATATACACTACGGTAAGATATATGGACTTTACCAGGAGAAGAGCAGCTCGCCGATCTCCATAACCATAGACGGTGCCGAACTGCCCGCCGTATATGGAGCTTTTGAGAGCACTGTTGAGACCCCGGAGAACATGACTGCGGTAACTATCAGTGTGAAGGGCGACGCAGCAGTTGAAAGTCTGTATGGACTTTTTAAGACATATTGTACTGGTGGTGTACTGATAGACACGGAGAAGTCAGTTACGATAAAGACGCTCTACGGTCTCAGCACATCGACCATAGATGGAGACATCACGGAGAATATCAATTATAGCTGTGATGGCAACACATTTGTCGCACTGGCTACAGATGGATATTACACAGGAAAAGCATACACGATAAATGGCGATGCAGTGTTCAATATGAAAGGAGCCAGCGTCAATTCAGTGTATCTCGTGCAGAATGGAGCTGTGCTCAGCAAGACACTGACGGCCAAGGTGACTGATTCCAAGGTAGACAGCCTGAACGGAGTTTCCCAGGGGGCAAAGGTTGATGGTGACGTGAGCCTTACATTTGACGGAATATCAGCCGTAAAGGATGGAAGCAGTGCCAGTGTATATGGTGCGTCAAGTGCGACTATCCTTGGAAATCTGGACCTTAAGCTGAAAAGCCAGTCTGGATCAGAGATGTCTGTGTATGGCACCAATAATACAAATATAAAGGGAAATGTAAATGTCAGCGTTGACGGCTCAGGAGCAAAGTTCAACACCATATATGGAATGTATGGCGGTATGCTGGGCGGAAGGGCTGATATAGATATAAAGAACTGCGCTGCCGGTTACACAACATGTGGCATGAATTCGGTTTCGTTCAGTCAGACTCAGCCGGAGGAAGAAGGAACATATACGTATACTGTGAACATGGAGAATATCACTGGCGCCAGCGGCAGGGTATATGGAATTTCAAATTGTTCCGGTATCACTTCTGCCAGCGTTGTAATGAAGGCTGTGGCAACAACAGATACATTAAATGGCATGTATCTGAGCACAGGTGTAAAAGGTGATATAAAGGCAGAACTTTACAACTGTAATGCAGCCTATGTAAATGCTCTGGAGCTGTCAAATGTGACGGTAAATGGTTCTGTAGATGCCATAGTTTCGGGCTGCAGCATTACGAGATCTCTGAATGTAGAGCAGGGCGGAAGCATCAGTAAGGATCTTAACATAAGCGTCAGCAACGTTATCAGCAGTTCAGCACGGTTTGTATACGGCGGTAGCTGTCTGGGAAATATGACGGTCAATGTGGATGGCATGAATGATGAATCCATAGTAGACGAAAATGGTGATCCGCTTGTGAACTCGTATGAATACGCGGGCAGCGACATGTTTAACATGATGGGCAACTTTGCACTGGCAGGGGAACTCAAGGCGGATATAGCAAAGATACATTTTGCAAAATGTGGACTCGCCGGAGGTGATTACAGTTGCGGAAATATCGGAACAAAGGTTGACATAACGTTGTCAGACAGCAGTATAAATGGACTGGCGGGAAATAATATTTTCTATCTGGCAAATGAAAGCTATTCCGGTTCAACCGAGAATACAGTTCCTGTTGATATAAAGATCAACAACACAGATTTTACAAATGCAGACGGAATAAGCTTCCAGATGTATATAGGTAATAACAAGGATGCAAAAGTTACATTTGATGACAAGTGCAGTATGCCGGAGAAGTATTATATGGCTCCAAGCATGAATACCACCGGCTCATCTGTTATAACCTATGGACAGAATATATATTATGGCGGACAGAATCTTGTGATAGACAAGGATGTAACTGCTGACAATATTTACTTTGGTAACTTCACAGAGAACGGAAGCCAGGGCAATGCTGTGATCGTTATCAACAAGGGGGTAACGTTAACTGCAAAAGAGGGTATATATGCAGCAGGCGGTTCAAATATACTCCACAGTGGAATCCTCAAGGGAACATTTAAGGCGACTGATGGGTATCTGCCAAATATATTCTCAAAGGGGGGCGTAATAGAGGACTCGGCTGTAGGGGATGTTGCAAATGTAAATTATTCATTAGATGTTGTGTCCAACGAGAAGGCCGCAACGTACACCATGACAGGCAAGACGTCACAGTATATTGATCCTGATGGTACATATGTCAAGGGCGGCGCAGATGTCAAGATAACACCGACCGTGAACAAGGGATATATTCTTGACAAGGTGACCTTCAGAGGTCAGAGCGACACAGCGGAAAATTCAGCGGTTGAATCAAATGGCGTGTACACGTTCAGCATGCCGAACGAGCCTTGTACAGTGACGATCGCAACGACAGGAAAGCAGATCGTGGTATCCAAGACAACTGTTGATCCATCGGCACTGCTTGGAAAAGAATACACAGCAGCTTCACCTCTCTATGACATGGCAGATCTTGTCATATCAAACGACGCAAGAGAGGGCGAGGTCACATACGAGATCGACGAGACAAATGGACTTCCTGAGGGACTCTCATTGATCGATGGCAAGGTTGTCGGAACGGCAAGCAAGCTTTATGAAGATGGAAAGAATGTCATAGTACATGTGACAGGAAGAAATGGTTCAAAGGCACAGCTCTCACTGAATGTGATCGTCTCAAATGAGGAGAAGAAGCAGGACAACCAGGATGGCCGAATCGTAGTTGACGAGGATGAGAAGACTATATGTCTCAACGGAACATCAGTGGTCATCCAGGCAAAGGACGACACAGAGACAGAGATATACGTGGACGACAATCAGGATGGACAGGCAGATGGCAAGACACCTCTGTACACCGGAGATCTGTCGGAGTACACGATAACAGGTGTCGAGGACAACGCCATAAGACGAAACATCAGGATCACCATGACGGGGGGAAATGTAAAAGCAATATACGGTGCAAAGGATTCAGAGCTTTCATATGAAGGCGGCGATGCGGTGAGTATAAATATCCGTGGTGGTAAGGCAGCAACTATGTATGTTCTGTCGAATTCAACCGTGGATGGAACCATCGCATATGAGATCGCAGAGAACACTGTAGATAAGGGCGGATTTGCAGCGGATACAACATCAAAATATACCGGTGCATTCATGAGAAACAGCAAGGATATCGTAACTATCAGAGGAACCTATGTTGTGAATAAGAAGCTCACGGCAACGGCTCTGATAATCTATGACAGTGCGGCAGTTGATGTAAATGCTCCGGTTGAGGTAACGGATTATGTGTCACTGAATGAGAGATCATCCGCAGTATTTAACGATACGCTGACCGCTGACCGGCTTGGTTATTCAAAGTATGCCAAGGCAGTTGTGAATGGAGATACGAAGCTTGCGGCTCTCAATATGACACAGTATGACACGACACTCACAATAGGCGAGGATGCGCTGTTTGATGTGGGCAAGGTCAACATGACATCAGGCTGGGCAAGAGTATATCAGAAGGGTACGCTCAAGTGTCCTTCAGACCAGTTCAGCAACACAGGTGTGTGGGTGGCAGCAGGAAAATTTGCAGATGATATAGATGCCAGCGGCTGGACAGGAGTGTATTACAGCTATGCAGGCGCCTCAACAAACATGGACAACACATCAGCAAAATTGGCTGCACAGTCATATGTAGTTGAATATGAGAATGTTAAATATGTTGCCTGCAAACAGGCGATCACAGTTAGCTATACCGATGTGCCGGGTTACACAGCCTATGTGTCGGCAAATGGCGGCGAGCCGGTACAGGGAAGCAACGGAAGTGCAAAGGTGACAGGCCCGGATTCATCTATGTCTATTGTAGTGGATTATGTGGCAGACCAGATAGACATCAGTAAGGAATACGCAGATCCGATTCTGGCGGCGGAGACCAAGTACACGGCGGATTCACCAGCGTACGATCTCACGATCCTCAAGGTTACAGGAGATACCACAAAGGATTATGGAACTGACATGCAGTACAGACTGAAGAGCGGTTCGACACTTCCATCAGGACTTGTGCTTGAGTCGGGTAAGATAATAGGAACAGCCAAGAATGCAGGTGAAAGCACAGTAACATTTGTCATAACAGGACGAAATGGAACATCGGTTGATTTCCCAGTGGTATTCAAGGTACTGCCGGCAGGCACGGAGATACCTGATATCAACAAGCTTGGTGTATCTGTGAACACAGAGGATAAGACCATTGATCTCGGTGGAAATTCGGCAGTGATAATAGTTGATCCATCGGACAGCAGCAAGAGCTCAGTATATCTGGATGCTGATCACAACGGAGTGGCAGACGACAACAGACCACTCAGAATAGACGGAGAGGTTACATATGATCTGTCAGGCTACAGCATATCAGGCTATACGGACACAGCAAATAAATACACTGGTGACATATCGGTGACACTCAGAAGCGGAAATGTCGGCAATATATGTGCTGCGGGTTCAACTGACAGCAAGGCAGACCGAGTGACGATAGATGGAAATGTAACCATGACGATCATGAGCGGTTATGTGTCAGGCACTGTAGCTGCGGCAGGAAACGCTGATGTCAAGACAGTGACCTTCACGGCAGAGGACGGAAGAGCAGGAAGCGTGGTATACGGTGCGTACAATACAAATGCGGAGAAGGTAGACTTCACATTTGCAAAGTCTGCACAGATGTACACACCGGAATCAACAAAGTCTGAGAATATGTATGTTACATCAGGTGGATCAGTATCAGGTGATGTGGATGTAAGAGTTGGTATAACTGATCATTACAATACATTTATATACGGTGCGGATTATATGAACAAGCGCTCATACTTCAATGGAGTGTCGGGAACAGTCGTATCCGGAAATGTGAACTGTGTGGTTGATGGAAGATGGTGCGCTGAGAAGTGCAACAACTTTGTCCAGCAGTCAGATGTGAAGGGAGATCTGTATGCCGAGATAAAGTCAGGAGAACTCAGAAAAAATGACATCAACAATGAGCATAGCAAGGCATTGGTATTTAACTATGGTCACAGCATTGGAAATATATACGTCAAGGCAGGAACAGAGGGCGCTGTCACAGGTGACTTTGTACTTGCGGCAGGCGGTAAGGTTGGCAAGGTAGAGTATGTAGACGAGAATGCAAAGTCCACAGCGACTGTAAAGGGCACCGCTGACAATTACCAGGTTGAGAGTCTGGGTTCACTGTATATGTCTCTCGCCGGCAAATTAACTATAGGCGGAGACTACACCCTTGACAGAGAGGTGGAGGTAAAACAGCTTGAGATCCTCAAGGATTCAAAGCTGACCATCGCCGAGGGCGCAGCTCTTACAAATACATCGACAGCGACAGTTACCGGTGATGTTGAGAACCTTGGCACATGGAATGTGGACGGCGCTCTGACTATGACAGGATCACTGGTCAACAGAGGTGCATGGAATCTGAAAGGAAATGTTCAGGCTTCAGCAACAGTAGATAACTACGGAGAGATCACAGCCACAAATAGTGAGAGACTCACGCTGAATACAAGTGCAAAGCTCATCAACAGAGCAGATGCACAGTTTACATTTGGCAACCTCACAAACAGTGCAATGATCGTAAACTATGGTAATATGAAGCAGCTAGCAAATACGTCAAGCCTTGGAAGCGGAAGCATACTTACCACAGTGATCCCGGATATGGTGTACGCACTGAAAAATTACAGCGTCATTTTCTACAAGCTTGATGTGGATTATCCTGCATATTGCTTCAAGGATGGCGATGCAAAGATAGAGAAGAGTTCATCGGCAACAAGATGTCAGAAGAAGTCAGGTGTTGACGGTGACGATGCACTCTATATACAGGGTGGCAAGTCGTTCTACATCACAATAGACGGTGAGCCGATAGATGGAATGGCGGTGGATTCAGTTGTATTTGGACCGGATGACACAGCCATGACTACAAGTAACAACCGTCTCTGGAGCGGCGTCATGACATATGAGCCGGCAACAGTTACGGTAAATATGGCAAAGCAGGAGGCCGTAAATATAACTCTCGCAAAGACAGAGGATACAGTTAAGGCGCAGGTTGGAAAGACAACCACAAAGGATGAGCCATTATATGATCTGACAGCCATAGAGATCCAGAATGATGAAGCGGTGGACAACGGATATGTGTCATACTCCCTTGCAAAGGGACAGACACTTCCGGCAGGACTTGTGATATACGATGGAAACGTATATGGAACGCCGAAGACTGCAAGTGCTGAGGCACAGACAGTCAAGTTCACGGTGAGAGGACAGAATCAGACAGTGGCTGAGTTCACACTGATCATATCCAGCGTGGAGAAGGGAATACCTTCATTTACTGCCGGAAAGGCGGGCGACGCATATGCCGGCAAGACCCTTGCGGATGTGGAGCTTCCAACATCGGCAGCAGGAAAGTACATGTGGGCAGATGGAACACAGCAGGTAGGCAAGGCCGGAACAAGCGAGACCTACGATGCATACTTTGTTCCAGACGACACAGCAAACTATGACTGGAGCAAGATCGATGCAGCAGAGGGAACATATGAGGAACTGGAAGACGGAAGTGTGAGAATTGCAGTGAAGCTTTCAGTGTATGTGAGAAAGCAGGATCCTGTATTTACAGTTCCGGAGAATGTCACAGCTACATACGGAGACACTGTTGGCAAGATACTCCTGCCTGAGACAGCAGGTGGAATGTTCATCTGGGAGAATGCAGATGAATCTGTGGGAGAGGTTGGAACAAAGACTTTCCTTGCAACATTTGTACCTGAAGATGAGGATGTATACGCGAGAGCAGAGCATGTGGAGATAACTGTTCAGATTCTTCCTGCAAATGCAGTATTTACTCAGGCGATAGATTCACTGAGTGCTAAGGAGAATATGACTCTTGCAGACATAGAGATTCCAGAGCGCGAGGATGGAGTATACACATGGTATACAGACAGAACGACAAAGGTTGAGGATGGCAATACATACAAGCTTTGCTTCAAGCCTGCAGACACAGTAAATTATGACTGGACATCAGTTACAGGATGGAACAGGGCTTACAATGGAGTTGTATTCAATGTAAAGATCACCGTCGAGAAAGAGCCGGAGCAGCATGTACACGATTACGGCAATAAGTACAAGAGCGACAGCAGATCTCACTGGTATCAGTGCTCATGTGGAGAGAAGTCAGGCCTGGCAAACCACACATGGGACAAGGGAGCGATAACGACCAAGCCTACAGACACAGCGGCAGGTAAGAAGACATTTACCTGTACCAAGTGTGGGTACAAGCGTTATGAGTCAGTAGCTGCCCTTGGAATAGACATAGGAAATTCCAAGAACAATGTGGTCGTAAGCGGTATAGAAAAGAATGGATATACATACACAGGATCACCTATCACTGTTAAATCGCTTGCGCTCAGGAGAGGCAAAACAACACTGAAGAATGGTGTGGATTACACCGTACAGTACAAGAACAACAAGAATATCGGTACAGCGACAGTAAAGATCACTGGTAAGGGTAATTACAGAGGCTCCGTCAGCAAGACATTTGCTATCAAGGCTGGCAAGGGCAAGATATATAAAGTTGCGCAGAAGGGCGTGCCTGGCTATCTGAAATATAAGGTGACAAATGCCGCTTCAAATGGCAAGGGAACAGTGACACTTGTTGGAAGTACAAGCAAGAAGAGCGACAAGAAGTTCAAGTCACTCACGGTTGCATCCAGTGTCAAGATCGGTGGAGTGAACTTCAATGTTACGGCTGTAGGAGCGAAAGCATTTACAGGACGCAAATATCTCACCACGGTTGTGATCGGAGGAAACGTTAAGACCATAGGCGGTGCAGCATTCAGCAAGTGTGGAAAGCTTGGAAAAGTTACCATAAAGTCTACAAGGATAACGACTATCGGTAAGAATGCTTTCCAGGGTGTCAAGAGCAATGTGAAGATATATCTTCCTAAGAAGAAATATGACGCATATGCAAAGAAGCTCAAGGCGAAGGGAATGAACACTCCTAAGAAAGCGGTATACAAAAAGTCAAAATAAATGAAATGCGTTGATGTGTTGGCGGGACGGTCACAGATGATGTGGCTGTCCTGTTTTTTATGTGAAGATCGTTCTGGTGTAAAACCATGAGTGTAGTGACAGGAAAGATATAATCTGCTATACTGAACATATGTTTGCAAATATATGGAGGACTGTATGGATAATTTTATAGATGAACTGAATGAACAGCAAAGGGAGGCAGTGACCACCACAGAAGGGTATGTGCGCATAATTGCGGGAGCGGGAACCGGCAAGACAAAGGCGCTCACTTACAGGTATGCGTATCTGGTGGACGAGCTTGGAATATCCACATCGAATATACTGTGTGTAACATTTACAAATAAAGCGGCGAGGGAGATGAGCAAACGTATCAGACAGATGATCGGGGACAGTGATACGGGATACATCTGCACATTTCACGGCTTCTGTGTGAAGCTTCTGAGGGAGGATATCCATGCCATCAATTATCCCCAGAACTTTGTGGTGATGGACAGCGAGGACACGGAGGATATACTCAAAACGGTGTACGAGAATGCCCATATACAGTCGAGAACATATACATTTGACATGGCCAGGGATCACATATCGGCGATGAAGAACGAGATGCAGCACATTGCATATTTGGCGGACATAAGCAACGACAGACTGCTGGCGGATTATGAGAAGGCTTCAGACATACCTGAAAAAGTATTTCTGGGATACCTGTACGAACAGAAGAAGGTGTATGGACTTGACTATGATGATCTCATAACCATTGCGCTCCACATCCTCAGAACCGATGCGGAGAAATGCCGCAAATGGCAGGAACGCATGATGTATGTCATGGTGGACGAGTTCCAGGATGTCAGCGGTAACCAGTATGCGCTGGCGGAGATACTCAGCGGTTATCACAGGAATCTGTTCATCGTGGGCGATCCGGATCAGACCATATATACGTGGCGCGGGGCAAGGATAGAGTACATACTGGAATTCGACAAGAACCATGAGAATACACAGACCATATTCCTCGACACGAATTATCGTTCAATTCCTGACATACTGGCGGTGTCCAACTCACTGATCGAGAAGAACAGGAACAGACTGCCCCACAGGCTTGTGGCTGTGAAGCCGTCTGAGGCACGCCCTCTGTACGTACATTCCAGGACCACCGGGGATGAAGCCCAGTGGGTGACAAATGAGATAAAAAGACTGGTTGAGGCGGGCACAAAGTACAGTGACATAGCCGTTTTGTACAGGTCACATTTCGTGTCGAGAAGCATAGAGGAAGCATTTATCAAGACAAAGATCCCGTATATCCTCTACAGCGGAACGGAGTTCTACAAACGCAAGGAGATAAAGGATGTGCTGGCATATCTCAGGATGGTGGCATACGCGGATGATCTGTCATTTCGCAGGGTGATAAATGAACCAAAGCGGAACTTTGGCAAAAAGAGAATGTCGATGCTGAAGTCGTACTGTGAGACTCACAGATGCTCACTGTACAGCGGTCTTCAGGATCTTCTGGAGGAGAAGACTGTTAAGTCGACAGGTGCTTCAGCCTTTGTCGATATCATAGAAAATTTCAGGAAGACATACAAGGAGAAAAGTCTGTCTGACCTTGTGACGGAGCTCATGGCCGCCACGGGCTACGAGGCGATGCTCAGACAGGCGGGCGAACAGGAAAGGCTGGACAACCTGGCAGAGCTGAAGCAGTCGATAGACGAATATGAGAAGAACTCCGGTGAGGAGAATACGCTGGAGGAATATCTTCAGAGCATAGCTCTCTACACGAACAATGACAGGGAGAAGGACAAGGATTCTGTGACGATGATGACAATACATACCGCAAAGGGCCTGGAGTTCCCATATGTGTTCGTGTGCGGTGTAAATGAAGGCATATTCCCAAGCAAGCACGTGGACACTGAGGCGATGCTCGAGGAGGAACGCCGCATGGCATACGTGGCGTGCACCAGAGCGGAGCGCGGTCTGTACATCAGCGATGCCGAGGGTTTGAACTATGATGAGTCTTTCCGGTATCCATCCAGATTCATCTTCAATATAGACCGTGAGGCCATAGATTACGTGAACGAGCTCCCGCAGCGCCTTGTCGACGACACCAAGAACTACATAGCCGCAAATGAAAGCCGCTATATGCCGCTGGACACCGAGCTAAAGCCCGGCGACCGGGTGAGACATAAGGTGTTCGGCGAGGGCACTATAACCGGTATCAGGGGAGATATAGGGTGCTATGTGGTTAAGTTTGATAGGGTGGAGACGGAGAGGAACTTGAAGATTGGGACGGGACTGGAGCGAGTGTGATGGTATTGGATTAGACATAGAGTTGTGAAAGCCTGTATAAACAGGGTTGATGAAAGCGTGGGCCGGCAGTGGACGATGGAGGCGTCTGTTGCCGGCCTTTTATGTGGGGCGAAGGTGGATGGGGGTATTAAGGAGATTGGTTTGTGTGGAGAAAATTGGACATTGATAGGTGTAGAATTATGTAGTTATAGGATGTAGTTATAGGAGAAGATAGAAGAGGGTAAAGATATGGTAAAGATGTGCTCAGTAAGTGGAAATTGAGAAATAGAAGAATGACATAACTATGCATAGAAAAACAAATAGTATATAATATTCGGTGAGTGATTTAACTGATATTTGGATTAATGATTTTTATATAAAAACGGGAATATATAATGTAGAAAGTGAGGAGTATAGGTGATAAATGAGTGCATTATATTAATGTGGATTACAGTAACTGTACTCACAAAGATGCAAATTTGCACGTTGTTTGGTGTGACAATATTTTGCATATTAGGACCTGAGGAGATAAAATTAGCAATTATTACAATTTTAATAGGTACTAGATGGTATGCTTTAAAAAAGAAAAATGGTAAATATGTAATAGTTCCGGGAGGTGTATTATTTTCGAGGAAAAAATATAGAAGTTTTGTCGAAGATATGAATAGCGTGTGTGCATTATTTTACATATGGGTTAAAAGAAACGAAAACCAGGATTTATCAGCGTGCAAACAAGAGTTTATAGAGTTTATCAATCGACTTGATGAAAACGGGAAAAGCTTAAGTTATAAATATTTACCAGTGTTCACCGTAGGGTTTTTCTTATGGGATAGAGATTTAAGTGTTGAAGAAGTTAAGCAAATATATGATAGATTTTCAATAGATAAAGAAAGAAGTGCAGTATTGCAGAAGATGATATATTCACAGATTATATATGTCACTAGGAATTTTTAAGGGAAAAGTCGTGAAAAACTGTATGATTATTTATTGTGGCTTAAGGGTTGCTAATTAATATATATGCATAATAAAATATCAATAGATAAATAGTGGAGGTTAACATTTATGGCAATTAGAAGTGTAAAAATAGATCAGAAAGCAGATTTGATATGGGCAATAGCGGACAAGCTTACAGGTGTATATAAACCACATGAATATGGAGATGTTATATTACCACTTACAGTAATCAGACGTTTTGACTGTATTCTTTCAGATACAAAAGATGCGGTTTTACAGAAATATGAGGAAGTAAAGAATCTTCCTATGAAGGATGTTTTACTTCGTAAGGCAGCAGGATATGATTTTTATAACACCAGCAAATATACATTTGAGAGACTTATGGATGATCCTGACCACATTGAGGAGAATTTCAGAGATTATCTGAATGGATTTTCAGCAAATGTGCAGGACATTCTGGAAAAGTTTAAGTTTGATGGTCACATCACAACTATGGCAAATAAGGGGATTCTTTATATTGTTTTAAAGGAATATACAACAGATAGAGGAAATCTTCATCCGAATGAAATCTCTAACCTTGAAATGGGCTATATCTTTGAAGAGATTATAAGAAGATTTTCTGAGTCTCATAATGAAGATGCAGGACAGCATTACACTCCAAGAGAAGTTATTCAACTTATGGTCAATATTCTCTTCTATGATGATAATGATATCCTCTCTGGTAATAATGTGGCAAAGACGATTTATGACCCGGCATGTGGAACCGGAGGTATGCTTTCTGTTGCAGAGGAATATTTACATAGTCTGAATGCTTCTACGGAACTTGTATCCTTCGGACAGGAAATCAACGACCAAACATTTGCAATTTGTAAGGCGGATATGCTGATTAAGGGGAACAATGCGGATTATATCAAGGATGGCAACACATTGTCAGATGATCAGTTTGCAGGTAGTACCTTTGATTATATCCTTTCCAATCCTCCTTTTGGACGTGAGTGGAAGAATGAAAAGGCAAAAGTAGAGGAAGAGGCAAAGCTTGGCTTCGGAGGAAGATTTGGAGCAGGGCTTCCGGCTGCAAGTGACGGACAGATGCTTTTTCTTATGACAGCGATATCAAAAATGAAAGATATTGATAAGGGTGGAAGCAGAATTGCAATCATTCATAATGGTTCACCACTCTTTACAGGAGATGCAGGGAGCGGACCTTCTGAAATCAGAAGATATATTCTCGAAAATGATTTACTGGAGGCAATCGTTGCTTTACCGAATGATATTTTCTATAACACAGGAATTGCAACCTATATCTGGGTATTGTCAAATAAAAAGGCAGGTACAGTCAGAGAGGGAAAAGTACAGCTTATTAATGCCAATGAGATGTATGTGAAGAGAAGAAAAGCATTGGGAAATAAGCGAAATGATATTTCTGAGGAAGATATTGCAGAGATTACAAAGATATATGGTGATTTTAAAGAGAGTGAAATCAGCCAGATTTATGATAATGAGGATTTTGGTTATACCAAGATTACAGTAGAAAGACCGCTTCGTGATGAAGAAGGCAATTTGGTATTGAAAAAGGGAAAGAAACAGCCGGATACCAGTCTTCGTGATACAGAAAATGTTCCGTTAAAAGAGGATATCATAGAGTACTTTGAAAGAGAAGTACTTCCATTTGCACCGGATGCATGGATTGATGAGAAAAAGTCAAAGGTGGGATATGAGATTCCATTTACAAGATATTTCTATAAGTATGAAGCTCCAAGACCATCAGCAGAGATAATGGCAGAGATTATGGATTTAGAGACAGAACTATCTGGAAGTCTTGAGGAGGTATTTGACTTATGAGAGAGATGAAGGATAGTAAGGTTAAGTGGCTAGGTGTAATACCCTTAGAATGGAAGGTTGAAAGGGTAAAACATGGATTTATAAGAAAGAAAGCGGAAGCTCATCAAGATAATCCCATAGTACTCTCATTGGCAAGAACTGGCGTTAGAGAAAGAGACATTTCTAACAATGAGGGACAGATTGCGGAAAGTTATTATAATTATAATCCAGTGGATGTAGATGATTTGTTAATTAATCCAATGGATTTATATAGTGGAGCAAATTGTAGTATTTCAAAGATTTCAGGAGTTATTAGCCCGGCATATGTGAATTTGAGATATCGAGAAGGCTATAATCCGCAATATTATGATTATTACTTTAAACTGCAGTATTGGTTGATGGCTTTTTTTGCACATGGAAAAGGAGTGTCATACGAAAATAGATGGACATTAAATGCAGAAACATTGATGAATTATCCCATTATTGTACCAACTGAATGTGAACAAAGAAAGATTGTAGATTATTTGGATACCAAGTGTTCAAAGATTGAGGAAATTATTGAAAAGCAGCAGGCAATTATTGAAAAGTTGCGAGAATTTAAACTAGCAAAGATCACTGAAATTGTTACTAGAGGTTTAGAAAAAAGAGTAGAATTGAAAGAAAGCAATGTCGAATGGATTGGACAAATTCCAAAATCATGGAAGTTATGCCATATAGGTATGCTTGCAGAGATAGGTTCTGGTGGTACACCTGATAGAAAAGAGCGGGACTATTGGAATGGAGAAATACCATGGATGGCATCTGGTGAGATAAATTATGAATATGTATATGATACAGTTGAAAAAATTACAGAATTAGGGATGAATAATTCAAATACAAAAATATTGCCTATAAATACCGTGATGTTGGGGCTTATTGGGCAAGGAAAAACGAAAGGCATGACAGCAATACTAAAGATTGAAAGCACATGCAATCAGAATTTAGCATATTTAATTCCAAATAAAGAACTATTGCATTATGAATACCTATTTTATTGTTTCAAAGCTATGTACATATATATGCGAGGAATAGTTGGTGAATCACAGGCAGGTATATATCAGGGTTTTTTAAAAAAACAATATATTCCATTGCCACCCATAGATATACAGATTAAGATATCTGAATTATTAAACAGTATATGCAGCAAGGTTAATCGGTCAATTCAAAACAGAGAGCAGATAATTGAAGAACTTAATGAATACAAAAAATCTCTCATCTATGAAGTTGTCACAGGAAAAAAGGAGGTGTAGCCCATGTCTGATTTTGATGTAAAAGAGAAACGATTTGAGGAAGATATCGAAGATTTTCTGATTCATCATGGTGGATATAGCAAGGGCGATCCGAAGAAATTTAATCGTGAATCTGCACTTGATGAGGAAACATTTGTAGAATTTATCAAGACAAGTCAGCCTAAGAAATGGGACAGATATGTGAAAATCTATGCAGAGAATTCCGAGAAACAGGTGGTTGAGCGTTTTAAAAGAGAAGTCAAGACGACGAATCTTTTGAATGTGATGCGGCATGGATTTATGGACAGAGGAATCAAGTTTTATCCTATTTTCTGGAAGCCGGAGACCTCTTTGAATGAGACTACACAGATTCAGTATGATGCGAATATTCTTCATTGTACTAGACAGCTTCATTACTCTGTACATAATGAGAACAGTATTGATATTGTGCTATTTGTAAATGGTATTCCGGTGGTATCTATGGAGTTGAAATGCCAGTTTACAGGACAGGATACCACAAATGCGATTAATCAGTATAAGTTTGATCGTGCCGGTAAGGATGCAATTTTTGCCTTCAAAGAAAGAGTGTTGGTGCATTTTGCAGTAGACCTTACCAATATTTATATGACAACAAAGCTTGAGGGTGCACATACTTTTTTTCTGCCATTTAATCAGGGCAGTAATGGAGCTGGAAAAGTAGGCGGTAAAGGAAACCCTGTAAATCCAGATGGATATGATACAGCTTATCTTTGGGAAAGAGTACTCTGCAAGGACAGTCTGATGGAAATTCTACAGAAATATATGCACTTGCAGCAGGAGTATGATAAGAATGGAAATCTAGTGAAAGAGACTATGATTTTCCCAAGATATCACCAGCTTGATGTAGTCACAAAACTTTTGGAAGATGTGAAGAAGAATGGCTCAGGTAAAAGTTATCTGATCCAGCACAGTGCAGGCTCAGGAAAGTCCAATTCGATTGCATGGCTGGCACACAGACTTACCGGACTCCATGATTATGAAGATAATAAGATTTTCCAGTCAGTAATCATCGTAACGGATAGGCGGGTGTTGGACAGCCAGTTGCAGTCTACTGTATATCAGTTTGACCATGTAGAAGGTGTGGTTAAAAAGGTAGATAAGAATTCGGGACAGCTTAGAGATGCAATCAATGATGGTGTAGGCATTATCATCACTACATTACAGAAATTCCCGGTAATCTATAAAGAGGTGGATTCTGCAAACAAAAGATTTGCGATTATTATTGATGAGGCACATTCTTCACAGACCGGAGACGCAGCGAAAAAATTAAAAAGAGCGTTAGCTGATACAGAAGAAATTCTGAAAGAGTATGCCAAGATGGAAGATGAAGACGAGAGAAACCGCAAGGATGATGAGGATAAGCTCTTAGATGAATTGGCAGCACAGGGTATGCATAAGAACTTATCATTCTTTGCATTTACGGCAACTCCAAAGGGAAAGACACTACAGCTGTTTGGTCAGAAGGATGCGGAGGGAATCTACAGACCTTTCCATATCTATTCCATGAGACAGGCAATAGAGGAGCATTTCATATTGGATGTTCTGCAGAATTATATGACCTACAAAATGTATTACAAGATTGCCAAGATTATTGAGGATAATCCGGAATTTGATACAACAGCAGGTTCAAAGGCAATTATAAATTATGAGACACTGCATCCACATAATATCTCTCAGAAGACCGCTATCATGCTGGAACATTTTATGAATGTCACCAGACATAAGATTGGTGGCAGGGCGAAGGCTATGGTTGTTACACCATCCAGACTTCATGCAGTGCGATATGTGCAGGAATTTAAGAGACAGATAAAAGAAAAAGGACTGAATGACCTTGAAGTGTTAGTCGCTTTTTCCGGTGAAGTGAAAGATAACGATGATGTGTTTACCGAAGAGGGAATGAACAAGGATAAAGAAGGCAATACAATCAAAGAAAAGGCTTTACCGGAAACATTCCATACAGATGATTATGGAATCCTTGTTGTTGCGGAAAAATATCAGACAGGCTTTGATGAACCATTGCTTCACACCATGTTTGTGGATAAGAAATTGTCCGGTGTAAAGGCAGTACAGACTTTATCAAGATTGAATCGTACTACAAGAGGAAAAGTAGATACCTTTGTACTTGATTTTGTGAATTCAGCAGAGGATATCAAAGCATCTTTTGAGCCATTCTATGAGGAAACTGTGCTCTTGGAGGAAACAGATCCTAATGTTGTATATGACATGAAGAACACTTTAGATGATTTCAGGGTATATCAGAAATCAGAAGTGGATAAATTTGCGGATATTTTCTATCAGAATGAGAATCAATCAGCTGGTGATCTTGGAAAGCTTCAGGGACAGTTGAGACCGGCAGTAGACAGATATGAAGTACTTGAAGTTGAAAAACAGGATATATTCAAGTCTACATTGGCAAGTTTTAATCGTGTTTATGCTTATATTACACAGGTGTGCAGGTTATTTGACAAGGACATTCATAGATTCAGTATTTATTCAAAGTTCTTGTACACAATGCTTCCAAAGGGACATGGTGGAGAGAAGATAAATATTGATGACAAAGTTCTTCTTGAATATTATAAGCTGGTAAAAGACTTTGAAGGTCCGATAGAGCTTGAAAGCGCAGAAGGCGGATATACACCTATCTCCGGTGATTCTGGTCATAGAGAGCCTAAGAAAGACCCGCTGACAGTAATCATTGATAAGATAAACGAAAAGTATGGCACTCATTTTACTGAAATGGATAAAGTACTTGTTCAGATGGAAAATGATTATGCCAATCAGGAAAAATGGCAGAGCTACGCAAAGAACAATGACCGGGCAACCTTTATGCTGTTATTTGAAAAGGATTTTCCGAATATGGCAGCAGACAGATATGAGCAGAATGACAAGTTTTTCAGGAAACTGTTTGACGATCCGGATATGATGAAGCAGGTTATGGAAAGTGTGGGATCTGTTTTATATGAGAAATTGAAAAATCATAATGTGAATATATAAAGGAGAAATTAAAAATGAGTGTCCAGACGGAATTTAAGGCTTTTAGTGACAGAATTAAACTTGATTATGATGTGAGATCAGAATTGGCAAGTAAAAGAGATATACTAATACAGAAATTACGCGATAGCGGAGAGCTTCCAAGTTTTGATAAATATGATCAAGGAAGTTATGGAATGTATCTTGGTACTGAACCAGTAGAAGACAGGGAATATGATATAGATGTTGGATTAAGATTTAATGTAAACAAAAGTGATTATACGCCTATGGAATTAAAAGAAACAATTTGTAATATTCTAGAAAATCACACTGAATATGGTGCAAAAATAAAAAAACCGTGTGTCACTGTAACATATAAGAAAAATGGTGAACCATCATATCATGTCGATCTGGTAGTTTATACATATGATGATAAAACAGATACACAATCACAAATGTATTTGGCTAGAGGTAAAGATAAGGATTCGGATGAAACATGTTGGGAGAAATCAGATCCAGTTGGATTAGTCAACTATATTAATGATGCAGTTGAAAAAGGAGAGGAACGTGATCAATTTAGAAGATGTATCAGATATTTAAAGCGATGGAAAAATATACGTTTTAGTAGCAATGGCCATGCAGAGCCAGCTAGCATTGGAATTACATTGATTGCTGCCGATTATTTTGAGTACATAAAAGATGATGATTTATCGGCATTAAAAAATTTGACAGATAAAATAATATCATTATTTGAAAAAAATACATATGATTCGGAAGGGGAACGTTGGTTATATAGATTGACTTACCCAATGCCAGACTCTTTGAATTTTGAGTCAAATACAGATGCTTTTTGTAAAATGACAGATATTCAAATGACGGATTTCAAAGATAAAATAGAAAAACTTTATCGGGATTTGCAAAATGTAGAAAAAGAACCTGATGAAGTAGAGCAGTGTAGTATGTTACAGAAAATTTTTGGAGATGACTTTAATATTCCAGAATCTGATAGTGTTTCAAAAAAACAGTTTAATTATATACCAGCATCAAGCGCGTCTGGAGGATCTCTATGATAAGCATGGAAGTTGTAAGGGACACACTTTTAGATATAGCATATATTTCAAATATAAAAATTTTGGACAAAGGCTATTGCATAAAAAAGGGATTTTGTGGAGGCGTACATTGTGAAATACTTTTAAAAGATAGAAATATAAAAATATTTATAGGCGTTCCTATGAATTGGATGAGAGATTTGATATCAATTTATATTTGTGATTACAAATCTTTGCCATTTATTCCACATATAGAAGCTGATGGGAAAATGTGCTTATTTGATATAGAAGGAGTTATTATTGATAATAATTTTGTAGGAATATTGAAGCAATGTATTAATAAGGCAAAGAATGTGTTAGAGATAGGAATATATCAAGATAACACCAAAGAATTTATAAAAGAATTTTCTGCATACTGGAGCTATCTAAAACCTAAAAGGGTAATGAAATTTGCACTTCCTAATAATCATAAGACTCAGATAATAAGGTATAGTGATCCGTCATTGGCAATGAAGTTAGGTAAAAATGAAAAATTTTCTTCTTTAAAAACGAAAAAAGAAAATTCTGTGATATTTGCTGCAGCTGAACAGGAGTATTTTTCAATTTGGAATATAAAGGAATTTCAGAAAAAAGGCTTGTTCATATATATAGAGCCCCAAAAGTATATTTTGCCGCCAGATTTTAGAGAACAATTGCATATTGATTTCGTAAAGGCGTTGTTAGATGAAATAAGTATTGAAGACATAAAGAAAATAGAAACAGAACTTTGTAGAAGTAAACTGATTGTTTTTGAAATTAAGGAGTTATCAGGGGAGCATATTTGTTTAGGATTTGTTTTGCAGGATTACCTGTTAAAATTAGATGAAAATAAAGTTGTTATTAAGCAAAAAGGAAAGTATCCACAAATAATTCCTATAGATGTTTTTCGTGTTGATGATGAATTTTTGACTCAAAGAACAATGTATAGAGGTGATAAAAAAAGTCCAAGGATTCTTATGATAGGTTGCGGCTCAATAGGCGGATATTTATGTATAGAACTGATTAAAAGTGGTATAAAATGTCTTGATATAGTTGATAATGATAAGCTTAGTGAGGAAAATATATATAGACACTACCTGGGGATTGAATATGTTGGAAAATATAAGGCGGAGGCTTTGAGAATACAGTGTTGTAGGAATTTTCCTATGCTCAATATAAATTCCATTGATTCAAAGGTTGAAGAGGCAATAGAAGAAGGTAGCATACAATTGGATTCTTATGACATTATTATATCTGCAACTGGAAACCATAATTTTAATAGATGGTTGAATAAAAAGGTGCATAAGGAAAATATAAAATGTCCCTGTGTTTATCTTTGGAACGAACCTCTTGATTTAGGTTGCCATTTTGCTGTTATACAAAATGAACATTTAGGTTGTTATGAATGTTTTTTTAGAAGGGACGGATCTACAAATGAATTGTATGATGCAACTGCATATTCCTTTCCGGGACAAAGTATTACGAAAAATAACCGTGGATGTGCAGGTTCGTTTGTTCCGTATTCTTCAAATGTTTCTTTACGAGTTGTGTCTGCTTGTATGGAGTGGATAAATCGAATCATTGCAGGGAGATATGAGAGTAATGTATTAGTGTCTATTAAGGGTGAGGCATATAATTTTATTTCAGAAGGATATAAATGCTCAGAAACTTATTATAATCAGATAGAGCTTGAAAGAGTAATTCATGGATCTGAATTTGAACAAGAAAAATGCGATGTTTGTGGTGAGAATGTAGATGATAGTTGAGGATGGAATTATTAAAATAAAAATAAATAAAAGTATTCTAGCGATTATACGGAGTTATTGCCAAGTCAGTAGGAATATGCCAGAGGCCGGAGGGGTTATACTTGGAAGAGAAAACATATCAAATGATAATCTTATTATAGAAGCTATTTCAGAACCTTTGAGGAATGATAAGCAAACACGAACTAGGTTCATAAGACAGGATCAAGAACATGTTGAGTGGTTTGAGAAAATATATGTTGAAAGTAATAATACTATTAGATATGTAGGGGAATGGCATACTCATCCTGAAGATGTTCCACATTATTCTTCGTTGGATATGCTTAATTGGCGTAAAATAAAGAAATATGCCAATAAGAGTGTTATTCATTACCATATAATTGCAGGAAGAAAAGCTTTAGCTATATGGAAAATCATGGGAGAAAATAGGTTGCCTGTAAGTATTGGCACATATTTATGGAAGGATATTATAGATAGTGAAAAAAATAAAGTTAAAGATAATAGATAATATTGTTCAAATTTTGGAGATTGCAATATTAGCAATATCAATTGTAATTCCATATTTAGTCGATTTTCAGAATATATTTAGAGAATATATGATGAAAGAATATCCCAAACCGGAAAATTTCATATTGTTATTAGCACTAAATAAAGGAAACTTAGCTATTTCAGTAGCATTTTTTGTTTTTGTATTTTTGAAGATTAGAAAATATAACCTAAATTGCATAATGTGTAATAAAAATATATATCATGATTATAGTTATTTCTGGTTTTGTTTTTGTGCAAAAATTCTTGGGATTAATAATTGTAATTTGGTACTGGTTCCTATATGGTTGCAGTTTAAATTAGTAATCAATAATATTTTTCAAGGGTACCCTCTGAACGAAAAAGAATATCCGGTTATTGAGGATGAGCGTGAAACAAAAATATTAAAGCGTGGAAAAGTACATGAAGCACGGGAAATAAATTTGATTTTGGAAGATACATATCCAATTTCCGAGTTCCAAATACCACAAAGCAAGCGAGGCTTTCCAGTTATTAAGTTGAGTAGAAATGACGGCAAAGATCTTGGTAGACATTTTAGTGAGCAGTTTATAAATGCGATAATTACTGAGGTTCGTATGTTGGAAAATGGTGTTACTGTGAATGTTTTTGCTACAACAAACCCTATGAACACTATAAATATAGCATCAAGGGTATTTAAAAATGCTGATCGTGGAAATATAGATAGTCTGTATGTATATAAACAAAAAAATATAGGTGGTCGTGAGTTTGAGAGTAAAGGTAAAAAAATATATTAGGAAAATTATAAATGGGATTATTCGAAATACTAAAAGGCGAACAGCCAGGCATAATAACCTCACTCCTACATTACAGAAATGTAGGGCAGTACGGTGAGTATTTAACAGAATATGCACTTACACATGACAACATAGCTGGTGATCTTGTTGTCCTCAAGAATGTTTATATTCCGACAGGCAGCAAGACTACGGAAATAGATGTGTTGATGATACATGAGAAGGGCATATTTGTAATCGAGAGTAAGAATTACAGCGGGTGGATATTTGGCGATTACAATCAGTTGAACTGGACACAGAGCTTTCCGAATGGAGAGAAACATAAATTTTATAATCCAATAAAGCAGAACAGGACACATATAAAGGCGTTGGCAGAATATCTGGGAAAGCCAGTGTCAGAATTTATGTCGTACATAGTATTTTCTGAGAGGTGTACATTGAAGAAAGTACCGCCAGATACATCGGATGTTATAATAGTGCGTAGACCACATATGCTTAATAGATTACGATCTCAGCTTAACGGTATGTCAGTTAAGTATACTCATGATGAGATAGTGGCGATGAAGGACAAGCTGACAAATCTGACCAATAAGAGCACCGCTGAAAAGAAACAGCATATTGAAAATATCAAGACAAAGTGTCCGTTTTGTGGCAGTGATCTTGTGAAGCGAAATGGCAAATATGGCGCATTCTGGGGATGTAGCGCATATCCGAAGTGCAAATTCACAAGACCAATAGATAAATAACACCGAGAATGTGGCACCGGAAATGATCAATTCAGCTAATCACGTGGACCTTTCGCGATAGAAACTTTAAGTATGTAAGGAAAGTCAGCCTATATGGAACACATACATATTGTAAAAACAGGAGTAACGAAGTTAGATGTTGATTGCGTGGTCAATGCTACAAATGAAGGGTTATGGGCAGGTGGCACTAAGAGCAGTTGCTGATTCTCTTGATTTCTTAGTGGATATGAAGGTTTACTTTGCTGTATTAGATGATTCAATGTTTGCGGTGGGACAGGAAATATATCACCTTATGTTTGATAATACAGATGACTTACTATTGGCATCAACAGATGAGAAAATGCTGTGGAAGTTTATAGAAATGTTGTGTAAATACGAAAAATCGAGTGGAATACACCACCATCAGAAGGTGGAGTATTTTTTGTGATGGAAATATTGCAGTGGAGGTCGAAAATGGGAATCTGTTGAAAATGTTACTGCGCTTGGATGATCTGTTAAAAAAACAGGAGGTGCAACATGAGTAAATGTTGTTGATTTTTTGGGGGTGCTGGAATGGGTGGTCAAAAATTTACATATAGTGCAAAGTATTGATTGACATATATGTAATTATGAAAGTAGAATGTATTGTGAGTTTTGGTACGATACACGAATGGTAAAACTCATTATAATTTCTACTTTTGTAGATAGTATAAATGTAAAAAGATGACGCGATATATCGCGTTTTTCTTTTATTTGAAAAAATAAAAAATTACATTTATACTTAAATTGACATTATACACAAGCTGTGTTACGATATAAACATCAAAAAAATAAAATTAAGAGAAAGCGAGGTAGAAACGATGAATAACAATACAAATAATTCGCTAGCACCATTCATTGGAGGCAACTCAGTGATTAAAACTTTACGAAATGAACTTAGAGTGGGAAGTGAGTACACCAGGAAACATATAATAGAGTATGGAATCATCGCAGAAGATGCGGTTAAGGCCGAAAACCAGTATACCGTAAAGGAAATGATGGATGATTTTTACCGTGACTTCATTGACAGAAAGCTAGATGCTTTACAGGGGATAAATTGGGAGCAGCTGTTCGATATAATGAAGAAGGTAAAGCTGGATAAGAATGATAAAACTTCCAAGGAATTGGATAAAATACAGGAGTCTATCCGTAAAGAAATAGGGAAGATTTTCTCTTCGGATCCTATATACAAGGATATGCTAAAAGCAGATATGATAAGTAAGATCTTGCCAGAGTATATCGTTGATAAATATGACGATGCAGCTTCCAGAATAGAGGCTGTAAAAGTATTTTATGGATTTGCGGGTTATTTTATTGATTTCTGGGCCAGCAGAAAAAATATCTTTAGCGATACGAATATTGCGTCAGCAATTCCGTATAGAATCGTCAACGAGAATGCACGAATTCATATGGAGAATATTACTGCTTTTAATCGAATCGCAGAGATTGCTGGTGATGAGGTAGCGGAAATTGCGGAAGATGCTAGTGCTTACTTGCAGAATATGTCACTGGAGGATGTATTCACAGGAGCTTGTTACGGTGAGTTTATATGTCAGAAGGATATTGATCGGTATAACAATATATGTGGCGTCATCAATCAACATATGAATCAATTCTGCCAGAACAAAAAGATATCCAGATCAAAGTTCAAAATGGAGAGATTACACAAACAGATTTTATGCCGGTCGGAATCGGGGTTCGAGATTCCCGTTGGGTTCCAGACTGATGGTGAGGTTATAGATGCGATCAATTCTTTTAGTACTATTCTCGAAGAAAAAGATATTTTGAATCGACTTAGAACTTTAAGTCAGGAGGTTACGGGATATGATATGGAAAGAATATATGTATCCTCTAAAGCTTTTGAAAGCGTATCTAAATACATAGATCATAAGTGGGATGTGATTGCTTCAAGCATGTATAATTATTTTTCTGGCGCTGTTCGCGGTAAAGATGACAAAAAAGATGCAAAGATACAAACAGAAATTAAAAAAATCAAGAGTTGTAGTCTGCTTGATTTGAAGAAACTTGTGGATATGTATTATAAAATGGATGGAATGTGTCTGGAACATGAGGCAACAGAGTATGTTGCAGGAATAACAGAGATATTAGTTGATTTTAATTATAAAACCTTTGACATGGATGATTCAGTCAAGATGATTCAGAATGAGCAGATGATAAATGAGATTAAGGAGTATCTTGATACTTACATGAGTATCTATCATTGGGCCAAGGATTTTATGATTGACGAGTTTGTTGATAGAGATATGGAGTTCTATTCGGAGCTTGATGAGATATATTACGATTTGTCTGATATAGTACCTCTTTATAATAAAGTGAGGAATTACGTTACGCAGAAACCATATAGTCAGGATAAGATAAAGCTAAATTTCGGCTCCCCAACTCTTGCAAATGGATGGTCAAAGTCGAAGGAGTTTGACAACAATGTCGTTGTTCTCTTGCGCGATGAAAAGATCTACCTGGCAATTTTAAATGTTGGCAATAAACCTTCAAAAGATATTATGGCAGGAGAGGACAGGCGTAGAAGTGATACAGACTACAAGAAGATGAATTATTATCTGCTCCCAGGAGCAAGTAAGACATTGCCACATGTATTTATTAGCTCAAACGCTTGGAAAAAATCGCATGGAATACCAGATGAAATAATGTATGGATATAACCAGAATAAACATCTAAAATCATCGCCGAATTTTGATTTGGAGTTTTGTCATAAGTTGATAGACTACTATAAAGAATGCATTGATTCCTATCCAAACTACCAGATCTTTAATTTTAAATTTGCCGCTACAGAAACATACAATGATATATCAGCGTTTTACAAGGATGTAGAGAGACAGGGATATAAGATAGAATGGTCCTATATTAGCGAAGATGATATTAACCAGATGGACCGAGATGGTCAGATATATTTATTTCAGATTTATAATAAAGACTTTGCTCCGAATAGTAAGGGAATGCAGAATCTTCATACAATGTTTCTGAAGAATATATTCAGTGAGGAGAATCTTAGTGACGTTGTCATAAAGCTCAATGGTGAAGCCGAATTGTTCTTCCGAAAGTCAAGTATTCAGCATAAAAGAGGTCATAAGAAGGGCTCGGTACTAGTCAATAAAACATACAAAACAACAGAAAAAACTGAGAATGGTCAAGGTGAAATAGAGGTCATTGAGTCGTTGCCTGATCAATGTTACATGGAACTGGTAAAGTATTGGTCAGAGGGTGGAGTAGGACAGCTCTCGGAGGAAGCCTCCAAGTATAAGGATAAAGTATCACACTACGCAGCCACCATGGATATAGTTAAGGATCGTAGATATACAGAAGATAAATTCTTCATTCATCTGCCTATTACTATCAATTTCAAGGCTGATAACAGGAATAACGTGAATGAAAAAGTCTTAAAATTCATAGCAGAAAATGATGATCTCCATGTGATCGGAATAGATAGGGGAGAGAGAAATCTTCTATATGTATCAGTGATTGATAGTAGGGGCAGAATTGTTGAGCAGAAATCATTTAATATAGTTGAAAATCACGAATCATCTAAAAATGTAATTAGACGACATGATTACAAGGGTAAACTTGTGAATAAGGAAAAGTACAGAAATGAAGCTAGAAAGAGTTGGAAGGAAATAGGAAAGATAAAGGAGATAAAAGAGGGTTATCTGTCACAGGTTATCCATGAGATATCGAAGCTCGTATTGAAGTATAATGCGATCATAGTCATGGAGGATCTGAATTACGGATTTAAGAGAGGCCGTTTCAAAGTTGAACGTCAGGTTTACCAGAAGTTTGAGACCATGTTGATAAATAAGCTGGCATATTTAGTAGATAAGAGTCGTGCAGTAGATGAACCTGGAGGATTGCTCAAGGGTTATCAGCTCACATATGTACCTGATAATTTGAGCGAGCTGGGCAGCCAGTGTGGCATTATCTTCTATGTCCCGGCAGCGTATACGTCAAAGATAGACCCTGTGACGGGATTTGTGGATGTGTTTGACTTCAAGGCCTATTCCAATGCTGAAGCCAGACTTGACTTTATCAATAAGCTTGATTGTATAAGGTATGATGCATCAAGGAATAAGTTTGAGATTGCATTTGATTATGGCAATTTTAGGACTCATCATACAACTCTTGCAAAAACTAGCTGGACTATATTTATTCAGGGTGATCGTATTAAAAAGGAACGTGGATCTTATGGCTGGAAAGATGAGATTATAGATATCGAAGCAAGAATAAGGAAACTGTTTGAAGATACGAATATAGAATATGCAGATGGTCATAACTTGATTGGGGATATCAATGAGTTGGAATCTCCTATACAGAAAAAGTTTGTAGGTGAATTGTTTGATATTATTAGATTTGCAGTTCAGCTTCGTAATAGTAAGTCTGAAAAGTATGATGGGACAGAAAAAGAGTATGATAAAATCATATCTCCGGTTATGGACGAAGAAGGAGTATTCTTCACTACTGATAGTTATATTCGTGCAGATGGAACAGAGCTTCCTAAGGATGCTGATGCAAATGGAGCGTATTGCATTGCTCTAAAGGGCTTATATGATGTGTTGACAGTAAAGAAATACTGGAAGGAAGGCGAGAAGTTCGATAGGAAACTGTTGGCAATCACTAATTACAAGTGGTTTGATTTTATACAGAACAGAAGGTTCTAGTGAATGGATGATATAATATTGATATCGAATCTTAATGATTTTATATTTTGTCCTGTGTCAATATATTTTCATGGGCTTTATGGAGGGGCTGATGTACTTACGTTTCAAACAAAGTCACAGCTAAATGGAACTAAAGCTCATGAATCTGTTGATACGGGGAAATATTCAACACGAAAAGATATTGTCACAGGTTTGGATGTGTACTCGGATAAATATCGTTTGGTTGGAAAAATAGATATGTATGATTCGAGAAAAAAGATGCTCGTGGAGAGAAAGAAGCATGTTAGCAGAATCTATGATGGATATGTATTTCAGTTGTACGGACAGTATTATTCAATGATAGATATGGGATATGCTGTGGATTCATTACGAATCCACAGCATAGATGATAACAAAAATTATAATATTGATTTACCTGAAAATGATAAAGATATGAAGAATAGGTTTGAACAGTTGATTTCGGATATGAGAGCTTTTGATATGGATAAGTTTGTCCAAGAAAATTCTCAGAAATGTGCAAATTGTATATATGAAGATGCATGCGATAGGTCGGTGAGTAGAGGTGACTGAAAGTGCTGAATGCAAATGACTTTAATAAGAAACAAATTATTTTTTTGATTCCCAAGGATGGGGATAAACTTACATTTTCCAATGATAACATTGTAGTAAAAGATAAAAATGGCAAGATAAAATATCAGTCCACTTGTTACAGACTATTCATGCTTTGCATAGTTGGAAATGTATCTATAACTAGTGGGCTTATACAGCGAAGTAAGAAATTCGGGTTTTCAATATGCCTAATGACTACAAGCTTTAAGGTTTATGAAGTTATGGGAGCCAGAATGGAGGGTAATACGCTGTTAAGAACAAATCAATATAAGTATAACGGCAAGGAAATAGGTACGATGATTGAAAAGAACAAGATAGCAAATCAGTCTGTGGCCTTAAAGAAGATAAGAAATAGGAATGATTATCTAAATGAAGGAATATCAATATTGGATAATCTTGCCAATTCTTTGGATAGTGATATGGATTATTTGTGTGTTATGGGAATAGAGGGAAATGCTGCAAAAGTATATTTCCCAAGAATGTTTGATAATGTATCCTGGAATGGCAGAAAACCTCGTATAAAGAGTGATTACTTAAATGTTACACTAGATATTGGATATACTATGCTTTTTAATATCGTAGATGCGATGCTTCAGGTATATGGATTTGACACATATTATGGAGTTTTTCACAGGTGTTTTTATATGAGAAAATCACTGGTATGTGATTTAATGGAACCAATGAGACCAATCGTGGATTATGCAATAAGAAAGGCGATAAATCTAGGTCAATGTAAAATGGATGATTTTGAATTGTATGGTACCAGATGGTGTTTGAAAATGAAAAACAATGCGTCGTATATACAGTTTATCATGGCGGCAATACTTGATTATAAGGATGATATCTTCTTATATATACAAAGGTACTATAGATTTTTTATGAAAAGGAAAAGTGTGGAACAATTACCGACTTTTGAATTACATTAGAAGTGATAATGTTCAACAGGGGAGGCGTATATATGATCGTTGTGAGTTATGATATATCAGATGATAAATTGAGAATAAAATTTTCCAAATATTTATCTAGGTTTGGACATAGATTACAATATTCAGTATTTGAAATTGATAACAGTCAGCGTATAATAGATAACATAGTTACTGATATAACTAATAGATTTGAAAAAAACTTCACACAAGAGGACAGTGTCATTATATTTAAGATGTCATCGAGTTGTGAGGTGTTAAGATTTGGTTATGCCAAGAATGACGAGAAGAATTTTATAGTTATTCAGTAATGCAAACCTCAGTCTTTCTGAGGAAAAATTAAGGGGTTACTCAACAGATATGAACATAACAAACAAAAAAAGACTGTATATAGTGGTTATAAAACAAAAAAATTGTGCACAAACACCAATTTTGAGTTGAGTAACCTTAAATAATTTCTACTGTTGTAGATAGCATCATTGAAAAG
>ENA-ORNY01000333-ORNY01000333.1-human-gut-metagenome-genome-assembly--contig:-NODE-333-length-33874-cov-5.066324_pt1 | contig 33874 bp, 57 predicted proteins | sample MGYA00242122_ERZ509036 | MGnify/ENA primary metagenome ERZ509036 (study PRJEB26280, sample SAMEA2338696) | human gut metagenome | biome: human gut; feature: human-associated habitat; material: faeces... | reverse complement strand
CTGAAGCGTCGTCCGTCATATATCGAGACGGCCCGTTCCACCAGAATCCTGCGGTTGTCTTCCGAGAGTTCCAGGTAGAACCGTTCCGCCGCGCCGAATGTGCCCTTGTCTGTCGCCACGCACCATTTTTCCCAGAAATGCGGGTACATGCCGCCATACACGGTTTTGCATTCCTCCTCGCTCCAGGCGTTCCACATGTAGTAGAAGAAGCTGGAGACGATGTTTTCATTTGTTCGTTTCATATTTTCAGATGTTTTAGAACCAAGAGATGAGAACCCAATCATTGCTCGGGTCGCTTGCTTTGATCAGGAGGTCGAGCACATTTATAAAGTCTTCTTTGCTTGTTCGTGCTCGGTTCAACTCCTCGTGAAATTCCTCGGCATGTGCCTGATATGTTTCATTTTCCTCACCAATGATCGTTCGCAAGCGTTCCAATTCAATGCGTTGAACTTCGTAATCGTCATCGAACTCATCTTCTGCCGAATTGGCGATATCGAACATTGACAGGATGTTGTAAAATGCTTCTTGTCCGTCACCGCCGAACATTCCGCCGCGATTAGAATTACCGTCGCCCTGCCCGGCGAGGAATCCGCTTATAAAATCGTCTGCCATAAAAAATCTCCTATCAGTTTATTTACACACGGGTCGCGCGCCCCGTCTGCATTTGTCGGGGCAGTTTTTATCAAGACCTGCAAAACTGATAGGATTTTTATTTATTTGAGGCCAAGCTCCTTGGCCAGTTCATCTACTGTAGTGCCACGCTCGGCAGCCATGTTTTGCGCCATCTGTGCAAGGCTGTTAGCGTCCTTACCCTGCAGCATCGTCACCGCCTGCGCCATCTTCGGATTCTGTGACGCCATCTGCTGCAACGCTGGTAAGAAGTTCCCCGACTTATAGGCGCTTATCAGTGTCATTACCATTTCCGCATCTGTGGCCATCTGCCCCATCTGCTTCATGGTGCCTATTGCCTCTGTCGCCATCCCCTTTATATTTCTTGCCATTTGCGGCGGGAAAAGGTTATTCATCGTCGTCTGCCCTCCGTTTCTTTTTAGGTGTCAGCTCCGCCCGGAGCGCGTCAAGATCGGCTTTCGTCGCATACTCCACCGGCACCGCTTGTTCCGGTATATACCGCTGGAACTCGAAAAAGTCGGATGATCCGGTCTGCTGGTTAAAGCGCTTGAGATAGATCATGCCGTGCCCCAAGTCCGGCATTACGACACCAAGGGAGAAATAGTCTGTGCTCGTCGCTACGGCCTCCTCACGGCTTGTCACGGGCTTGCAGACATACCCCGGCGGTGCTGCTTGCTGCACCTGCTGCATAGGCCGCTGATAGCCGCCGTAGAACTGCTGCTGTGGCTGTTGCGGGGGCTGCTGGTAATACTGTGGGTAATCCATTGCGTCACGTCCTTTCTGCTGATATTCTCGCATAAAAAAAGAGGGCTAACCCATCGGTTAGCCCTCATCAACACATTATTTAGCCATCAATCGCGGCAGCTATTTTGTTTTTTATGCTCCGTATACGGCGCTCGACTTTCTCAGTGCCGTATAGCTCAGTCTCCGTCTGAAGAGCAAAGGAAATTTGCAAGATGCTCATTCCCCGCGCCCTCATGCGGAATATGGTCAACTCCTCGTCGGTAAAGCCGCAGTCGCGTTCAAACTGTTCCTTTAGTGCTCTCGGAAATTGCAGCTTGTTCTTCTCCCCCGGCGTTATCAGACTGGTTCTTATTTCTGCTGTTGTCGTTAGCCTCACTTCCTATGTACGCATTATATAGCATGTCTACAAGGTTTGCTGATCGTTGGTTCAGCCCATTCAAGCGGCAGAAATCTTTCACGGATTCTTTCATCTGTCCTCCGTTTTTGTCGGTTTACAAGGATTTTTCTGTTTGCGCCGGGTGCAGCCTACATCACCCCACGTAGGCACGCAAGCCTTCGGTTGCACGCGGCGCGTGTTAATAATTATTCGTTTTTGCCCAGCTGTTTAACGATCTGGTTAGCGCCGGTTGCAGCGAGGCCGGACACGATACCGACGGCGACAGCGGTTATGTAATCCGTCGCTGGGAAGTCCGGCATGATCTTCATGCCGACGACGCCCAGCGCGCCGCCGCAGATCCCGCAGATAACCGGAATCCACTTGTTGTCAAGGCCAGTAACCTTAATACCTTCGCCGATGAGATACGCTATGACGGTGATTGCCGCCACGCTCGCTATGCCTATCATTTCCATGTTTGTGCTCCTTTCTTATTTCAGAAACATGCCCAGAACATAACCTGCTACGCCTGAGATGATGAGTCCTACGACTGTGTCCCAATACTTAGCGGGCTTGTCCGTGAGCTTTTTTACGTTGCTCTTGATCTCCCCAACGTCGGTCTTGATGTGCTCCTGCTCATTAGCCATCACCGACATGGTAGTCGCGAGCTTGTCCAGATTGTCCTGTCGGACTTCGAGATCGTCAATGCGGTGCGTGTTGCTCTTACACCGCTGCTCAATCTCTGCGAGTTTAACTGCTTCGTCCATGTGCCTTTACCTCATGCTTAAAGTTAGGGTTCTATGTGCTTATAGTTACTTTCCCTGCCGGTCATACCAGGATTTTCTTCATTCCCGCTCACCTCCCACTATGCTCTTGTACGTGGCCGCGCCGCAGATGCCGTCAGCTTCAAGGCCGTGCTCCGCCTGATAGGCCATGAGCATGTTACGAGTGCGCGTTCCAAACTCTCCGTCTATCCACTTTGGATCATACCCGAGATACTTCAGCGCCGCCTGAAGCATGGCAACAACCACGCCGGTCTGTCCATCCTCCAGCATGGGCAGCTCGACGGTAACATAGCGTGTCGGTTTCACCGGTGTCGGCACCGTGTCCGGTTCTGCCCCGGTATAGCGCAGTACGCAGTCCCACGGATAGTTATAGTACCCTCGCGTGTATATCTCGCGCCCGGTCTGGTCGCCGGTCTGCCCTCCGGTTGTAGTGCCGTACTCGTTGATGCTTGCTTGCACTATCTGCCCGCCGCCTATATACAGGGCAGTGTGGTGGACGTGATTCAAGAGCACATCCCCGCGCTCAAGTCCCGCGCCGGTCGTGAGATCGACGCTGCCGGTCACATCCTCGAAGCCATGCCTCAGCATGTCCCCGCGCATGTTGCCCGTGTAAGTGCAGCTGAGGGGCAGTCCCGCTCGCTTAAAGCAATCTATCACGAGGCTGCTGCAGTCGTAGTCAGGCCCCCAGCGGTTGGCCTGATCGTAGCCGTGGCTGTCGTCCGCCGCTATCTCAAGCGCACGGGTCACGGCGTTCTCAATGATTCCCATGGTGTTCCTCCTCATGTCACTGTCGTAAATCTTGAGAGCAGCCACCCTGTCGGGTCTACACTCTCCTGGGCATCTTCCGTCAGCAAACCGCTGTCGGTCTTATCGTCGTCAGGCATCACTCGTCACCTCCGTCCATCCATATACGCCGGGTTCCCATACGTTGTTGTCTATCGTGCTTATCCATATCTTTCCGTTGTGCTTGACCTTGTCGCCCTTGGCGTAGGGGTTAGTGCTGCTCGGCTGCTCCCAATCGGGTATCACTCCCGGCGTGGGTATCAGTACCTTAGCCCAAAGCGACGGTGCATCCGTGGGTGTCCATGTGCTCTGCGATGTGTGAGCTTGCAGACATTTATAAAGTACGCCGCCGTACGTTACTCTGTCGCCTGCGGCATAACTTATGCCATCGCCGCACCACGCAGGAAAAATGATAGGAACAGTCAGCGCCTGTTCATCCGTCAGCATCGCTCCCGCGCCGTTAATAGCCGCGCGGAGCTTCTGTGCATTACTGAGATAGCTCATGTGCTGCCCTCCTCTTCATCTTCATCGGTCACGCCCAATGCTGCGAGAGCGGCGCGCATGTCCTCAACTTCAGCAGAGCTACCACCCTGCTTGATCTCGGCGATACGGGTCAAACACCGTTCTGCTCTCTCTTCAATGGTCATGTCGTTACCTCCAACGCGTTTTCGATGGCGGTCAATGCCGCTTCATACTGCGCATTCTGCGCAGTTACATACGCCGCCTGCGCCGCATAAGCCTCGCCCAAGTCCTTCCATGGGGAAACCATCTCCCCGCGGAACATCTCGCCGTTGGGCTTTACCCACGTCTCGCCCGCCGGGACAAGGCGGAAACTCTCTATCCACTCTGCACACTTGCCGTTAAAGGCGTCCGTTTCAATTGCCCTGCGGCCGTCAGCTGCGGAGACATAGCATTTATAATCGTTGTCTATGTAGATTGTCATATGTCATATTCTCCTTATTCAAGCCAAATATTATATGCAGTTGTATCGATGTTTGTACCATTGGATGCCACAAAAACATAGCCTGTATTTATATTCGCTATATCAACTTCGATCTCGTACCGAGTTGTTGTGCTGATTTTGGTATAAGCCGCGCTATTGCTGATACTGATGGTGCTAGTCTCCGAGCCCCTTGTGAACTTCGTTGCCGAGACACCGACCCAAGCGTATACGTTATCGGTTGCGGCTTTATTCGTTTGCACGTCAACGACAAGCTTACTATATCCGCTTAAATCAATTGCGTTATTAGAAGTAACGGCTGCGGTAGAGGAATAATAGAAATCCTCACCACCATTTAATGTCATTTTTTCACTTGTGACAGCCGCGTTCGTATACCCACCATATAAAGGTGTCCAGTCATCAACTACACCTTCCCCGCTCGTAAACAAATACAGCTTAAACATCAGCGTTACAGTCTCGACCTGCCCCTCGGCGGTGATTGATACCGTTTTGCTCGTGCTCTTGCTGCCGCTGACCGCCGTGACCGTCCACGTTCCGGCGGAGGGAATAACAAACAACGCCTTGCCGCTCGTGTCCTTGGCCGTCAGCGTTTTACTGCCGTTCGTGCAAGTGCAGGTCGAACCCGAGGGGTAGGTGACTCGGATCACAGCATAGACGGCGGCGACAGTGATGATACCGGTCGTGAATACGCCTTTTGCAACGGCTGTCTGCGCTGAAGTGCTGGGCGTCACCGTCTTCGCCGCTTGAACCGTCAACTGCTTCGTCGCGGACTTCGTCCCGGCGGCGACTACGCCCGCGGCCTGCGTCGCTGAGGCGGTGATCTTACCTGCAGCGTCGACAGTTATCGCGGGGGTGGCCTGCGTAACGTCGGCGAGGGTGCCGGTCTTGATCTGCTTATCCCCGGCATAGAACTTTTTACCGCTGCGCACATCTGCAGCCTGTGCATTGGCGAGGGCAAGCTTTGAGTTTGTCAAGCCTCCGCCGCCCATGACGCCATTGCCGAATATCTCGCTCATGCTGTCACCTCCGTAATGCTCACTTGCACGGTGATCGCCGCAGTGGGTTTATCCCCGACTGCATAAGCGGTGATAGTTCCGGCGTTGTTGCCAAATACAAGGCCATATCCGCCCTCCATCGCTCCGTTCATAACGGCAGTGTCAGGATTTATATCAATGCGGCTGTTCGCTGTGACGCCGTCGACCGTGACCGTCTGCGAGTACGGCGATGCGCTGCCCGTCCACGATGCGGCCGGGAGTGTGACCGTCGCGGTTTTTATTGCAGGAGCTGCGCCAACATCGGCAGCAGCAAGCGAAACATTGCCCGAAGCGTCAGGCAGTTTTTCGTTAATAGTCGAAACAGAACCGGAGCCATTGAGGCCGTTATATACGCTGAATGTGGTATACTGTCCGTTGTCAAAAGTTATCTTATATACGTCGGTCGTACCTGCCGCATGAGTGCCGGATTGCAGAGTGATCGACGCTATGCCATTGCCATTCGTCACGGTAAAGGTGGAGGTCGTATTATCTGTCAGCGTGACCGTGTACGTGTCAACAAGCCCGCTCGTGCCGGTCTTGGCGATAGACTTTATGCTTGCGCCGTTTGTCACCGTGAACGTGGTACTTGTGTTGTCGGAAAACTGTATTTTATACGTGTCCACAAGGCCGCTGGTATCGGTCTTGGTAACGCTTGTAATGGCGCGCCCATCTGTACCCTTGTCGCCTTTTGCGCCTGTCGCGCCGCGCACTGAGGTAGTTGTAACCGTGGTTTCGTCGGCCATGGTAAAGGTCAGCGTGTAATCATCGTTTAAGGTAATACTATTTATGCCGCCGTGCCCATCGAGCGCCGTTGCAAGGTCACGTATGAGCACTTGCCCAGTCAGTGACTTTGCCTGTCCCGCCTGTTCGAGCACAAATAGATCTGTTGTCGTTACCGACGAAGCGCGCGGGAGCTCAGAAACGGTTTTATCTGCGATAAGTCATCACTCCTTTTCTTTCAGCTGTTCAAGGAGCAGCTTAACGTACACAAGCCGCTCAAAATTTGCCATGCCATCTATGCGCAGGCCATCAAGCACGGCGATTATTGCGTCTATCTTCTCATTCATTGGTCTGCACCTCGCTTGCATACTGCTGTCTCAGCGCGCCGCGAACGCCGCCGGTCGGTTCATTGACGAGGTATTCAAACTTTGTATAATGGTCAAACACCGTCTCTTCGCCGTTTGCCGCAACGTATCGTATTTTCCCGGTTTTCTTCTCGTCGCTGAATATAACCGCGCCCTCTGCAAAGGAAATGCCCGTCAGTGTGACGAAAAGCAGCCCCACCGTGGCGAGACCGCAAAAGCCGCAGTTATATTCGCTGTTGTCTGCGAATATGATTTTATCCATGCTTCCTCCTTACACGAATGTCAAAACGGGGAAAAATTCACCCGAATAGTCTTTTATGTAGCCGAGTGCGACGGTATATCCGTACAATTTAAACAACCTATTCCCCGTAATTCCGCCACTGGTTGCGGTCATTGCGCTTGCCACAGCTGCGCCGGAGAACACATCACCGGCATAATATCCGTTCGCAACGCCGCCGTTGAGATAACCATTTGTGTTCGCGGTCGTTATGGTGTTGTTCCCCACCTGCGAACCCTCGATATATCCCGCATCGCCGCCCACCTGTATTTGGTTCGCGTATACATTGCCGGTAAACGTGCCGCTTGTGGCATACAGATTGCCAGAGCTGTCAACGCGGAATTTGCCGCCGCCAAGAGCTATGCCGTCCGTGCCGATATACACGCCGTTTGTCGTGCCGTACAGCGATGACAGCGCGTTATATATCGCGTTGGCTCCGATGGTAAACCCGTTGGATTTATTGCCTATAAAGCCGCTTGTGGCGGTTATTTTGCCGGTGATATCAACGCCGTCTTTCGTGGCTTTGAACACCTGCTGTCCGTTGCTGGACAGTATAAAACCGTCGGCTGTCAGCGACCAACCGAAGCTTTTATTATCGCCGCCGGTTTGCGTCACCCTCGCGGCAATCTCCGATGCGTGTAACTGCAGCGTAGCGCGCATTTCATTCTCACCGTTTTCCCTTGCCAAGACCTCAGCGGCGATATTATCGGCATTCACGCGGAGGCTCGCGCGGGTCTCCGAGAATTGCCGCGTTACCTTTCTATCCGTCTGCGACTTATACGGGTATTCATGGTCAACGGCGTTATCCTGCGGGGCGGCTATACGCGCCGCCATGAGCGTTGAAAACGTCGTTTCTTTGGTGAAAATACCGCTGAATGCGCCGTTTATGGTCACGCCATCGCCCAGCTCCGCCGCCGGATCAAGCTTTGCCCAATCTGTATCGTATGGCTGATAGCTGTAATCCTTGATGCTTTCAAGGATATCTGCTGCCATCTGCGCCGTTGCCCACGGGCATGACAGCTCTAATACATTGTCACCGTCTCCGGCTTCGACATAGTTGTCATCGTCGATGTTAATAACAACCTTTGTATATTTCGCAAGCGCGGGCGTGGTAGTATACCCCGCCGCGCTGCGCCCGATAAAAACGGAATCAGACAAGTATTCTGTCACCCCCGAACCTGATGGAATATCCGGCGTTGTCAACAAGATAGTGTGTCTCTATGCCGATCTCGTTTAAACGTATGAGCCGGAGTTTTCCCGCGTCGGTCATAATGAAGTTCCCGGCGTACATACCGGCGATGTATCCCAAGATTTCACGCATAGCGTATCCCCCGGGATACTGTACCAAATAACCGCGCTGCATAATGTCCACCGTGCGGGGATCGACCTCCACACCCATCAGTGCAGCGATAAAGCGCACAGTGTCAATGTCGGTCTTTGGCCATGTGCCAATATCGCCGGACGTTGGAAAGTCCGTTTCTGCTTTCAGCATAGCGTCATAGCCGTGAAATACTATATCGTCCGTGCTCTCTCCGTCACTTCTGGTGTCGATATAGAAAACGCCCTTAGGTATCCATTCGCTTTGCTTTGCGGCGTTGCAGGCGCGCACAAATGGCTTCAGAGAAGACATTTTGGTGATCGTTGCCGTCGGCTTTATCATGGTCACATCTATCTCTGCCGACACGCAGCAGCCAACAGCGGGCTTGTCGTCGGTGAACACGTGCTGAGTGGTTTTTATCTCTTTCAGCATATTGGCGCTATATCCGCCGCTGTCAGAGTCGTAGTAAATGCGCGTTCCGCCAAACGTGATATAGTTCTTGCTCTCGTCTATGAGGTAAAATTCATCGCCGATTACCATTTTCGTTTCAAACCAATGATTACCGGCGATTATTTCTTTGTATAAGGCGCTCGTCGTCTGCATGGCTATCTCTCCACAAGTGCAAGCGCGTCAATGTTCCAGCGGTCTTTTCCGTCGCCGAACGAGGTGTCGACCGTCGCGCTGCCGGTGTTGTTGTACATCGTCGTGACCTGTGTACCCTTGAGCCAAGGGTTAGTATAGGTCACTTCGACATACTCCGGCAGCAGCGCGGGCAGAACGATTTCAGCGTCTGCAGTATACAGCATCTTGAAAGTCGCGTCTATGCGGAATTTCGTCGCTATCCTCGCCCGGTGCATGGTGTAATCCATTGTGCGTCCCGCGTCCGGGCTGTCGCCGTCCTCGCGCGTGACCTTATAACCGCCGCCGTCGAGATAGGGAAGCATATCCACGCCGTTTACTACAAGCTTCATTTGCCCCGCCCCCTGTTTCTCTCTTCGGTATAGGTGTATATGCTCTCGCCGACCTTGCGCTTGTCCAGTTCAACGGTAGTCCGCACCTCAATGGGTCTGTTGTTTCCGTTAAGACGGTCGAGCAGCGCGTCTATCTTGCTTTCAAGTTCCGGGGATATACCGTAGCCGCTCCCAGCTGAAAACGCATTAGGCGGCGCGACAAAGCCGCCCGCAACGGCGGGCATTCTCATGTTCAGACCGGCAAACTTGTCCGTCATACGGTCAACGATGCCATCCGCAACCATTGTTACCCACTGTGTATTACGCTCTAACGGCACAACGGCTTCTTTTCCGGCTTCACCGGCGACAAACATAGTAGCTGTATCAACTATGCCGCCTTTTGCAAGCCGTGGGATAGATACCGTACCGGCGCGCCAGCTTATACCGCCGCCGCCGAAGAATTGCATGACGCTGCTTACTGCGCTGACAAGCCGATTGAACATAACAATAACATTATTTACGAACGCCTCAACCGTCCCTATAATGCCGTTGATGATGTTTGCGCCCGTCTGTTTGATGCTATTCCACACGTCCAACCACGCGCTTTTAATCGCTTCAAGCGACGATGCCCAATCGCCGGTAGCAAAACCTCTGACTACTTGTGCAAACGTAATAAGTACCGCGCGGATAATTGCAAGCACTGTTTTTATAACACCTGCAATTGCGTTGAAAATCGTCTGAACGCTTCCGTACAAAAGTATAAACACGCCAGTGATCAGAGTTCCTTTTTCCGAAAGCGTTTTTATAGCGTTATTGAAAAAGCTATTCACTTTCCCTACAACGCCGTCAAGCCACGCGGATATTTCATCCCACCACTTCACGATGGCTACTCCAAGCGCTAATATGGCGGCTATTACAAGCGGTATCCATGACCCGGTAAGCAGCGTAAGGGCAAGCCCTATCGCGATAATTCCGCCCGCAAAAAGCGCCGCTGTCTGCGTGGATAATTCGCCTGTCGTTATCCAATCGTGAAACGCAGTTACAATCATACCGATTCCGCCTATCAAGAGCGTTATCGCCGCGCCCGTCTTTCCAAACTCGAGAGCTGCGCCGCCAGCAGCAAGTGCAACACCGCCGATCATCTCAATGAGATTCTGCCAATCAATGCCGTTTTTCCATGCGTCGATTCCGCCTTTAATGGCAACAACTGTGCCACTTACAAGCAACGCAATTCCGAGCAGTTGTTTAAAACCGCCTTTAATCAGTCCGAGGTTTGTCAAGACTTTCCCGAGTCCCCAGCCAGCAATTCCTGCACCGATGGCAACGATTATGTCCTTGATAGCTTCGAGATTGTTTTTGAGCTTATCGCTTATCTGCACGTCTTCGTATTCAAGCCCACTGCCAGAACCTCCTCCGCCTCCGCCGGTGTCAGAGTTGTCCGACATAACATTCAAAGTATCAATACCCATGAGCTGTTTTTTCATGTCTTTTGCCGCCCCGGCGCCAGAAGATAGATTGTCACTCAGCTTTCCGGTATCTGTTATAGCGCGTTTGAAAGAACCCCTGCCGCTAAGTGCCGCAAAAAATGCCGCAATCGCATTCGCGGCCTTTGTGAGCCAGCCGACAAGCGTTTGTAGTACAGGAATAACCGCATTAAGGATCGGTGCGAATGCCGCTCCCCAAGAGCCTTTAAGCCCCTGCAAAGATGCTTTCAGCTCGTTGATGCTCTTTTGCGTATCCGGGTCATTTTCTGCAAAAGCCTTTACCGCTTCGATCGTATAAGTTTTCAGCTTACTGAACAGCGTGAAAAGCGTGCGTATGCCTATGCCGTATCTAAGCAGGCTCTTCACACCGCTATTAACAGCAGCCCGCGTGCCCTCAAATATAGCCTTGAGATTCTTACCCTTTGTCGCGTCCGTTATCTGTTCTGTAAGCTTCCCTGCGCGTTCTTGCGCTTGCTCAAGCTCCGCCGTCTGTTGAGCGAGCACATCGAGTATCTTACTGTCCTGTGCTTCGAGCTTCTGTGCCTCTTTTTCTTTGGCTTGCATTATCTTTTCTTGCTCCGCAAGCTCGGCCTTGATTTGCGTCTGGCGTTGGATTTCAGCAATATAAGTACCGGGATCAGCGTTGCCCGTTATGCTTGTTTTCGCTTCGCTTTCGGCAAGCGCTGCTTTCAGCTCTTCGACACGGTTATATGCTTCAACGGCTGCGTCCTGCGCCTCTTTGAGCTGTTCAACTATTGGCGCTCGCGCAGATTCATTTTTTGCTATGTTTTCTTTGAGCTTGTCCATCTTGTTTACAAGCTTGTCAAGCTCTTTGGCGGCTTGGCTATCGTCAATTTCCACCGGGAATCTCAATTCAGTTGCCATTTATCCGCCTCCTGTCCATTTCTTCAACATTTCTTCATCTTCCGCCGTGTATTTTTGCGGAAGATTTACGATTTCGCGATTCTGCCTCAACCATTCGCGTTCATACTTCTCAAGCTTCTTACCCTTTGCCAGCTTGGAGCGGATATTGACGATCTGTGAGAACGCGCAGTCTCCGCCGATCTCCATATACGCGCCCATGAACGTCCACCAGTGGAGATATTCGACCGACCGGCATTCGTAGCCGAGAACGCGGTTGACCGGCGCGATGATGTACGGGAAATCTTTTTCCCAATCCACCAGACGGGCAGATTTCTTTCCGTGCGGCTGTCCGAGGTCGATAAACCAGAAGCATTTTTCAAGTGCTTCCGAGTAGTCAGAAAGCATCTCCCATTCGGGGAAAATCGTCTCTATCGTCGCTTCAGCCTTGTCAGCGTCGGAAAAATCCGGGTCGTTCAAGACCTCTATAAGTTCGAGGATGACCCTGTAATCTGTGCGTATGGCATGGTCAACGCCGCCCACGTTAAGCGACATAGGCAACGAATAAATCATTTTTTGAATTTAGCGAGATACTTTTGCAGCTTCGGATTTGTGGCTTTCTTTTCAGCAGTAAAAGTATCGTTCATATTTTCGATGAGACAAAGCATGAGGTTACACCACACCGGCAGGCCGCCCGCCATTGCGTACACGTTCATACGACCGTAAAGCGGAGTGCACACATCAAACCCGAAAAGACCGTTTATCAGCTCCCGCATCTCTGCGTCCATAGTGCGCGCAGTTGCAAACACGGTTTTTGCGTCGGCTTCGTTTTTGAGCGCCGCCTGATATTTATCCTGCTGCTTGTCCATCGCATCGAACGCATCAAAAACGCGCTCCACGAAATCTATATCGGTAAGGTTGAGCCACACCGAAACTTTATTATTAAGCGAAATTTCCTGTATGCCGTCATCGGGCATGAAAACAAGTTTATCTGCCATAGTTCCCTCCTTAAAAAAGCAAGGGCGCGGTAATACGCGCCCTTGTTGATTATGTTGCTGCCGGTGTAAACTCTATCGAGCCGTCAGACTTCTTTGCTGCGCTGCCGAGGGTACGCGTGCCGCCGTATGTAACGGTGATCGGCATTCCGACGCTGCCGCCGCCCTCGCCGCCGAGACCGGTGACCTCGACCATGCAAGCCTCGTAGCGTTCGGCAAAGCCCGCGTAAGTGTGGACAATAAGCATATCCTGCGCCGCAAGCGCCATAGCGTCCTGATCGACAACTGCCATCTTCCATATCTTTTGCTGTGCGGTGTCGCCACTGTCCAGCTCGCACGGCTCAAAGCTCTGCGTAATGACAGGCTTCTTCATCGTGCCATAGGTATCACCGAGAATGTCTTTCTTGCTCTCGGTGCTCCAGTCGTATTCCTCAGAGCTGTCCTCAACGCGCTTGCCGATCACTGACCATACCGGCACGGTGCTTGTGCCGGTATTGAGGTAAGCAAGCAGCAACTCACGCGCTACGGTCTGCCCCGCAGTAGTGGTAAATGTATATTCCGCCATTAAATCACCTCGTAAAGTAAAGTTAAAAGGATCTGGTGATCCTCAACATCGCCCTCATATCGGGCGAAAAGTGCCGCCGCCGTATCGCGCTTGACCTTCTTAACGGCAATGCCGTCGGCTATGGTCAGACTGCCGCTGTTCTGCTCTGCCCATTCGCCGTATTTATCCAGCACCTCGTCAGCGGTTATGCGCTCGTCGGCGTCTGTTGCCGTCGTGCGGTAAATGATTTTGAATTGGTACTGTGCCTGATATGTCCCGTCTATAAATTGCTTGGTCTTGTATGCCGCCTGTATGGTGGATATACAAAGACCGCTGCTCTTGCCTAACCATTCAAAGTCAAGCTTGGACAGCGGTTTATTTGGGTACGTATTCAGCCATTTCCGCACTGCGCGGCTCACATCTGCGTTTTCCGACGCAGATACTAACGTTTTCGGTTTTTCTTCTTTATTCAAGCCACAACTTCACCGCTCTTTCTCCGACAAGCGCCCACTTCTCAGCGTTTTCTTCATAAGACGCTTCCATCCAGTGTGCTTGTGCCTTTGGATGCATATCCGTTGTAAACACAAGGTCTTTATCAATCGCGTGGAGCTTTGCGCCCTTGCGATGTCTCCATCCCACGTCCTTGATATACACTGCGTGACGCCCCATTTCGTCTACCATGACCTTACCGGCATATAAATACGCGGCCTGATCGCCGGTATAAACGATCTCATTACCGTCGACGCGGGCGAGATTGGAGAATGCCCCGGTAAGCGCCGGGACATAAGGCGTCGTGTCTTTGAGCGCCTGTGTAGCAACGACGGCTTCGGCAGCGGTGCAAGCTGCTTTGAACTCGCGCCCTTTGATAACCTTGATCTTGAGCGTGATTTTCATTTGCCACCCACCTGCCAGTGAGCCATATCCCCGCCGAAGTCCCGGATATCGACCGTGGACACATCATAGACATATTCATGCGCCTGCCGCAGCTCCTTTAGGCTCATTTGCTCCGAGATTTCGCCCTTGGCAAAATACGTCGATGTGGAGCTGCTTTCGCCGCCGCTGTCAAGCGTCCAGAACTCGCCGGGATTGTCAACCGCATAGAACGCTTTCGGCTCCTTATAGCGCTTCACATCGCCCGTGGTGCTTTCTGCCGTGACGGTGAACGGAATATAGAGCGTCGCCGCGTCCGCGTCTGACAAGCCCGTTTTCGCGATGTTAGCGCCCTTTGAGATATCGAGCAGCACACCGCGCAGTATCGTGATGTTATAGTGCTTGTCGAGGTCGTCATCTTCCCATACGTTAAAAACAGTCACAACATGAGGGAACACAACAACCACCTCCCCGGTATAAAAGTCCGGTGTGTCCGAGATACTGCATTACGATACCGGCAAGCGTCTCACGCGCTGCCGCTGCCGTCTCCGTGCCGCTTTTATATGTCTTGCTCCAAGCGCCCACGGTCTGGCTCTGTAGCTCGCCGCCGCTCATGCTCTGCGTCTGCGCGTTCTCGATGATCTGATATTGTTCAGCAAGCGCACAGCAGCACATTTTCAGCTCGTCGCCGGTGTAAGTCTTGGCCTTGCCGCGCGTGTAATAATCCAAAAAGGAGCTTGCCCGCGTCGATGCACGGGCAAACTCCTCTTCGGTTAGTGCGCTGCCGAGATAGGTGGTCGTGTAATATGTGTAATCGGCATACATCACGCTCACCTCCGGCTATCAAGAGACGGTAACAGCCGCTGTGCCGGTCTTAGTGCCGTCCTGCTTGGAAGTTGCGGTGACGGTCAGTGCAGTGTTGGTCTCATTGGAAGCGATAGTCAGATTGCCGTTTTCGTCAATCTTAGTGCCCGCCTTGACGGCAGAGCTGCCAGCAACGCTCCACAGAACGCCGTTAGACACAGCGCCCTCACCTGCGACAGTCGCAGTAAACACCTTGCTTGCGCCCTTAGCGACGGAAGCAGTCGCCGGGGAGACGGTAACTGTGCTGACAGTCCCCGCAGGCGCGTAAACCGCGAACGGGCAGGGATTGGCGATGTTATCGTTGTATGCGCTCTTGGGATTGGGGATTTCCCAGCCAAGACGCATGACAGCGCGCAGCGCAACCATGTCATTCTGCATGAGGTTGTACACGATGGAGTTATCAGACGGGTCTTGCACAACGCCCTGATCGAATATCTTGAAAGTGATATCCTGACGGATGGAGTAGACAAGCTCCGTCCAGTCACCGGCAAACATAAGCGCCTTGGTGGTGTCAAATGCGCCGTTGCGGGGGAAATACATCGGAGAACCGTCCAATGCATACGGGGTAGCGCCCTGCATATCGGTTTTGAAGAGCGGAACGCCGTTCAGGTCTTTCAGGCCGCGCAGCTTGGCGCGCATCTGGATTGCAGACATGATACCGTTGACGAGATAGCCGCTCTCTTCAACCTTGGCGATAACGCCGCCCTCCGCCATGATATCATCATAGATATAGGGAGTTGCCGCAACGACGGAACCGGCTTTCTTGCAGGTATCAAGGACGCTATCGCGCCAAGAGGTGGGCTTGTTCGTGCCAAACAGGATAGCGCTGTCAATAACCTTGCCGAATGCCTCAACAAGGCGCGGGCGAACCTCACCCCAGATGTCGTAATCCGCATCGTCAAGGACGGCTTCGGGGATAGGCACGATAACGGCGATCTCTTCGGCATAGATTTTCTTCTTGTCCCACTTCATTTTAGTGGTCTGCTTCATGCCGGTATCGCCGTTGACGAAATAGGCAGTAGGCAGCATATCCAGCACGTTCATGGTCTGGGTCTTGCTGGTCATGTTGGGCAGTCTGCGCCCCATCTGGAGGACGGCGCTGCCCTCGGTAACACCTTGAATTATCTCACGGGTTACGGGTTCGGGGATCAGTCCCGAAAGGTCAGTTCTGTTGACAATGTTTGTAGCCAATGTTTATACCTCACTTATCTAAATTTGCCCCTTATGAGGGCGTTCATTGCGTCGTTAGCACCATTTGTGCCCCCGGCGCTGCCTCCGACGTGTGCGGACATGTCCACGCGCACACCCGCGGGCTTTCTTTCCTTGAGGAAAGCGTCTGCCGCTTTCTCAAAGCTCACAGTATCGGTCACTTTCTGCCCGATCTTGAAACAGTAAAATTCCAGCTCGTCAGCGCTCACGCCCTTTGAGGTCAGATACTTTTCTCTCTCATACTGCGTGATTTTTGCTTCGGCGGCAAGGCGCGCCGTCTTTTCGGTGTCGCGCTCTTTCTCAATGTCTTTGAGCTTTTCCGCCTCGCTCTGCTGATTTGCTTTCCAAGCGTTATATGCTTTCAGCTCGTCATCGCTCGGCATTCCGCGCGTGGCTCTTGCAAGCCTCTTAGCAACGATGTTGTCGACCTCCGCTTGTGTAAAGGTCTGTTCGCTCCCGGCAGCGCCGGTGTTGGTATTGACATTCTCTTCTGCCATAAATAAACCTCCGTTTACCGCCCGTCGGCGTATTCCGTTTTATGCCCGTCGGCATATCAAAAAGTGGCTATCACATTTCTGCAATAACCACTGAATGAACTATGGAGCTTCCAACAGGACTTGAACCCGTAACCTGCCGCTTACAAGGCGGCTGCTCTACCATTGAGCTATAGAAGCATTATGGCGGCGCAAGCGGGGCTCGAACCCACGATAACGGCGTCAAAGGCCGTTGTGTTACCATTACACCATTGCGCTATATTATATTGCATGGCCGCTGTTGAGCAGTAGCGGCACGGTATTTATATCCCCCACCGCTTGGGGCATAGAAAGGAGAAGAAAGGAAAAGGAGGTGTATTTGCTCTCTGTCATGCTTTTAGCTGCATCATTTTAAGGCTTTCAGCAGTGCTTTAGATTCATCCGCGCCGAACTCCGGGATGTTGCCCCGCTCGAGCTGTTCCCGTAGCCCTGCCGCCTTGCTGAATGTGTGGTATTCGTCGTTTAGGCGCTTATAGCGTACCGCAAGGCTTGTGTATTCCTCGTCGTCGCCGCGCGCCTTGGCGGCTATCGCCTCGCGTTTGACCTTGCGCAGCGCTGTTTCAATCTGCCGCTGTTTCTGCGTCGCTTCGTAAAACGTGTACTTCTTGCCCTCAAACTCAAACGGCGGCGGATCAAGGTTTTCAAGCTCTTCGTCGGTGTATGTCCGCTCTGTTACGCCCTCAACCCACGCATAGTACAAATGACGGCAGTTAACGCCGCATAGGCCGTCTGCTTGGCCAAGCCCGCATACTTCGTATATCGACGGGTATTTGTCTTTTGCATATATTGAATACACGCGGCCTTGCCATTTCTTGTGGCTGCTCCACGGATTAGGATAATCCTTATCACGTGCGCCCCTGTGTGCTGTGACCTCTCTATAAGGCGTATTAAGCAGTTCGGCGGTCTGCTCGCTATACTGCCGTGACAGTTGCGTTACCCCTGTCATAACCGCCCGGCGCGCTGCCACGTCAACGCGGTTATGCCATCCGGAAGCATATTCGATGTACTGCACCCCACTGTCTGTGAGCTGCTTTGTCGCTTCTCTGATAGCCACGTTATAGCTGATTCCGCTCTGCACTTTCATCAGCGCATCATCAAGAACCCGCTCATACATTCCATCGAGGTCGAGCATCTGAATCTGCCCGGCTACACGCACGGCAAAGCCCATTGTGCGCGTGATGTTGCGCAGCTCGCCGCTTGTCTGTGTGGCTATGGCTGCTATCGTGCTGTCGAACGCTTCACGGTTAAAGCCGGTTTGATCCGTTACGACAGCATCAAAATAACGCTGATTCTCGCCCAGCGCGGTACTCCAAGCTTTGGAGAACTCCGCGTCGGTGAGCTTCAGCGTTTTCTTGATGTACTTATTGATATTATCGAGGTCATAGCCGTTCTTCAACAGTTGCTTTATATGCCGGATCGTCGTTGCCGTCGCCGTCTCGTTATACTTGAACCGGCTGCATATATCGGCTATGAGGTAATCGGCGAGCCGTTCATAGAGAACGACGATAGCCTCCGGAAGCTCCTGCATGAACTCCGGTGTAATTGGATACTTCGGCATTACTCATTTTCACCTGATACAAGGTCTTCCATCTTTGGCAACGCCGCCTTTGCGGTCGCTTCATCCTCGTTCATCCATTTAGCCCTAAATTCCCAATGGTTCATAATGCCCATCTGCACCATGCGGGAATCACGGGAAAAATCTGTTTCCTTGTCCTCTATAATGCTGTCGTCGAAATCTATTGTGATTTCAACATCTTCATCAAGCCCCGCTTTCATATAGGCGTTGCCCATACGGAGAAGAATCCGGCATAGCTCAACAAGCACATCCTCAAGGATAATCTCATGCTTCTTTATCGTGCGGAACATTTCGCTGTTCTCGCTGATGATCTGCGTCGCTGTGGAAACATTGCCATTGTTATACTTGTAATGGTTTTCGCCAAAGCCGCATTTGCTCGACAACAGATTCAACATATCCTGTATACCGGCGTTGTGCTCTGCCGTGCGGAGCTGCATATCGATTTCTTTGACAATATCGCCATTTTGGCCGTCCTCAGGCAGAACATAAAACACAAGGTCATTTGTGTCAAACAGCGGATCGCCGGTGTGAAAGTCTTTTGTTGCCTGTGGCTTGACCATTATGCGCTTTTTGCCAAGTTGGAACTCATTTACATAGCTGTCATAGGTCACATCAACGCCCTTAAGCTGATCTATGGCGTTTGCAAATACCGCTATGCCCATCGGAAGCGTCGGATCGACGTTGTTTGCAATGTTCAGCCGGTCAATAACAAACGTCCGCTGTGTAAAAGGCGTATGCACAACAGGCGGGATATTCTCAAAGCCCGGAACATCCGCAAGGTTGACTTCGGACAAACTGCCTTTCGTATCTCTATACAACAGATTTTCAATATCATACGTGCCGCGTTCGCTGCGCTTATGAATGCAGATATACAGATACGTGTCTTTCTTAACGGCTTTATGGCTACCAAATGCGCACTCTGTAACAATGCCGTTTTCCCAAGTAAGCGGCAGGATTAAATCAGCCGGAACGTAATCAATACGTATCTCTCCATCTGTGCCGGTTACTGCGCCGGTCTGGCCGTCGACCTGTACATTAGAGACCGTCGGCACGTATGCCGTCGTTCCCCGTGCCGCTTTCAGCTCCTGCATTTCGTTTATTTTGACGGCGAAATTGTTCCGTCTGAAAACGTCGTCAATGAACGCCTGTTCTTTCTTGCCCTCAAGGGTGATTTTAACCTTTTCGTTCATTAACAGGTTCGCCCAGTCCTCACAGACTTTCTTTGCCATGCCGAGCGAGTACAGGCGGCAGGGGACAGACTTCATACCGTTCCACACCTTATAACGGTGGAACGTCTTAACATAGCCGTCATACCAGCTTTTCCAATTCTCTATGTACGTATAAAAACTTTCGGGCACAGTGGTATAGCCCCGCGCCCGCAACACTTCGTATATGTTCATTTATGCTTTTACTCCGTATACTCTGAATACTTTTTCGAGGGCATATCTCGTGCTATCTATGGTGTGGTTGTCCTTGTCTGGATAGCCGCTTATTACATTCCCGTCCTTGTCGCGCTCAAACTCATAGTTTACAAACTCCTTATAGACTGTTGGCGTTCTCTCTGGGTCAATTACCATCTTTCGTATCTGTAACCACTTCATACCGTACTCAACGCTGCCGGGGCCTTTTATCGCCTCGAACGCATTTACGCCACTTGCTCGGAAGTCTGCAACGCTCTTCGGCTCCGCACTGTCGCACGTTACCGGATAATCGTCATACCCTGCTTTTTTTATCCATGCCGCATTATCTGCATTGCTGGTTTTGTTATTGCAGTGCTCGTCTATAAAATAAATCGTCTCTCGCGCTACGTCGTAATGTACGCGCACGAACGCGAATATGTCCGGGTAATAGCCCCAGTCCACGCCCTGATATATTCTGTCGAATCGGCCTATCTCTTCGTCAGTAATACGCCGAGCCTCGATGTTATCAAACACGTTGCCGCCGTCTCCGTTGGAAACGCCGAGATATTCATGCTCATACGCAGCCGGGTTTACCTCTTTCAGATGTTCCGCGTCATCGAGGAACATAGTACCTAACCATTCTGGCGGCGCTTCCAGATATGACGAATGGTGTACAATGCGGTTTTCGTCTGGCTCTAAGAGCTGCTGATTTACCCAGTTCGCGCGGCTCTTCGGCGGGTTATATGAGCCGAAGAAATAAGCGTCATTACCACCACGAAGAACAGACTGCCTAACGCTTCGTTCTTCCGCTGCGCCCGCGAGCTGATCGCGCTCTTCTATCCAGAGTATACCGACATAACCGAACGGCGGCTTTAATGACTTGAGCTTTACAGGATCATCGCAACCGCGAAAATATATCTTTTGCCCGGTCTTGCGGTATGTTATCTCGACCGGCGAAACCTTAAAGTCAAAGTCAGCAGACAGCCCCATTTCGTTGATAGCCCATTGTATTTGCGAGTAAACGCTATCTTTGAGTGTGTTTGTTTGCTTTCGCACAACGCAAGCGTGCATTGTCGGATTGTTTATAAGCAACTCCGGTATCTTCTCGGAGATATACGACGATTTCAAGCCGCCGCGCCCGCCCTTGAATATGTATGACTTGTTCGGCACTATCTGCCGGTTTATATCAACAAACGCCTTGCCGATTATCTCAGCAGGTATCTTGAACGGTTTATCGTCTGCCGTGCCCTCGCTTGTCCATGTCTCCCAGCGGTCAACGGCTTTGTCATCGCCGCTTACGGCTTTGCCATACACACCGGCGACAATAGCGGCGTTGCACGTCATATCCTCGTCATCTATCGCAAGCCCCACGCGCTTTATCTGCCCCTTGAGCTTATCCGGCGCGGGCTGCTGTGCTATCGACTTCGCGAGGCTTGCAAGGCTCTTGTTAGCTCTCTTGGCCTCTCCTGAGACTATGCCGCCCTTTCGCCCATTTCTCACCGCCATCTCGCCGCTTTTGAACTGCGTATCGCGTCCTTTTTTTAAGTTCTCGTCCTGTTTGGGATTGCGTGGCATACCCTCCCTCCCTTGAAAATAAAAAATCGCCGTTCTGAATTAACAAAACGACGATTGCTGTTAAATTAAAATGGCAAGCGCACGGACTCGAACCGTGATTTCCGCTTGCGCGGCGTGCTCCTTAACACTACTACTTGCCTCTGCTATCATACCATGCCTTGCGCACTCTTGCAAGAAGCTTTTTCTCTTCATCGGCCAAGTCTGACGCTTTCCCGTCATGCTCATAGCCCGTATGCGAATGCGGCGACTTTCCATCATGGGCGTGTAAAAGGTCTATCGTCTTTGAACGTTTCCCCTCACGGTCATAATACGAAATAAATGATAATTCGTTATCGTTGTTTACCGTAACATATATTCGTCCTTTGGTCTGCGTCTCAAGCGGCGCTTTCGCATTGTCAGCGAGCCGGTATTTTACAAACTTGATATTGCCGTCCTGCAATACCGTTTTGTACTCGCTGCCGTATGGATGCTTGCCTGTGCCGCTTGCTGCACCTCTGCTGCCCATTATCTAACTCTCCATGTTGCAGAGTTTTTGCGTGTTCGGTAATACGTCTTGCCGTTTACTGTCACTTCAAGCTTTCCGCTGCTCATCGCGCTCTTGAGCGCCGAAGAAAGCGTATTTGTTTCTTTCTGTTTCTGCGCTTTTTTCGCCTTATCTTTCAAACTGTTCATATAAGAGTTGACGGCTGCACGTTTGTCAACGGCTTTCTGTGCGTTCTTCTGCACCTGTGCGCGGTTGAATCGCGCTACACCGGAAGTATAAGGGCTGACACTCTGCGATTCTGCTCTAAGCTGATCGGTCGTCAGACGGTGAAGCTCTTTATATGCTGCTTTCGTTTCGGTCTCGTCAAATCCAAGCCCTTTTATGGTCTCGACATTCCGCGTGTATTCCCGCTTTGTCGCGTCTCCGGTGTCTACTGCAAAACTTGCGGCGTTTGCCCTGCGTATAAGATTGTTATCAAGACTTGGCGCACCGCCTTTTGATATGCCGCTGCTTGCTCCACGTCCGCCCATCAGCTTTTTCCTCCGAATCTCTCCGTATTGTGATTTGCAATGTAACTCACGCCACACGGGAATTTATATCCAATATCGCCGCCGTAACACACGACGTGCGACGGTCTCAACCGCTTTATTGCTTCATCCATACCGGCAAACCATATACCACCGGCGTTTTTATCGCGCTTGACGCCTATCGTGCTTACCGAGACTACACCGCCCGGCTCTATGCCGTCAAAGCAGAAATCAAAGCTCCGTTCATCTGCCCATTGCAGCGTCGGTATAACCGTTATGCCCGCGTCCTGCATGATCTGGCCGATCAGCCGGGAACGGTACACGTTCCATATCTGCATTGCAAGCGGCATATCCAGATAAAGCGAAAAGTCCGGCGTGAGAACGCAGTCGAACATACCGAGCTTGTCAATGTACTTGTCCGGCGTTGTCCATACCCGCTCAAATTGGTAATCGTCGATATAGAAGTGTATGCCCTTGCCGTAGTCCTTGCTTGTGAGCATATAGTTGAACGATATTAAATCCTCCGGTATATGGCCTGTCGCTTTCAGTATCGGCATATCCCATTTACCGGCGGCGCGTTCTGCGTCATAGTCGCGCAGATTCATTTTGCTATATGTCTTTTCGCGTTCGTCGCCGTAATAACCATCGTCCTCTTCTTCCTCCGGCTCGTTTACATAACCGAGAAAGCCGAGATCAAGGCCGGGAAGCTCCAAGGACAGCATATCCTTGTCAAAGCCGCTGTCCATTGCGGTTTTGTTGTGTGCAATGGTATATTCCCGGCGCTGCTTATCGGTCAAGTGGTCAAGGCGTATGCACGGCGCTTCTTTTATCCCCATCTGCCGCAGGGCTTCAAAGCGTCCGTGACCCTCTACAATGACGTTGGACTTGCCCCAAATGGCAATAGGGTCATTCATCCCGTATCGGGCGATAGATTCTTTTATCTCGTCTATCTGCTCCTGCGGGTGTTCCTTTGTGTTGTTGCTGTATGGCTTGAGATCGTCAAGCCGCATTGTGATTATATCCATAGCCCCCTCCACTGCTTATGGTGTCCCTCGCCGTAGCTGCTCCTACTCTTTGGGCGGTGTGAAAAGGAGGTAAAACCACCGCCGTGATCGTGCTCAAAACGTCGTCAAGTTCACGCTCTTGCGGTTAAGCAAAAGAGCGCCGGTGCTTTCCGGCGCTCTCTGAGCATACACATTATACCACGTTTTTTTGGAAAGTCACTGTCACAAAACTCGCATTTTAACTTGTGCCGTATCTCGCGGTACAGTAATCTGTCAGCGCGCGCTTGGCTTTGCGCCATACAGTGCTATCATCGCAGTTCAGCTCATCACATAGCCGCTGTGCGCCGTTCCTCTGCTTGTCTATGTAAAGCACCTCAAGTATTCGTCGCTCTTCGTCGGCGAGCTTATCAAGCGCCCTACAAGTCAATTCAACCTCTTTTTCAGCAAAGTGCAGGTTAGCCGTCAGCAAGTCAATAAGGCAAATGCTGTTATTAAGCCTGTCGTCGTAGCTGCTCCCGCCGCCCTGTACCGGTGTTGAGTCTGTGCATGCGCTTTTAATCGCCGTCATCCGCTCGCGCTCAAGGGCTATGTCGCTTGGTATGGATTCAATAGCCGCTTCGTTCTTTCGGAGATTGTACAAGTCTGTCTTGCATTTGAGTTTCCAGAGTTCAGTCATTTGCCGCCTCCCATGTTATAACCAGCTTTTGTAGCTCCACTGTCGTAAGCAGCGCATATGCCGCGTTAAATGCGTCTTGCGCTGTGGTATTGGAGAACTCCAACACGCCGTTTATTGGTATTCCCGCGCCCATGGGCGGTTTGTTTTGCTTTTCAGCAGGTTCCATGACCTGTTCTATCGGCGTTGCAATCTCCGCCACCGGCGACGGTTCTTCACTCACGTCCTGCATAACCTCGTTCGTGCTGTTTACCCATGCCCAAAACTCATCGTTTCGCCCCGTGCGTACCTCGCTTACGTTGCCCCTAAAGGGTATGCCCAGTTCCCGGAACATATTGCAAACCGTATTCCGACTTATGCCAAACATCTCGGCAAGCGCCGCTTGCTGCGGATTGTACTTGCTTATGATCGTGCTTAGATATTCACGCTTGATATCGTCCGGCATCCGCTTGAACTGTGCCCACTTCATAGGGCTGTTGAGATTGTAACTCTGCACTTCTCCGTTCATTTTATCACGCTCCTTTTTTGTCATGTAATCAGACGGCATTTTGACTCTGCCGCCCTTTCCGGCGTGGGAGCGTTTATTGAAGCTCCCACGCGCTGTGCGTTTCCGGTCTGCACATTCAGAGCGGAACACATATTCTTCATCGGTCATTTCCCTGTGCTCCTATCAGCGGCCAGTTGAGCCAAAGCCGCCCTCGCCGCGTTCGGTGCTGTCGAGGTGGCTTACAATCTCAAGTGTCGGTGTGATTATCGGCATAATTACAAGCTGACTGATTTTATCACCTTTGTTGACCTCATAAGCGTTTTGGCCGTGGTTATAGAGCTTGACGCAGATGCTCCCCGTGTAACCGCTGTCTATAACCCCCTCGCTGGTTATATCGTGCTTGACGTTCAGCCCGGATTTGCTCTTGAGCATACCGACGCAGCCCTCCGGTATCTCGATATGTACGCCGATATCAATGACGGCGCTGCTGTACGGCGGGACATAAGCCCTTATAGGTGAGCGCAGATCATATCCCGCGTCAAGATCATGCGCACGTTCCGGCAGGTAGGCGCCGGGATCAATTACTATTTTCATTCGTCCTCCTTGTATTCCGGGCACTTTATCACATGATAGCTGGTGTTTTCGTGACGATAGCCCTTGAGCGTGGTTTTCCTTGCTTTCCAGCCCGGAACCGGCTCAAACATGATCGCGCCGGTTTCTGGATCGCGCGCCGTCCATGAGCATCCGCCCGTTGCGTTTGCACATGACCAGCACAGTGTTAATTTGTACACTTGTTTCACCTCACAAATATCTCTTTGCTTCTTTGTGCGCTATGCGCACCTCGGTTTCAATGAGCGTGTGGGAATAGCCTAATATCTCGGCTATCTCTCGGTACGTTTTGCCGTCGTAGCGGTACCGCAAGATTTCACGCTGCCTGTCGGTCAGACTATCCCACCAAGCTTTGCTGTCGCACCAGTCCACGTTTTTTGCCCCCGGCAAGACTTCTTCAAGCTCATACTCGCTGCCGGACTTATCGCGTATCGGTGTGCTGAGAGAGATCGTTTCCTGCGCTCTTTTCGTGCGCTTCGAGCTGCGCCATTCCTTGATTATGTCTCGCCGGATGTACGTGTACGCAAGAGTAGATAGCTGCCACTTTCCCGGCTTGAAGTCTTGGCAAGCTCGCCATAATGCCATTCGCGCAGTCTGCAAAACATCTTCGTCGTTGGCAAGCGCCGGGAAGAACCGGAGCAGACATTTTCTTGCAAGCTTCTCATTTGCTATATAAAGCTCCTCACAGCTTGTGTTGCTTGCCGTCTCTGGTGACGATTTTGATATCATATCTTACCTCACGCGGTGCATAGTATTTGCCGCAGGCCGCTTTAAGTGCGGCCTCTTGCTTGGCTACGGCATATTCGTTATCCTTGGTGTCGCCCTTTTCCAGTTCGCGGATCTCCGCGTACTTGGCATTGAAAGCGTCGTGGAAGCGTTTCAGCCGTTCCTCACCGAACCCGAAGCCCTCAGCGAGCGCGAGGCAAACCGCATCGAGCGTCTGCTGCTCGGTATAGGCGATTACCTTAATCGTCCACAGTTCGCGCTCGGCCTTCTGCCGGGCGAGCAATCCGCTCTTACTCATTGCAGCTCCTTTATTGCCGACACGATATAGTCCGTAGCGCTTTTAATGGCGTTCAATGTCCATTCGGCATTTTCGACGGTCGCGAATCTCGCTATCTGCATTTCAATCAGCGTTTCTGCCGATGGAATAAAAGTGTAAATTGCGGACATGATTACAGCAAGAACAGCGAGGACGGTCGCGATTCTTTGCGCTTTGGTTCCGGCTATGTAATTAGAACATTCTCTGTCGAATCCATCGTCGTCAAGCGCATTAAATTTGAAAGCCGCTGTCATGACGTATGCAGCAGCCGAAAAGATAAACAGCAGAATAGCAAGTGTGTGAGTGGCCTCGCAGATTTTGTCTGCAACGCTAAGCCAGTAAAACCACATGGGATTGATAATGTATGTCATTTGTCTTCCTTTCTTTGCTCCTCCGCCTTTTTCAAGGCGTCGAACACCATTACATAAATCTCCATTGTCAGATCATCCGTAACCGGGATTAACGGCGCTACGAAGTTCCAGCAGTCCATATAGGTCAGCTCACTCATGTATGTCCTCCTCGTCCATTTTTGCCCCGCAGTAATAGCAGAAATAATGATCTTCCGTTACTTCCTCTATATGCGCCCCTATTCCGCATACAGCGCCACAGTTGGAGCAGTATATTACTCCTTTGGAAGTTTGAGCCCAGTGCGCGTGTATCACCGGTACAACATCAGCAGCAGGGAACCCACGCGCTGCCTTTTCGGTAGCTATAATCCCGTTTTTCCACCCGCGCCCGTAATCGTCTGCTGATTCGGCTTTGCGCGTTCGTAGGTACTCACAAAACTTTGCCCGGTTTATATATTCATCAGCCATCGGTTTCCTCCAAATCCATTCTCGCGCCACAGTTGGGGCAGTAGTTGCTTTTAATAGCCGTTTTTCTTCGGCATTTGTAGTTATGGCAGATGTAAAACCTACCATCACGCCATTTCGGTTCGCCCCATCCATCTGTCCCCATATACTGTGAACACGAATAGCTTTCCCAATAGCTATGTACTACCGGTGCAACGTCGGCAGTCGGGAAACGCTCGATATAAGACCGGACATTTTTGAAACACGCGACATATGCGCCCGCCTCACCGTCGATTTCGCCAAACGTGGAGTTTAGAGCGTTGGTTTCAGCGTCGAGAAATTCTAATATTTTCCCGGCCTCTACGTAATCAGACATTTTTTCTCCTCCATTCTGAACAGCCGCCGTTATTCTTCCACACGCAGCGGTCACACTTGCCGTAGCACTTCTTATGCTCCGCCATCATTACCCTCCTTTATTTCTTCAAGCCTTACAAAAACATCCCCGATGTCCCCGTAGAACTTATGTACTTCCAGCTCTGTGACTTGGCTATCGTCGTCATAGGCAAGTCCGTTGAGCGCGTCGAGCACAATCTTAGCGATGTTGTCACAGTCCGGCTTTATCGTGCAGGGGATTTCACCGCATATCTTAGCGTCTTGCGTTTTCTTGCTGTCGCGCTTCGGCACGGGATATCTCGCAAGTATCACCGCTCTTATAGCTCCGTTCAGCCTAACCGCCCCGGAACGCCGCCAACACCAACGTGCAAGCTCTTCATACTGCGTTGTCTGACTTGGGGTATATGCGTGTCCGTCGTGCCTTACTCGCGGCCTTGCCTTGCCCTGTGGCTTGCCGGGGATCGTAAAATGTGTTTCCATCGTTCACCTCACAAATAGTTTTTTCCGAACCGTCCCCGGAAATCTCCGGTGTCCCATCCGTAATGCTTCATCGCCTCGCGCTGCCCCCAGCGCTTGAGCAGCGCATCAAGGGCGGCGTCGGTATGGTGCAGCGTCATGTGGCAGTCGTGGCAGAGCAACACCCATAAGCCCAGCGCTTTTGACTTCTTCCGGTATGCCCCGTGGTATATCTCATGCCGGTCAAGCTTGCCCTGCTGTGTTTTGCAGAACCAGCAGCCGTCTATATCCTGCATGATCGACGGAGCATAGCCGTTTCGGTCAAGCATCACGCCGTATTCGTTAGTCATAACAGCGATATTTGCTCATACGCCTGTGTGCCCTCACAGTTGCGTACTGCCTGTTTGTAGTATGAGCTTTTAAGTTCTATGCCTATTGCCTTGCGCCCTTGCTGTAACGCAACAACAGCCTCAGAGCCTATCCCCAAAAACGGAGTAAGCACCGTATCGCCGGGGTTAGTCCATAGATTTATTCCGCGCCGAATAACGCCAAGCTGCAATGGGCATATATGCCGTTCGTCCTTATCCTCCTTTGCGCTGCTTGCTTGGAGCGTATCTGATGGGTTTATGTCCATCCAGACGGGGCTTGCGTATCTCTGCCATACGTCTACCGGAAAACTCTCATTCGTGTGCGTCACGCGCTCAGGATTTTCTCCCGGCTTGCGCATGGTCACGAGATAATCTGGTATGCCCTGTCTGCTCATACAGCTGTCTTTCTTTATCTGTTTATGCAGCAGGCCGAGAGCCTTAGTGCGCTGCATTGCGGTCACGGGGTCTTTCCAAATACACACCTGAGAATGAAGCACAAAACCCGCATCCTCAAACAGCCGGATCATTTCACCGCGGAAGTCCCGGATACCTATAATGCCGTCTCGCTCTTTTGAGAGCGGCAAGTCCATACAATGAAAACTCACCAGCCGTCCCGGCATAAGAACACGGTACAGTTCACTCACGATGTATTTGAACTGTTCGTAAAACTCCGTCGTCGTGCGGCAATTGCCTAAATCTCTCTCGCTGTTCGAGTATGTATACAGGCTTGCAAACGGCGGCGAGAAAATCTCATAGTGTATGCTGCTCTCCGGTATGCCTTTCAGCACCTCGCAGCTGTCGCCGTTATACAGCGCGTAGTTCTCGCCTATTGCTTGATCTATCACGCCGATATTTTCAATAACCATTCCGGTATTTCCATCCTTTCCAAAGCGTAGTAGCTTTCGCTCATTCTCACGGTATGGTGCAGGTCGGCAGCAAGTATATTTTTTGTGAACCGTACAAGCTCAGAAGTCATACGCTCCGCATCGTGCTGTTTGCGCTCTATGTTTTCCTTGACGCAGCCCTCTGCATCAGAAATCACGATATACACATCAACAGGCTTTTTCTGGCCGAATCGCCAACAGCGGCGAACCGCCTGATAATATGCTTCAAAGCTATCCGACAGCCCCACAAATATCATTTTGCTGCACTGCTGCCAGTTCATGCCCCAACCGGCTATTGACGGTTTGGACACAAGCACTCGGTTTTCGCTTGTTGTAAATCCGTTCATCGCCGTTTCCTTGTATTCCGCGCTCTGACTGCCACGGACTTCAACCGCACCATCTATCGCATCCGCAAGTGCGCTACTCTCATCGTTGAGATCGCACCAGACAAGCACCTGTTCATCCGTCCCGTTGGCTATCTCTGCCGCAGCTGCCACTCTGTCAACCAAGCTTGACCGGCGCGCTTGCCGTCGTTCCTGCAAATCCTGTGTAGCTTTCGCCATCAGCATCATCTGCCCGTCGCTGTCCGTTAAGGCATCGCTTTCCGTTACGACTTCGTGTATACGAAGCTCCGGCAGATTAAAGCCTGCGCTGTCATATCCCAAGTCTGCCGGGCTTGTCAGACAGCACGCCCATCCAGCAACCCACTCAAAGAATTTGCTTTCTGCGTGACCTTTGAGGCGCCACTGTGACGTATTCCCACCGTCGTGGCAAAAGAACGTAGATAGCATTTCGGTCTGCGTCATTATGTTGCAGAACTGCGCGTGTGTGCCAAGCTCCTTGTAATCGTTCGGCGCGGGCGTTGCGGTGCAGCACAGCTTATATGGTGTGTCTTGAAACATATCCGTCAGCAGCTGCCGCGTCTTGCTTGAGTAGTCCTTGAGTATGCTACTCTCATCAAGCACGACGCCGCTGAATGTCTCTGCTGTGAAGTGCTCGACCATCTCATAGTTTGTGATGTTCACGCCGTCAACAGCGTCTTTCTGCGTTCGGCAGACTTTGACAGGAACATCGAACTTTTCACCCTCGCGTCTTGTCTGCTGCGCGACGGCAAGCGGTGCAAGTATCAGTACGGGCTTTCCGGTATGCTCTGACACCTGTTTAGCCCATTGGAGCTGCATAGCCGTCTTGCCAAGCCCGCAATCTGCGAATATGCAAGCGCGGCCTTTTACAAGCGCCCAACGCACTATGTCATTCTGCCAGTTGAACAGCTTCGGATTGCCTGACGTTGGCTCAAATCCAGACGGCGTGACAGCTATTTTCTTACTTTCGAGAAATTCATGGTATTCTTTCATTCCCATGCCTCCAACAGTGACTTGATCTCTTCCTCCGGACGTGTCTCTATGCCGAGTGCCTGTGCGTCCTGCACAAGGTTATCTATCAGCATCGACATTTGCCGGGTGTCAAAGTCCGAGCTGCCGTAGAAGATATACAGATTCGTGCAGCCCTTGATTTTGCTTTCCTCCCGCTCTACGCGCCGCCCTATGTGGTTCCTTGTCCATAGCCGTTCCATGCTGTCAACGGCCTTGTCCTGCACGCAAAGCACCTCGCAGATGTTCGGGATGTTCTTCAGCGCCTCGCGGTATACATCCTCCGGGCTTTCCCGAACGGCAAGCGCAATGTCGTTGATAAGCTTCCACGCATACGCATTGGCGTTCAGACTGCGCTTTTTCTTTGCCGGGGATATCTCATACTCCCCCGGCTTAAAGCCGTACACAAAGCGTCGTGCGTCCGGTATCGAAGCGGTAAGTATGAGGTCATTGCCCATGATCCGGGCGCTCTCAATCTTCATTCGCACCTCCCGGCAGCGCCGCAAAGCCAAGCTTCCCGGATATTTCGGCCAGCGTGTTTTTTACTCCGGTCGGCAGCGCCATGTACTCCCGCTCTTTTTCAGCCCTCACCGTGTATGAGCGCTGGAAGTTCGACGCTATGACGCTCTGCACTGTCTCCGCGTCCATCATCGCCCATTCTTTCAGCTGGTTAGGGCTGCCAACGATCCGCTGAACCACCGGCGGGAGCTTGTCAAACTCGTCTTTCGCGTGATAGATTCCGCGCTGTGTAGCTGCGTTCACAAGCTGCCATGCCTCTTGCGGCGTCATGTCCGCATTGGTCGTCATACCGATAAGGCGCTGTTTGATAGCCCCCGGCGGCGGCATGAATCTATCTGCCGACGCGGATATGTGCGCCATCACAGCGGCTTGCACGGCGCTTGCCGGGTCGTCCTCAAAGACCTTAGCCCATATCTTGACCGTGGAGCGGAGCGCATCAGCAGATAAGTTCTTGAAGCTGTCTGGATAAACCGTCTGCATAATGCCTATGATTTGCGCCGATTCTCGCTCAGTCATCGAAATCCCCCCTCCGTATCATCTCGGCTAACCTGTCAGCTGTTGCTACCGGCGCACTCTGCGTATACCCGCCGCTATAATTGCCGCGCTTTTCCCAAGTGCGCACTGCTGCCCTCCAGTCTTTCATTGGGTTCTTGCCCACACACCAGCCCTTACAGGCGTAGAAGTCAACAAAGCGTTCCGGATCAACGTCATTTCCCCGCTCTTGGCAGTACGCTGCCACCTCGTCAACGGTGGGGGGGACAAAGCGCGCAGCGCGTTTCCCCTTATCCCCGTTAGGGGATATGTCTTTGTCTTTGTCTTTGTCTTTGTCTATGGCTTTTTTGGGTTTTTCAAAAAAGGCTTGGGTTTCTTGGGTTTCAAAATTAACCGTTGGCTTTTTCGGCCTGCCGCCTTTTTTCCCATTCTCCGACTGCCGTGCGCAGAAGTCGTTATAACTGCTCTTATCCCTATCTATCTGCCACTTCATCTGCGGAAAGACAAAGCGCTCGTTCCCACGGAGGTCAGGGACTTCGCCCGTGCTACTATAAGTAAGCAGCGCCGTGAAAAGTCTCCCGCGCTCCGCGTCGTTGAGTGGTTCAATCGCAGTAAGGTAGCTGTGATAGGCATTAAAGCTTTCTAATGCCATGTCAGTTCTCCAATCTGTACCGTGAGTATCGCGTTGGCTCTCCGTATCTGTTCTTCCCGGTCTCCGTCTCGCCGACTATCGGATAGCCGAGCTTGCGCAAGTCGTTAATGCGGGAGGCAAGCCGCATTATTCCGTATTCGGTCATTGCCTCCTTGCTCGTTATGCTGCCGTAGTCGGTCAAGTGCCGGATTATTCTTTCGTTCTGTGTCATAGGTCAAAACGGGAGAGTTTCGCCGTCCGCTTCCAGCTCTTCAAACTCTGGCGGCTCGGCGTTTGTGCCGGTGCTGCGCTTGCTCTCACCGAAATACACGCTGTCGGCGATCACTTCCGCGCTGCGGCGCTTGTTGCCGTTCTTGTCCTCCCAATCGCGCATCTGCAAGCGACCGGTTGCAATGGTCATGCTGCCCTTGGTGAAATACTTGCTGACAAACTCAGCGGTCTGGCGCCATACTACGACGTCAATAAAATCGGTCTGCTTTTCGCTGCCGCCGCTCTGATAGTCACGGTCAACTGCAAGGGTGAACGTCACAACCGGCGTTCCCTGCGGCGTGTGGCGCAGCTCCGGATCACGTGTCATCCTGCCCATGATGGTTATTCGGTTAAGCATTTAGCCCTCCTGTTCTGCCGTCTTAACGGCTTTCTTTGCTTCATTGATCTTGGTCATACAGTCGCGGCACAAGCTGCGGCCATAGCTTTTCTGACTGTTGCGTACCACGTCCGCTGGTGTCCAGACGCGCCCGTCCTTGAGCTTTATAGGCTCTATCTTGCTACCGCAATCGGCGCATATTAGAGCCGTCTGTGTGTATCACTCTTCTGTGCTTGCCGTCTGATCCGGGTCATCGCCGGTGCTGATCTTATAGGCTTTCATCAGCGCGTATTTATCGGCATATGTCATTGCCTTGCCGCTTCCCTTATCCTGGCTGTCTATGCCCTCTGCAAAAGTCGTCGTTTCTATGTATTCTGCCGGATTGTCGATGTTGCAGAAGCGATAGACGGTCTTGATGCGTTCGTAGAACGTCGTTTTCTTCGTTACCTTGCCCTGATATTCGTTCTCGCTTTCGAGTATCTGAGATTCGAGAACGTGACGTTCAGCAGGATAGGAATAAACACCGTGCTTGATTTCAAGCGGCTTAACTGCGTCGATGATATCTCGCTCGGATACGGCCTTATAGCTCTTGCCGCGCCCAGTCTCCACGCTCAGATTCTTTGCGACGGTCTGTAAGTCCGCCGTGATTGCGGCCATGCGCTGATATATGTTTTTCTCTGACATTTCTGCCTCCTTATTTAATTATCAAGGATGTGTTCTCCACCAGCTTTGCGCCGGGGATTTCTGCGCCTTGCACAAGCAGAGCTTTTATCGCGACCTTGTTAGCCGCCGGGGCGGTGAAGCGGAGCAAGGTGTTATTCCCTGTTTTTTCCGCCCAGTCTATAAAGTCATCTGCAAGCTCAACCGCCTGAGATTTGCGGAATGAAACCGCACATTTTGCCGTCTGGAATTTCTGCCCTTGTAGCGCATAATCGAGATAGTCCCTAAGGCGTTCGGCCTTTTTCTCTGTTGCCTTGCGGCGCTCGGCAAGTGCTGTCTCCTCGTCCTTGAGCGCCTTTACATCTGCTGCGAGATTCTTGACGTAGCACGCAATATTCTCGATCTTGCTCTCACGCTCCAGCATCAGAGCGTCGAGCGCGTCATTATCAACCAGCAGTTCTCCGGTCTCCGGATTAACAGCATTTACAAGCTGTTCTATGCTCTTGTCAATTTCGTAAAGTGTCATTTCACCCTCCGTTGAAACATTTGACGGCATCCGAAAGTCTTTTGAAGTATTGGCTTTTGCCGTCTATCATTACTTCGTAATCGCCATAGCTCTTATCTGCGTAGTGCTCCATCGTCCAGAAAAGCATTTTGCCCTTGTGTCTATACATGAGGTGCTTTTCTCTCATCCCCTCAAATCGTGCGCAACTCAAATGTTCGGGGAGCACGGCGCGGATATCCGCAAAATCGTATAGGCTCATTCTTCGGGCACTTCCACGATCTCACCGTCTTTGAGCGTATACCATGTGTCCGCTTTGTACGTCTCGCCGTCAATCTCGAACGACTTAACGCAAATGCACGGATACCCCTCACCGTTCCACTCGCCATACTCGGCAAGTGTGCACCAAGTACCTACGGGTGCTTTGATTCGTCCGCGCTTGCCCACACAAGCTACCACATTATTAGCGTTTTCAACGGTGATCTTCGCGTCATCGCCGGAGCTGCCTCTCTTCGCGTATCTGC
>ENA-ORNY01000330-ORNY01000330.1-human-gut-metagenome-genome-assembly--contig:-NODE-330-length-34017-cov-7.420264_pt1 | contig 34017 bp, 25 predicted proteins | sample MGYA00242122_ERZ509036 | MGnify/ENA primary metagenome ERZ509036 (study PRJEB26280, sample SAMEA2338696) | human gut metagenome | biome: human gut; feature: human-associated habitat; material: faeces... | reverse complement strand
AGGCCATCGACGGTGATACCGCTCAGGTCGGCCCCCAGATCGCTGAGAAGCTGCATCTGCCCCAGGTCACCTATGCCGGCGAGATCACCAAGGACGGCGACACCCTGACCGTGAAGCGCATGCTGGAGGACGGCTACATGACCATCAAGGTCAAGACTCCCTGCATGATCACCTGCATCAAGGAGCTGAACACCCCGCGTTACCTGTCCGTGGGCGGCGCGTTCGAGTGCTACAGCAAGCCTCTGGTCACTATGACCTACGAGACCCTGAAGGATCACCCCCTGATCGACAAGAGCACCATCGGTCTGGCCGGTTCTCCCACCAATATTCTGACCTCCTTCACGCCTCCTCAGAAGGGCGCGGGCATGATGCTCGAGGGCGCTGACAAGGCTACCACCGACAAGCTGGCCGGCATCCTGGCCGCCAAGCACATCATCTAAGGAAGGAGAAAAGAAAATGGCTTTTAATAGTGCTGATACCGCTGCCTTCAAGAACGTATGGGTGTTCTGCGAGCAGCGCCAGGGCGTGATGATGCCCACCACCTTCGAACTGATCTCCGAGGGCCGGAAGCTGGCCAATGAGCTGGGTGTCGAGCTGTGCGGCATCCTGCTGGGCGACAACGTTGACGGCATCGCCGCCGAGCTGGGCGAGTACGGCGCCGACAAGGTGTACGTGTACAACTCCCCCCTGCTAAAGGACTTCACCACCGATGCCTACACCAAGGTGATCGTGGAGGCCGTTGAGGAGCTGAAGCCCGAGGTGCTGCTGTTCGGCGCCTCCAACATCGGCCGTGACCTGGCCCCCCGCTGCGCGGCTCGCCTGCACACCGGTCTGTGCGCGGACTGCACCCACCTGGACATCGACATGCCCAACTACAAGGGCTTCCTGAAGGAAGCTTCCACCCTGCCCGAGGAGCGCATCGAGAAGCTGGGCACCGTGATGATCAACCGTGAGCCCCACGATGTGTCCCGCGACCTGAAGATGACCCGTCCCGCTTTCGGCGGTCACCTGATGGCGTCCATCATTTGCCCCCGCTTCCGCCCCGCTATGGCGACCGTTCGCCCCGGCGTTATGAAGAAGCGCGAGTGCAAGAAGAACGTGGAGATCCTGCATCCCGCGTTCGCTCTGGAAGCCGCTGACATCAAGACCGAGGTCGTGGATACCGTTAAGGCCGCCAAGAAGCTGGTTGACCTGATCGGCGCTGACTTCATCGTGTCCGTTGGCCGTGGTATCTCCAAGGACGTGGAGGGCGGCATCAAGCTGGCCGAGGAGCTGGCTGAGGTCCTGGGCGGCGTCGTGGGTTCCTCCCGCGCCTGCGTGGACGCCGGCTGGATCTCCGCTGACCACCAGGTCGGCCAGACCGGTAAGACCGTCCATCCCAAGGTCTATGTTGCTCTGGGTATCTCCGGCGCTATCCAGCACAAGGCTGGTATGCAGGATTCCGAGTGCATCATCGCCGTGAACAAGAACGAGTCCGCTCCCATCTTCGAGGTGGCGGACTACGGCATCGTGGGCGACCTGTTCAAGGTCGTTCCCGAGCTGATCGAGTCCATCAAGGCTCAGAAGGCTGCCAAGTAAACTTGTTTTACGTCAAATAAAAGAGGCTGGCCCTCTCGGGTAGCTGTTCATAAAACAGGTTTCACGAAACAAATAATCTGACAGTTGCCGGACAAGGGCTGCTGAAAAAGGAGTATGTGCCTTAGCGATACATACTCCTTTTTTGTAATGCTCTTTATACAGACAGCAATTGATTCCTGTAAGATTTTGGGTTGAAAAGTGCGAATTTGGCTTCATGTTTCAGTTCATTGCTCGTCATTTACTTCACACCCTGAACGTTATAGTGGTGGAAAGTTTCACAACTCGCCACCACTATTGTCCCATGTGTGTCCAGCTGCCCTCTGTTTTGACGGTTACCATGTTTCCCACCCACTGGTGTAAAAACGCGGAAGATTGGTTTCGATTCAGATTGTCGTGGATTTTTTGGTTGTAGTAATTTCTTAGGCATCTGTAGCAAGACGAGTCGCAATATCGACAAAGCGAAATGGATAACCAAACTTCCTCTGCTTCTCCTGTTTTGCCGGATGGTCCGTGATGACAGAGCCCAAGGAAAGAACATCTGGAGTAAAAGCCGTTGGGACATTAATTGAATATCGTTCATTCAAAAAGCGCGGCAGTTCAGAAGCTGAACTGCCGCACTTTTGCATCACCCCAGGCGGCGTCGAAGCTGACGGAGCACATCTTCTGCTCCCGCTCCACGCTGTAGATCTGCCGCTGCACGGCGGAGGCAGGCGTCCCGGCGGGATAGCTCACCGCCCAGAAGATGGCCCCCGCCAGCACCAGGGCCCCCACAGCCGCCACCGCCCGCCGCCGCAGCAGAAATATCCGCACTCTCCCGTTTCTCATGGCCATCCCGTCCTTTTCAGAGTTTGTAACAGCATATGCCGGGCCCGGGAGGGGTATGACCGCACTCTGCGGAATGACCATAACCTGGGCTGTATTTTTTTGCAGAATTGTCAGATTTCCTGTTGCAAAAAGGCGGAGAAGGGATTAAAACAAATCCTGAGTTAAAATGCCTGAAAGTATGCGGGGACGGACTCCGCAGCCCCCAAGTACAGGGCACCAGAGAATCACATATCAAGGAAAGGAATGAACAAAATGAACCAATCGCAAACACGATCTCCGCGGAAGAGATTGCTGTCGCTGATTCTGGCGGTGATTCTGATGATCGGCCTGCTGCCGATCTCGGCCTTTGCCAGCAACGTGGGCACCCAGGCGGACGACAGTGGTACGACCGCCGAAAGCCAGGAGTTCATGCGCATTTTCCACCTGGACTGCGGCAGAAAGTATTTCACCGTCAAGGAGATCGAGGGCATTATCGATCAGTTGGCGAAAAATCACTATACGCATATCCAGCTGGCCTTCGGCAACGACGGCCTGCGCTTCCTGCTGAATGATATGTCCGTGGAAGTGAATGGCACGACGTATGCCAGTGACGAGGTCACCAGCGCCATTAAGCAGGGCAACACGAAGCTCACCTCTGGCTCCTCCGGTGAGCTGAGCGAGAAAGATATGAATGACATCATTGCCTATGCCAACGGCAAGGGCATCCAAGTCATTCCCCTGTTCAACGCTCCCGGCCACATGTACACTGTGGTCAAGGCCATGGACAGCCTGAAGATGGGTGGCAGACATATTGAAATCAGTAATCTGAATAACGATTACGATAAGCGGACCTCCAACTGGGCTGTGGATTCCAGGAACGCTGTTGCCGTAGCGTTTGCTGAAGCTCTGTTGCAGAAGTATGCGGCGTACTTTGCTGCTCAGGGCAGTACCATGTTCAACATCGGCGCAGATGAGAGCGGCATCAACTCGGACAACTATACCACGCTTTACCCTGCCTACGCAAAGATGGTCAATGCCATGAGCAAAATCGTCAAGAGCGCGGGCATGAAGACGCTGGCCTATAACGACGGTATTTACAATCCCAGCTTTTCCAGCGCCTTGGAGGGCAAGGACGAAAATGGTGCGAACCTCAAGTTTGACACCGACATCATCATCTGCTACTGGACAGCCGATAATGCAAGTGTGCAAACTTTGCTGAGTGAGGGTTTCCAAATCCTGAATAATAATGGCGACTGGTACTATGTGCTGGGCGACTATCTGAAAGTGGCGTGGCAAAGCGACCAGTGGAGTTATGATAGAGCCCTGGAAAATATCAAAAAAACGCCTGTAACGAAGATGATGAAGTATGATGGCACAGAGAAGCCTCTTGGCAGCATCCTGTGCGTGTGGTGTGATGCTCCTAATCAGACTTACGACAGCGCCAAGGTCTACAATCTGATTAAGACCATGGCAGAGCAGAACCCCGACTACTTCAAGGATACCACCCCTGTCCTCGCACCGGTGGACGGCGGCACTGTGTCCCCTGTGAAGCAGGCGGACGGCAGCTACAATGTGGCTGTTGCTGCGGATGATACCGTGCAGCTGAAGCTGTCCAATGCTTCTGACGTTTCGTGGAGCAGCGACAACGAAGCAGTTGCCACGGTGGATGCCAACGGCCTTGTAACCTTTACCGGCACGACCGGCACTGTAAAGATTACGGCCCAGCTCCAGCCCGTCACCAGAGCCGACGAAGGGGCCTCGTATACCGTGACCTTCAATGTCACGGAGAAGGGCGCACCCATTCCCGTCACCGTCGCCGTGGGCCGGACTGTGAAAGAGACGCTCCAGGGCAACCAGACTACCATCAGCGGCGATAGCAATTACAGCGAGTATGTTACCGTCCAGGCGGAGCACAAGACCACGACTGCCGAGAAAAAGCTGCTGGCGATCACGTCTGCAAGCGACCTTGTGAGTGGTGCGCAGTACCTGATCGCGAACCAGCGGATGGTCGAAAAAAATAACAAAGCTCAACTGCTGACTGGAAAAGCGACGACCACGGCAACCGGCGGTTGGCCCAATTGCCTTCTCCTTAGTGGCAAGCCTTCGACGGACAGCACAGCTTTGACGGACAACGCAGCCCTTTGGACCATTACGAAAACCGACAGTGGTTATAGGCTGATGAGCGGTACTCAGTATCTGAACATTGACGAAAACGCCGCCTCTGTCAGCGGCACCAGCAGCGACCTGGCGCTTGCTTGCCAGGATAACGACGGAACTGCCGGATATCCTGACAAGTATTGGAACATTTCCTACAATGGCTATTATCTGAACGCCCTTGGCGGTGATCCAGGTGCTGGCGGCTGGGCCGGAAACCAATATGAGGACGCCGCTACCGATATCGGCAGCCGGTGGACCATCTATCGCATCGTCGACGAGGGGGCAACCGACACCACCACGGTCAGCTTCACCGGCAAAAAGGTCGGCGGCCCCGTCACAGTCACCGTGGGTAACACCACCTACTCCGTCACCGTCACCGAGAAGAAGAACGTCGAGATCCCCATCACCATCATCGACTACCGCGCAGACGGTTTGCTGTTTGACTACAACTACTATAATCATGAATCCTATGCCTATGGATTGGTGCATGTGGACAGCGGTAATGGATCGAAAACGGACCTAACCGGGGAATGGGGAGAAAAACTGTCTGGGGATAAGTATGGTACCAAGATTGCTGGAACAACTCTGGAACGTACAAACACCAGGGATTCTCAATTTGCCTACTGGGGCGACGGCAACAAATGGGACAACACTTGGTCCCGCGCGGGCCTGGTGAAGCCGGAGTTGGGTTCCAACGGCATGCCGGTGTATACCGAAGCCACAATTCAGTATGTGGCGGGCCTGTTGGCAGCCGGAAACTTTTATGATGTCAGCAACAGTAGCTTCAGCTGCAATACTGTGTTGCAGGATACATTCCTGAAGAAAACCTCCCCTCGCAGTGTTTTGAGCACGGACACGACGTCCACGACCGGCTTTTCGGATGCCTTCAAAGATACGCACAGCTACGCCAATATCACCAACGCCTATGACCTGGCTTGGTATCTGCTGAATACCCTTTATCAGCCGGATACCAATATGACCAAAGTAACCGGTACGGACAAAGCCGAGTATCAGGTGCCCATCTATGGTATGGCCGTGGATGCCTACAAGTCCATTGTTCTGACGGATGATGGAAGCGGCATCTATTCCTTCGAGGCAGGCTATAGTGGCACAAAGAAGGACGTGCAGTATGACCGGAAGAGCGGTACCATCTACAACGGAACCAATGAAGGAGACGAAAACGGTTTCTACCCCCTGGAGAACCTCGGCTATGAGCGGGACGGCTTGCTGAAAAAGACTTCCATTATTGATGGAAGAAAGAACAGAAACGGCAGCTTCACCCTGCGGGGCGAGTCTCAGTTTGTTTACGAAAAAGGCAAAGACCTGTACTTCACCTTCACCGGCGACGATGACGTGTACATGTACATCAACGGCGTCCTGGCCCTGGACCTGGGCGGCGCCCATGGCCGCAACTATAAGACGGTCAAGCTGAACGAGCTGACTGCAAAAGACTACGGCCTGGTTGACGGCGAAGTGGCCACCTTCACGTTCTTCTATATGGAGCGCAACTCCGATGCCTCCACCTTCGGCATCGAGACCAACATGGAGCTGGTCCAGCGCGATATCGCCGTGGAAAAGAAGGCATATGACACCAACTATGCCAACGAGATTCCCAGCAACATGTCCGTTCCCACCGGGACCACTGTTGCCTATGACCTGATTCTGACCAACAAGAGCAACTCTGTCATGAATCAGATTAAGTTCACGGATACGGACGACTGCAAGGCGACTGTGAGCTTTGGCTATGACGTGAATACTCCCCAGATTGCTACTGGCACGGTAACAAAGGCGAATGGCTCCGTCACCCTCGGACAGCTGGACTCCTATGTGATCTACGTCACGGAGGGTGATAATGGGAATGAGAAAGAAGTCGCCAATACAAGAAAGACCCTGACCCGCTTGGATGCTCTCTCCAAGGCTGTTGCCGAGACCAAGCTTCTGCCGGGGCAGTCTCTGCATGTCCGCTTCCTGACGGCAACGTTTGATGTTAATAGTTCGACAATTCTGAGCTATCGCAACACGGTTGCTGCCACGGCAAGTGTCGGCGGAACTTCCCTGAGCGATACGGCCAGCCATGAGCTGTATAGCTACAATGCCAATGATACTGGCAGAACCTATGTGGTGGACTTCGGCCTGCCGCTGAAGATTACCAATATTTTCTCGGTTAATGCAGATAACATTGGCGATGTTAAGCTCAGCAACAGCAATACGCTGAAATACGGTACGGTTACTCTGACTGGTACAGGTGCCAATGTCGAGCTGGTTTACACCCGCACGGCGGACAAGACCATCGACAACGCCGAGACCATCGTGCTGGACGTGGTGTATAAGATGGGCAACAGCAATGTTTCCCTTCAGAAGACCCTCACCATCATCCCCGCCAGCAATGTGTACTATGAGGACAGCCTGGCCAGCTTCCAACCTGGTAAGGGTGTGGCCGAGAATGCCAAGTGGAGCACTGTGGACAACAATGGCAACGCGGCTACCGAAGACGGCGGAAGCAATGTTTACCAGGCTCTGGAGGAGCTGGGCAAGCCTAGGAACGTTTATGGTCACGACGATGCCTACAACAAAGACAACTCCTCCATGCTCTCCATGGGCACCGCCCACAAGGTGACGGTGACGTCCGCTATGGCGGTGGATTCCAAGACTTGGGATGATAGTAAGGACGCCTGGCCCACCGCCAGCTTCACCTTCACCGGCACCGGCTTTGATGTCATCTCCCTGACCAATAATAAGTCCGGCGCGATCTTCGTGGATGTCTATGCAGGCGGTGAAGCTACGGGCGAACCCGTGAAGACGCTTGTGGTGAACAACTACTACGGGTACACAAATGAGAATGGCCAGTGGGTCGTCAAGGAGAATGCGTCTGACACTCTGTATCAGATTCCTGTCCTGAAGGTTGACGGCCTTGACCATGGCGAGTACACAGCGGTTATCACAGTCATCTATAATAGCTTCTTCGACAAGACCACCGAGCGTCAGTACAGCTTCTGGCTGGATGCTATCCGCGTCTACAATCCCATGGGCGACTGTGCGGAATACACCAAGGATAACGAGGGCTATCCGCAGTATATCAAGCTGCATGACGAGTTGGTAAAGACGGATAAGGGCGTTGTGTTCATCGACGGCGCTGAAGAAGCTACGATTGGACAGTATGCCAACTACGGTCCCAACAACGAGGTCTATCTGGCACAAGGTCAGGCTATCTCCTTCAAGCTGACCGGCAATACAAATGAAATTGCCAGCATCCAGATCGGCGCCAAGGCTCCCAATGGCGCGGCTACGATGGTTGTGGAGGGCAAGGTAAGTACCACTACTAGGCTCGAACAGCAGCTTAACACCGCCACGGAGATGTACTATAACATTACCGAACAGGCGAAGGACGGTCAGCTGGTGACTATCAGCAACACCGGTAATGGCATCCTGTCCCTGACCAACCTGAAGATCACCTATAAGGACAAGGCCCACGAAGAGGTGAAGCTGGAGAGCCTGACGGCTGAGGAGCAGACGAACGCCGTTGCCATGGTCCAGGCCCTGTTTGCGGCTCCGGTGGAGACCTTCAGCCCGGAGACCTTCCAGGCCGACTGGGGCCGTGCGGTTCGCGCCGGTAAGCGGGCTACCCTGACGGTAAAGACCTCTGCGGATGTGGAGAGCATCACGGTGGACGGCGTGACCGTCACCAGCTATACTACCCGCACCGAGCGCACCGGCTGGGGCTGGTGGTCTCCCAAGGTCACCTATCACGTGTTCACCTACACCACCACCGCTCCCGCCCAGACCACGGACTACGCAGTCTGCGCAGTGAATGCGGAAGGTACTGCCAGTGAGCCCATCACCGCCACCCTGACGGTGCGGCCCGCCACCTGGTGGAACTGGTGGTTCTGAGAAAGGAGCAATCGAAACTATGAAATCCTATGTAACCCCGATGCTGAGCTTCGAGAGCTTCGCCCTGTCCAGCAACACGGCGACCAGCTGCGGTGAACATATTAATACGCACTCGGATGGCAAATGTGGACTCGAGTTGCCGGGTTATGGTGTTGTCTTTCTGTCCGGAGTTGAAGGCTGCAAGAGGGGAGTCGGTGATGGAACGAGAGATATATGCTATCATGCACCTTTCGATTCCAGTAAACTCTTCAATTCCTGAACCAATCTAATACGCCGGAAGAGCCCTGCCCCCATGGGGCAGGGCTCTTTGCAAAGGAGCAATCTATGAAACGAACCATCAAGTGCGCCGCCCTGCTGCTGACCCTGGCGCTGGTCCTGGCCTGCGCGGGCTGCGGGAAGAAGCAGCCCAGCCAGCCGGACGAATACGGCCTGGCCCCGGAGCCCTCCAAGCTGGACGGCGTGGCCATCGGCAATGACCTGGAAATCGTCAGCACCGGCCGCTACGCCGGGCTGTTTGTGGAGGACGGCACCGACGAGACGGTGTCCGACGTGTTCTGCATCCGGGTGAAGAACACCGGCGAACAGGACGTGCAGTACGCCCACATCACCCTTTCCCGCAGCGGGGAAAGCTATGAATTCGACATCAGCACCCTGCCTGCGGGACAGACGGTCCAGGCCCTGGAGCTGAGCCGCCAGGCTCTGCCGGACAAGCCGGAGGAGCTGAGCGCCGCCGTGTCGCTGTACGCCGTGTTCAGCGAGCCGCTGTCCCTGCATGAGGACCTGTTCGACATCACCACGGAGCAGAACACCATCACCGTTACCAACCGCGGCGACAGCGCCGTGCCCCAGGTGTATGTGTACTACAAAAACGCCAGCGGCGACCTGCTGCTGGGGGGCATTACCTACCGGGTCGGGCTGACGGACCTGGGCCCCGGCGAGACCCAGAGCTGCTACGCCGGGCACTTTTCCGACGGCTCCCGGCTGCTTTTCGTGACCTATGCACCGTGATTTTTACCGCTTCGGCGGCATGACCCTGGCCCTGGAGTCGCCGGACGGAGTGGCCGATTCGGCGCTGTGCCGCCCCTTCCGGACGGCGGAGGGGACGGCGGACCACACCATCGGCCTAACCTTCAGCGACCGGCTGCCGCAGCCGCCGGAGGACGCCGCCCACTGGGGGGTGACCTACCGGTGGTACACGGAGGCCGGACGCCACACGCTGCAGCGCTACAGCGCAGCGGGGATGGCTCCGCAGTTCACCTATGCCGTTACCCGGGGCAGCCGCACGGAGGTGACCTTCGCCCGGCGCTACCGGGAGTCGCTATCCACCCAGACCATGCTGGAGGCGGCGAGCCTGTTCGATATTCTGGCGGATGCCGGAATGCTGGTGCTACACAGCTCCTATATCGTCACCCGGCAGGGGCAGGGGATCCTGTTCTCTGGCCCCAGCGGCATCGGCAAAAGCACCCAGGCCGCCCTGTGGCAGTGCTATGCCGGGGCGGAGATCGTCAACGGCGACCGCGCCCTGGTGCGGCCCGATACGGGGACCGTCAGCGGCGTGTTCTATGCGGGGACCTCCGGCATCTGCCGGAACGTCACGGCTCCGCTGCAGGCGGTGGTCCTGCTGGAGCAGGGAAGCGAAAATCGGATTACTGCGTTGCGACCGCAGGAGGCCTTTGCCCGGCTGCTGAGCCAGTGCGCCTACTATCAGCGGGACGCCGCTTCTGCGGCGCGGATGACGGAGCTGGCGGCGCAGCTGGTGACCAACGTGCCCGTCCGGCAGCTGACCTGCCGGGCGGATGGGGACGCCGTCCGGGCCCTGGAAGAAGAATTGAGGAGGAGCTGACATGGAAACTGGCACCACGGAACCCCGGCTGTCCACCTATCTGCATGCCCGGGCCTGCCGGACCGGTACGCCCCTGGCGGGAAATTTTGAGCTGACGGCCCGGTGCAACTTCAACTGCAAAATGTGCTATGTCCACCTGACGGCGGAGGAGCAGCAGCGCCGGGGCCGGGAGCTGACGGCGGACCAATGGCTGGCCATTGCGGAACAGGCCCGCAGCCGGGGCATGCTGTTCCTGCTGCTGACCGGCGGCGAACCCCTGATCCGGACGGATTTCCGTTATCTGCTGACGGAGCTGAAGAAAATGGGTCTGCTGGTGTCCGTCAACAGCAACGGCTCCCTGATCGACCGGGACTGGCTGGATTTCTTCCGGCATGAGCCGCCCTTCCGCTTCAATATCACGCTGTACGGCGGCAGCGAGGCCACCTATGAGCGCCTGTGCGGCCGCCCCATGTACAGCCGGGTGACGGAGAATATCCGGGCTCTGCGGCAGCTGGGCATCGGCGTGAAGCTGAATGCCTCCATGACGCCGTATAACGTAGCGGATATGGAGGCCATCTATGGCATGGCCCGGGAGCTGGAGATTCCCATGCAGCTGGCCACCTATATGTTCCCGCCTATCCGCCGGGACGAGGCCCTGGTGGGCTGCAATGACCGGTTCACCGCCTGCCAGGCGGCGGACTACAGCGTGCAGTGGGACAAGCTGCGGCTGGAGCCGGAGCAGTTCCGGCAGCGTGCCCAGGCCATGAAGCAGGGGATGGCGCCCCCGTCGGAGGATGAGGACTGCCAGGGAACCCCCGGCGAGGGGGTCATGTGCCGCGCCGGGCGCAGCGCCTTCTGGATCAACTGGCAGGGAGGGATGACCCCCTGCGGCATGATGACCCAGCCGCTGTTTTCCGTGCCGGAGCTGGGCTTTGCCCAGGCATGGGAGCGGACCAGGGCGGCCACGGAGCGGATCCGCCTGCCGGGGGAGTGCGCCGGCTGCCGCTTGAAGGAGGTATGCCACGCCTGCGCCGCCATGTGCGTGACGGAAACCGGCCGCTTCGACGTGAAGCCGGAGTATGTCTGCCGGATGACCCATGAGACGGTCCGACGGACCATTGAGGAGGCTGAAAATGGAAATTCGTAAGCAGCTGGTAAAGCGGAACATCGCCGGGGACGTGATCCTGGTGCCCATAGGCGATACGTCCCTGGAGCTGCAGGGGCTGGTAATCCTGAACGAGACCGGCGAGCTGCTGTGGGACCATCTGCCCCAGGCGGCGGATGCGTCGGACCTGGCGGCGGCTATGCGGGCCGAATATGACGTGGACGAGGCCACGGCCCTGCGGGACGCCCAGGCGTTTCTGGAGCAGCTGCGGCAGCTGGACATCATTTCTGCGTAAAACAGCGGGAGGGACGCATTGCGTCCCTCCCGCTCAGCCTGTTAGCGGGGGGCACACCGGGAGGAGCGACCTCCCGGTGTTTTTGCGGGGCAGCAAGGCGTTATGCCTTGTCAACAGGAACCATATAGGAGACTTTCTTTCTGGAATCGAAGAAGCGGCGTGCCCGGGTGCCCGGCTTGATATCCTTGTACACCTCCGGGCTGATACAACCGTACTTCACGGCCTTCTGTCCGCCAAAATGATAGTCATTGGATTCCTGGCCGCTGAAATCCTCCAGCATGAACACGTTGCAGTAATTCTGCATTTCACCCGCGTCATTCTGAAATCTGCCGTAACCGTAACCTACAAACGTCTTTTCTTCCATTGGATGTTCTTCCATATTTTTCCGGGCCTTGGTCCGACCCTTTTTGTAACAGCCCTCTCGGCCTGTCCAATTACATATTATAATCTGCCCACATCGGATTTAAGCAAAAAAAATTTGCATATTTGCGAAGCGTACGTTATAATGCGTAGTAGGTTGCAATTGCCGAAAATTGTAGTATAGCGATTATCGATTTTTAGCGAGAAACTGACGAAATAACGGGCTGCAAAAAGGGAGCTGGAGGATGCTATGGAATACAAGGCGTATACGGACAAGGGCACAAGAGACCACAACGAGGACGACTGCGGTATTTCGTCCTATGGCGATGCACACTGCCTGGTTGTGGCGGATGGCCTGGGGGGCCACGGAGGCGGAGACGTGGCATCCAAATGCGCGGTGGACGCGGTGTGCACACTGTTCATGGAAAGAGGCTTTTCCGACCATTTCTTCGCCGACGCCTTCAGCGGAGCACAGAACGCGATTCTAGAGCAGCAGGCCCTGACGCAGCGATTTTCCACCATGAAAACCACCCTGGTGGTGCTGGTGGTGGACAACGGATGGATCCACTGGGCCCACATAGGGGACAGCCGCCTGTATATCTTCCGGGGCAAGCGCCTGCTGCGGCGGACGCTGGACCACAGCGTCCCTCAGATGCTGGCCCAGGCCGGAGAGATCCGGGAGGCGGACATCCGCCATCATCCCGACCGGAACCGCCTGATGCGGGTGATGGGCGTGCGGAACGATGCGCCGCGGTTTGAGGTGGGCAAGCCCATACGGCTCACGGGGGCGTATCAATTCCTGCTGTGCACAGACGGATACTGGGAGCTAATCGAGGAGGACGACATGCTGCGGACCCTGAAGGAGTCCGCCACGCCGCAGCAGTGGCTTTCTCAGATGAACCGCATCATTCTGGAAAACGGCCGGGGACAGGAAATGGACAACTATACCGCCATCGCCGCCTTTGAAACGGGGCGAGGACTATTTGGGAGAAAAACACATTGAAAAACGTGATTTTTGACGACAAGCGCAGAGGCGGCGGCCTGGACGGCTTTGATGTGGCCTTTTATTCCGACATCGGGCGGCGCAGCTCCCAGCAGGACAGCGCCTATTTGATGGCGGGGGAGCAGGCGGCTTTCGCCGTGCTTTGTGACGGCATGGGCGGTGCCCGCGGCGGCCAGCTGGCCAGCGCCTCTGCGGTGGACATCCTGCGCGCGTACTATGCGCACTATCTGGTCCACGGCCGGGAGATGCAGGACAGCGCCTGGATGCGGGAGGCTGCCGAGGCGGCAGACAATATGGTTCATGGGCTTCGGGACGCCGGGGGGAATCCCCTGGGCGCCGGGACCACGCTGGTGGCCGTCAGCGCGGTCAGGGACTACTTCGGCTGGATCTCGGTGGGCGACAGCAGGCTTTATATACTGCGTCAGGAAACACTGGTCCGGGCCACCACGGACCACAACTATATGATGCACCTGGATTTGCAGCGCAGCGCTGGAAAAATCAGCGAGGACACCTATGCCCGCGAGAGCAAGAGCGGGGACGCCCTCATCAGCTTTATCGGCATGGGGGGACTTCTGATGGAGGACATCAGCGACAAGCCCTTCCGGTTGCTGCCGGGGGATGTTCTGCTGCTGTGCTCGGACGGGCTATACCGCACGGTGACGGATCAGGAGCTGCAGATCCTGCTGTTCCACTCGCAGAATATTCAGGACGCGGCGGAGCAGATCTGCACCCTGATCCAGCAGCGCATGGACCCGGAACAGGACAATGTGACCTTTATCCTGATTGAGAAGAAATAAGAACACGGCAGAAAAATGAACAGACCGATACGATAAGGAGCAGAGAAGTCATGGCAAAAGTAGTCAAATGCCCGGTATGCACAAATTATTATAACGCCGACACATACGCCGAGTGCCCGTATTGCCGTTCGGGCGCATCCTCCGGAGGCAGCGACAGCGGCACCAGCGGCCGCCGCCAGATACCGCCCACGACCGGCTTCGGCGGCATCCTGGACATAATGGGAAGAAAGAAGAACAAGCCGTCGGACGAGAACCAAGACTCCGGCGACCTGGGCGGCAGCCGGACCGATGCGGACCAGGACCGGTCCGGTGTGAACCGGAGCGCTGCGGATGAGCCTGCTGCGGACGAATTCACTGCGGATAAGCCTGTTGTGGGTATACCCGCTGAGGACCGGCCTGCTGAGGACCGGCCGGATGATCTGCGGCAGGAGATCCAGCATGCGGGCCGCACGGTGGGTACCTATGTTTCCCCCGGCGGCGGAAGGGAAGTGCAGCCGCCGGTGGGCTGGCTGGTGGGGACCAGGGGGGCGTGCTATGGCCAGTCCTTCTGCCTGAGAAGCGGACGTAACCGCATTGGGCGGTCTGCGGAGATGGACGTCAATCTGGATGACGGCAGCGTTTCGCGCACCTGCGCAGCTGTTGTGATCTATGATCCGAAGGAGCGGGTGTTCTCTGCTATGCCCGGGGAAAGCAGCAGCCTCTGCTATGTCAACAACCATGCCCTTTACCAGCGGATGGAGCTTCAGGGCTATGATCTGATGGAGTTCGGCGATGCAGGCTTGAACCAATTTATCTTTGTCCCGCTGTGCGGGAATCAGTTCCGCTGGGAGGATTATCCTCCGGAGCAGAAATAACGGAGGAGAGTTCAGGTAAACAGCCATGATAACATGCAAAAAATGTCTGCGGCAGTATGATGAGACAATAGCTGCCGGGATATGCCCCTATTGCGGATGCGAAAACACCGAAGCGCTGCCGGTCCAGGCGGCCAAGAAGCCCAGCGACCCCCGCTGGCTCCGGGCGGGAACCGTGCTTCATGGGCGATATGAGGTGGTTCAGGTCATCGGAGCGGGCGGCTTCGGCATTACATACAAGGTCATCGATCGATACAGCGGCGTGTTCAAGGCCGTGAAGGAATACTTTCAGCAGGGTGTGGTGAACCGGATCCCCGGCACTGCCGAGGTGCTCATCTCCGCCCCCAAGCGGCGGGAGGAGTTTGAATACGGACGCTCCCGCCTGCTGGCCGAGGCGCGGATTGTGGCGAAATTCCAGTCTGAAAGCATCGTCCGGGTGGAGGATTATTTCGAGGAAAACAACACCTCCTATATGGTGATGGAATTTCTGGATGGCCAGACGCTGGAGGACTATATCGTCTCGCGGAAGCGCCCGCTGAGCCCAGAGCAGGCCGTGCAGTTCGGCGCGCACATCTGCGACGCCCTGCAGGAGATCCACGAGGCCGGCGTGATCCACCGGGATCTGGCGCCGGATAACATCTTCGTGAATGAGGACGGCAGCGTCAAGATTATAGACTTTGGTTCGGCCAGGCTGAGCCGGGAGGATTTTGACGACCGGCTTATTGTCCTCAAGCCGGGCTTTGCTCCGCCGGAGCAATATGAGCGCATTGACCCCCGCAATGACAGACAGCAGGCCTGGACAGATGTGTATGCGCTGGGCGCCACGCTGTATATGGCCCTGACAGGCCAGGTGCCGGCAGAGGCCAGCGACAGAAAAGCCGACTTCGACAACCACTGTGACCGGGTCCGCTATCCTCAGGAGATCAATCCCCAGATCCCGGATTTTCTGAACAACACCATCATGACGGCCATGGCCATCAACATCCACGAACGCTTTCAAAGCGCCGGGGAGTTCAAGGATGCGCTGCTGGGGCAGCGGCAGGTCCTTCCGGTGGAGGTGGTCCGGAAGAGGAAGGTCCGCAGAAGGACCTTCGGAATTGCTGGCAGCCTGGTGGCGGCAGTGCTGCTGGTGCTTATAGGCTTCCAGTGGTTCGGCAACCGGCGGGATCAGGCAGTTCTGGCCCCGGCGGAGGTATCTGTTTGGTATGCGCTGGAGGCCGACGACGACCAGGCCGCCAGAAAAAACGCCGCCATGGAGGCGATCGTGGGTGAGATGGAAAAAAGCGACCGATTTTCCAAGGTGACCATAACCCTCCAGGGGATTCCGGAGGACAGCTATCCGGAGACGCTTGCCCAGGCCTACCGCGGGGGTGAGATGCCGGTTCTGTATGAAAGCCCCCTGGCGGACGCGCCCTATCTGGAGGGGGCCAACTCCCTGTTGGACGTGGCGGCTCGGGTGCAGAGCGAGTGCCCTTATCTGGACGGGTACACCGCTGACTGCCGGTTCCCGGTGGGCTTTGACGCGCCGGTGGTCTATATCAACAGCTCCCTGGTGACGGATATCCCGGAGGGGACCACGGTGGACAGCGTGGAGGCCTTTATGAAGCTCAGCGGCGGCTCGATGGCCTATCTGCCGGTGGCGGCGGATCCGGATGTGCGCGCTCTGCTGTCTGAGGCCCTGTCTGACTATACCGCCAACCGCTCCGCGCTGGAGGCGTATACGGCGCAGGACTTTCTGGAAGGCCGGGCAGTGGCCTATTTTGCAGACACCTCGGATTATTTCCGGGTGCGGGCTGCCCTTCCCGGGCACTTTGTTATGCTGCCGGTGAAGGCGGAGCCGTCGGTGCTGCGCTATTCCAACTTCTGGAGTACCACGACTCCGGACGGGGACACGCGGGAGGCGGCCCAGGAGATCCTGGCGTATCTGCTCAGCAATTATGCCCAGGATCAGCTGTATCTGCAGGCCGGGTGCCCGGGCCTGCCCCTTGAAAAGACGGCACTGGACAATTACGTCTCGGTGCGTCATGCATTCCAGCCGGTGTTCGGCAGCATTTCCAACCCGCATTTCTGCAAATAACGAGGAGGCATCTTCACCTATGGAGCAACAGAACTTTGTTCCCGGCAGTGGCAAGACCCAATGCATGGGCTGCATGCAGTTTTATAACGCGGAATTCGACGTTTGTCCCTTCTGCGGCTATCAGAAGGACACCCCCGTCAAGGCCCCCTGGCATATCAAGCCCGGCACCCTGCTTGTGGGGCGCTATGTGATCGGCCGGGTGGTGGGCTACGGCGGCTTTGGAGTTACCTATATCGCGTGGGACACCATGCTCAAGCGCCGCATTGCCATCAAGGAATATCTGCCCAGCGAGTTTGCCACCCGCATGGCGGATGAGCAGGAGATCATGCTGCTGGACGGTGAAAAGCAGCTGTCCCAGTATCAGAAGGGCCTGGACCGCTTTTTGCAGGAGGGCAAGCGCCTGGCCCAGGTGGGCGACATCAGCGGCATCGTCCATATGTATAACTGCTTCCAGGCCAACGGAACGGCCTATATCACCATGGAGTTTCTGGACGGCCGGACGCTGGAGGAATATCTGGCGGAAAAGGGTCGCCTTACCGAGCAGGAGACCCTGGACCTGATGATGCCCGTGCTGGAGGCCCTGCAGAGCGTCCACGAAAAGGGGATTATCCACCGGGATATCTCGCCGGATAATATTTTCCTGACGGCGGACAACGAGGGGCACCTGCATGCCAAGCTCATCGACTTCGGGGCATCCCGGTTTGCCACCACCTCCCACAGCAAGAGCCTGACGGTGCTGATCCGGCCTGGCTATTCGCCGGAGGAGCAGTACCGCAGCAACGGCCAGCAGGGAACGTTCACCGATGTGTATGCCGTTGCGGCCTGCATGTATCGCATGGTCACCGGCCAGCAGCCGCCGGACGCCCTGGAGCGCCGCTCCAGAATCGAGGCAAAGAAGCCAGACCTTCTGCAGGAGCCCGGGCGGCTGAATCCGGACCTGTCCTCAAATTTCGAAACGGCCCTGCTCAATGCGCTGAATGTGCGCGTGGAGGACCGCACCGCCTCCATATCCGACTTCCAGGAGGAACTGGTTTCCTTTGAGCCGGTGAAACGGCGGGGCGACAGCATCCGGCGCATAGACTTTCTTCGCTGGCCGCTGTGGGCCAAGATCGGCGTGCCGGTGGCGGGGGCCGCGGCCCTGGCGCTGCTGATCCTGGCAGCGGTGTGGGTATTTTCGTCGCCGTCGTCCTCCTATGCGCTGCCGGAGGGCATGACCCGGGTGCCGGACTTTATCACCGCATCCCTTGACGAGGCCCAGGGATGGGCGGACGAATCCCACCTGCTGCTGACCAGCTCCGGCGCGGAATATTCTCCCAATATGACGGCGGACCTGGTGCTGTCGCAGGACACCATGGCCGGGACGGTGGTGCGGGAGAACACCAACATCTCCGTTATCATCAGCTGCAGCCAGGAGACCTATCAGATGCCGGACGTCCGGGGCATGGCCCAGGAGGAGGCGTTGGCGGCGCTGACGTGCATGGGCCTGGCGGTGGATACCCAGGAAGGATCCTATGACGGCCTGGCGGCCGGAGCCGTTGCCGGACAAAGCACGGAGCCGGGTGCGGAAATACACACCGGCGACGCGGTGACGCTGACGCTGTCTGCCGGAAGCGGCCGGGCGGGCACCGTTCCGAAGCTGGAGGGCCTGTCCTATGAGGAGGCGCTGGCGGCGGCCGAGAGCGCCGGGGTGAACCTGGTGGTAAAAGCGCGGCCCTTCACCGACGCGTATCAGGATGGACAGGTGATGCAGCAGTCTCCTGGGGCTGGAGGATCGGTTTCCGCCGGTCAGACGGTGGAAATCCAGGTGGCGCAGCAGCCCAGGAGCTTCGCCATGCCCAATCTGCTGTTCAAGAGTCAGGACGAGGCCCTGCATCTGCTGCAGAACATCGGCCTTTCCGCCGATGTGCAGGAGGAGACCAGCGATGCCGTTATGAGTGGCCTGGTTCTGAGCCAGAGCACGGCGGCCGGACAGCAGGTAACGCCCGGCGGCCGCGTGTCACTGAGCGTCAGCAAGGGCGGTACCCCGGTGAATATGCCCGATGTTGTGGGGAAAACGGAGGATGAGGCCAGACAGGCCCTGTCTACCTGCCGCCTGGCGCTGAATGTGGAATACGGCTATGACGCGGGGAGGGCTGAGGGCACCGTTCTGTCCCAGGATCCCGTCAGCGGCGCACCGGTGGCCCGGGGAAGCACCGTGTCCATCGTGGTGTGCAGCAAGGCGGGACTGGTGGCCGTCAGCGATGTGATGGGCAAGAGCTCCGCAGACGCTAAGACCATGCTGGAGGGCCAGAAGCTGAAGGTCCAGCTCAACGAGGTATACAGCGACTCGGCTGCCGGGACGGTGATCGCCCAGCTGCCCAATGCAGGCAGCATGCAGCCGGAGGGCACGGTGATCGTGCTGACTGTCAGCAAGGGCAAGCAGCCCGCGCCGACCCCTGCGCCCACACCCACACCGGCCCCGGATCCCACGCCGACGCCTGAGCCGGACCCCACGCCCACACCCACACCCACGCCTGAACCGGCTCCCACCTGGTCGGATTGGATGACCTCGCTGCCTGCGGGCGTGACCCAGAGCAGCTATTATATCGAGACCAAGACGCAGTATAGCTATCGCACCCGGGAGACCACCACGTCGGAGTCCTCCAGCATGCCCGGCTGGACGCAGGTCAGCGCTTCCACCTATTGGGGAGATTACGGCGCCTGGAGCGACTGGCAGGACGGCGCCGTATATGCCAGCGATTCCCGCCAGGTGGAGACCCGCGTGGTGTATGGGTACTACTATTTCCAATGCTACAATTGCGGCGCCCGCATGTGGGGATGGGATATGACCTGCCCGAAATGGGCAGGCGGCTGCGGCGTCGGATATATTGACCGGGGCAGCTGGGCCCAGATGTGGAGCACACTGAGCTGGACGGATGCCAACTGCCAGGAATACGGAGGGACCGGCAAGTATATCACCTACGCCTTCAGCGATGGACGCTGGTTCCGGTGGGATAATGGCGATGGCGGTTCCAAGACGCAGTATCGCTATCGCGACCGGACGCAGGTCACCGTGTATACCTATGAGCGCTGGACCTCCTGGACCGGATACAGCGACACCTATCGGGCGGCCGACACCAATACCCAGGTCCGGACCCGGACGCTGTACCGCTATAAAAAGAGATAGCCCGTTTGCCTGCCCTGCCGGAGGCGGCAGGGCAGGACATCAGAAGGAGAAAACGGACCATGGCACAGTATAGGCTGCGGCTCAGCGATACGCTGGGCACAAAAGAAATTCCCATTCCGGAGAATGCCGAAAGCCTTCGCATCGGCACGGAGCCGGATTGCCAGGTCCGGCTGCCCCGGGAGCACTATCTGTGCGGCTTTGTCCTGCTTCTGGAGAAAAGGGAACAGACGTGGTGGATGTCGTGCAGCGGGGAGATCCGCATGACCGGCGTTGGGGGCGGCGTAAGCCGCCGCATCCGGCTGGAGCACGGGACAGACCTGTCTGTGCAGTATGCCCAACGGAACGCGCCGCTGTTTATGGCGGAATTCCGGGAGGAGGCCACCGGCATCCGGGTGTCGCTGATTTCCGGCTCCGGCCAGATTTACTCCCTGTCCCTGCCCATCCGGCCGGAGGGACGCTGCGGCTTCGACATTCCGCCGGGCGACATGCTGTTCCGCTCCGTGTTTATGGAGGTCCGGCGCGGCAAATGGTGCCTCAGCTGCGGCGACGGCGTCCATCTCAGGGATTCCGAGGGGAACCGGTTCGGCAGCTATCCTGTGGAGGACAACACCTATCTGGTGGTGGAGTGCGGCGGCGGCCAGGGGTTCTGCTATGCCGAGGAGATCAACCACAGCAGCTCCGTGTTCCACAACTATACACTGCGGGAGAGCTCCGCCATCCGCATCGGCCGCGATCCGGACTGCGACATTGTTTACAGCAACCGCCTGGTATCCGGCAATCACACGCTGCTCCTGTGGAAGGACGGCGTGTGCCGCGTGGAGGATCAGGACAGCTTTAACGGCACCTTTGTCAACGGCACCCGGGTGCGCAGCGCCGTACTGCGGCCCGGAGATGTGCTGTCTGTGCTGTGGATGCAGGTGATTATGGGGGTGGGCTTTGTTTCCATCAATGACGGCGGGCGAAACATCGCCGTCCGCTCCTCCGCCCTGCAGCGCGTCGGGCTGCCCAGTGAAACCGGATGCGCCGCCAGGCCTGCGCCCGGGGATGCAGCCGGAGCCTTCAACCGCCTGCCGCGGCGCCGGTGCCCCTTTCCTTCGGCGGAGATTTCCATCGAGGGGCCGCCGCCCTCTATGAACGGCGCGCACATGCCCCTGATGCTGCGGATGGGCAGCTCCATGGTCATGGGCGGCAGCGCCGCCCTGGCGGGAAACTATACCACGTTGCTCTCGTCCATGCTGTTTCCGCTGCTGACGCAGAAATATTCCGATAAGGAGAAGAAGGAATACGAGACCAAGCGCGTCCAGCGATACACCGAGTATCTGCAGGAAAAAGACCGGGAAATCGACCGGCAGGCGGAGCGCGAGCGGGATGCCCTGGAGCAGAATTATCCACCCCTTGATCAGGTGCTGCACTATACCGACGACAGGACACACCTGTGGGAGCGCCGGAACACCGATGACGACTTTCTGCACCTGCGGATAGGGAACGGGCAGCGGCCAATGGCCGCCGAGATCCTGTATCCCCGGGAACGATTTTCCCTGGATGACGACGCACTGGAGCAGCAGATGCAGGAGCTGGCCCAGCGGAAGGTGATGCTTGATAACGTGCCTATTATGGCAGATCTGCTTTCCAACCGCGTGTGCGGCGTGTTGGGGAGCCATCAGGCGGCCATAGACTTTGTCCTGCCGCTGATTATGCGCCTGTGTGTCCTTCACAGCTATGACGAGGTGAAAACTGTGTTTTTGCTGGAGCCGGAGGACCTGAACCGGATGACGTTTATCCGTTATCTGCCGCACAGCTGGGACAATCAAAGGACCACCCGCTTCATCGCCGCCGACTCCCGGGAGTCATATCCCATCGGCGAGTATTTCAAGCGCGAACTGGGGCTGGACGACAAGCGGGACAAGCACGACGGCACCGCCAGGAAGCGCCCCCACTATGTGGTTTTCGCCATGAGCAAGCGTCTGTTTGACTGCGTGGAGCCGCTGAAGGACATCATCCAGTCCGATGAGGACCTTGGCGTGACCGTTCTGACCGTGTTTGACGATGTGCCCAAGGAGTGCTCCCTGCTGTTCACACTGTCCGATTCCGGTCAGCACACCATGACATATCTGCGGGAAATCGACCGGCCGGACGCCGTTTTTGCGCTGGATTCATACAGCCCGGAGGATGCCGGCAGATGCATGCGCATTGTGGCAAACACGGACCTGCGCATCGTTTCACAGGCGTATTCTCTGCCCAAAACCGTGACCTTTCTGGAAATGTTCGGTGTGGGGCGGGTGGAGGATCTGAACCCGATGAAGCGGTGGCGCGAAAGCAACCCCATGAAGTCCCTGTCCACCCCTGTGGGAATAGGCTCCGGCGGCGAGCTGATGCAGTTGGACTTGCACCAGAAGTTCCAGGGACCCCACGGACTGGTGGCCGGTATGACCGGCTCCGGCAAAAGTGAATTCCTGATCACGTATATTCTGTCCATGGCTGTGAACTATCACCCCGATGAGGTGGCCTTTGTGCTCATCGACTATAAGGGCGGAGGCCTGGCCGGTGCCTTCGATGACCCGGACAAGGGAATTCATCTGCCCCATCTGGTGGGAACCATCACCAACCTGGATGGCCCCACGATCCAGCGGGCTCTGGTATCCATCCAGAGTGAACTGACCCGCCGCCAGCGAATATTCAATCAGGTCAAGCATATCACGGACGAGGGGACGATGGATATCTATGCCTATCAGCGGCTGTACCGCGGCGGGCAGGTGGACGAACCGATGCCCCATCTGTTCATCATCTCCGATGAGTTTGCCGAGCTGAAGCAGCAGGAACCGGAATTTATGGAGCGGCTGATCAGCATTGCCCGCATCGGCCGCAGCCTGGGCGTCCATCTGATCCTTGCCACACAGAAGCCATCCGGCGTGGTCAATGACCAGATTCTCAGCAACACCAAATTCCGCATCTGCCTGAAGGTGCAGGACCGATCAGACAGCATGGACATGCTGAAGCGCCCGGAGGCGGCGGAACTGAAGGATACGGGCCGGTTTTATATTCAGGTGGGCTACAACGAGTTTTTCTCCCTGGGCCAATCCGCCTGGGCCGGTGCTCCCTATGAGCCCAGGAGCCAGGTGGTAAGCCGTCGCGACGACAGCGTGCAGGTGATCGATAACGTGGGGCAGCCCCTGATAGAGGTCCGGCCGCCCAGGGAGGCGCAGACGGCCCAGGGCTCTGAGCTGATAGCCGTTCTGAAGGAGTTGACTGCCGTGGCCCAGGCCCAGGGCATTCCGTTCCGATCCCTGTGGAAACCGATGCTGCCCCATCCGCTGGACCTGGAAAAGAGCTGCTGGCCCGGCGAGGAAAACCGGCTGGAGTTCTGCGCCGGATACCTGGATGATCCGGCTGCTCAGCGGCAGTTCCCGCTGACGCTGGATTGGATGAAAACCCGGAATCTGCTGATCTGCGGCGATGGCGGCAGCGGGAAAACGACCCTGGTGCAGGCTATGCTTTTCTCCCTGGTCATGCGCTATCCCGCCCGGCGGATCCAGTTTTATGTGCTGGATTATTCCAGCCGCATGCTCCGCCTGTTCAGGAATCTGCCCCATTGCGGCGGTGTGGTGGGTGAGGGCGACGATGCATCACTGGACGCCCTGTTCAACACCCTGGCGCAGATCGCGGCCCAGCGCAAGCAGCTGTTCCGCAAATGGGAGGCGGACAGCTTTGAGGCGGCCGCGTCTATGACGGAACTGCCGCTGATTTTGGTGGTGATCGACAACATATCTGGCCTTAGCGCCACGAAGAAGGGCGAAAACTACAGTTATCAGCTGCAGAATTACATAAAGGAGGGCGCGAATTACGGCATTTACTATATCGTCACGGCTAACCATCTCAACGAAGTGCCCTCCCGCATCCGGCAGGAATTTGCCAACACCATTGCGCTGCATCAAAAGGATAAGTTCGCCTATGCCGATGTTCTCAACTGCAAGGTCAATTACACCCCGCCGGAAAAGGCCGGGCGGGGCATGTATAACGTGGACGGGGCGGCCCTGGAATTTCAGGCAGCCATGTTCCGGCCCCGGCTGCCCTACAGGGAGCGAATTGAGCAGCTGAAGCAGCTTCTGGCCCGGCGCGCAGAAAGCCTGCCGGAGGATACGCCGGCCCGGCGGCTGCCGGTGGTATCCGAAACCATCGAATATCGCGATTTTGCCGCCCGCTTCCGCCGGGGGCGCATTCCCCTGGGCTTTGACATGATGAAGAAAGCCTCCGTTGCGCTGCCGCTGCGGCAACTGTCTGTGCTGCGGGTATTCTTTGGCAATCCCGCCGGTGTGAGACCGGTGACCGAGAATCTGCTGTATGCCGCCAGACGGGAGAAGATGGAGCTGTGGCTGGTCAAGCGGGAAGGGGACAGCCTGTTTGACCGGGAGATATCCCTTCCGGAGGGAACCAGGCTGTTTCAGCCGCAGGCGGCTGATTTGCAGCAATTGTGGCAGCAGCTGACAGCGGAGATGTCCGCCAGGCGGGCCCTGCTGGAGGAGTTCTGCCGGGAGAAGGACCTGCCTCCGGAACGCATAGACGCCCTGGAGGATACCTTTGCCTTCCTGCAGGAGCATACCACCCCGGTGCTGCTGTTTTTGGAAAGTGCAGCGGACTTCTGCCAGGCGGCCGACACGATATCGCGGCTGGTGTTTGACAAGGTGATTCGCGGCGCAAGCGTGCGCAGCGTGTACATTATGGCGTGCTATGAGCCCAGGGAGCAGCCGGTGCAGGGAAATCTGCTGTACAGCGTGCTGTCTGCGGCGGGGGATGCACTGCTGCTGGGCGGACGGCTGGACCGGCAGGACCTGGTAGCTCTGCCGCGGGGGATGCAGGAACCCGGAAAGCTGCTTCCCTATAACCGGTGCGTCATGCAGTATCAGGAGGCACTTCATCCGCTGCTGATGCCCTGCGGGGAAATTGAAAGCATTGAACCGGACGAGGACACGGTCAGCATATTTGGCTGATGGGGCCGCAGTCTATTTCAAAATTGAGCTTATTGAAAAGGAGGAACTATGTATGAAGAATGCCTGATCCATCTCCGGTGCCTGCTACAGATGCTGGAGGAGGAATATACCGATATTGCCCACAGCCTGCAGGGGGAGCTGTTGGATGCCTACCGCAGCGTCCTGACAGAGGAAATGGATCACTTGCGGGAATCCATACAATTGCTGCAAAATCCCAATATATCATAAGGAGGAAATAAAATGGCAAACTACGATCTCTCTATTGACCAGGCAAGAGCGGAAAAATGGAAAAACGATGTGGACGTGGAAATCGAGCGCGTGCAGGAGCTGCTGAAGAAGGTGGCCGCGATTCAGATGACCATTCCGGGCGATGACGACCCCATCATGCAGGGCATCACCAACGTGTGCGAAAATCTGGAGAGCTTTTGGACCTCGATGATCAAGGGCTTCCGCTCCGCCAGTAGCGAGGTGGACACGGCGATTCAGAAGATCGGCAAGACTGTCGGCGATATTTTGAATGATATCAACGGCACCAGAGGCAAAATCGGCAAGTAAAGGAGGATAAGTCATGATTACAGTTCGGTATACCAAGGCCCAGTATATGGCCAGAATCACGGAATTGGAGGGCTATCACGGCCAGCTGCAGCAGCATCTGGAGAAGCTGGAGGAGCTGCGGGAGCAGGTGTTCGTTTTCTGGGAGGACGCCAACGCTGAGAAAATCGGCAAGATTTTGGATATCCAGATTCGTCAGGTGCAGAATTCCATGGACCGCACCCATGACCTGCTGATCTTCTATAAGTCCGCTGTGGAGAAGCTGGACGGCGCCAATCTGGATGTGGGCCAGGTGCTGGAGGCAGCCCTGGGCACGCTGGCCGGCCTGGGGATCTGATGCAGGTCTCCGTCAATCTGCACCATCTGCAGCAGCAGGAATATTCTCTGGACAAGGAGCTTCGGGAGGTGCGGGCACTGCGCAGCGCCCTGGAGCAATGGGAGCTTGCTGCCGGATACAGCCCAAAAATCAGGCAGCTGCTGCGGGCAGCGGAGCAGGAGGAGGAGTGTATCACGGACCGCCGCCGCATGCTTCTGCGCATCCAGCAGGAGATTCCCTCGACGATGCGGAACACCGGCGACAGCTTATCCGATGCGCTGGGCACCCTGCTGGCCCAGGGCTGAGGGGGAGGCGGACAACCGATGAAGAAAATTCTGGTTCATGTGGGGGTGCCGGTTATATCCGGAAGCTATGACATCCTGCTGCCGGAGGACCTGCCGGTCCGGGAATTGACTCCCTTGATCGCCCAGGCTGTGGAGGATTTATCGGATCACCTGTATCCCATCTCCGGCGGAGAGTTTCTCTGCTCCGGGGACAAACGGCTGCTGCTGCGAGAGGATGAAACCCTGGGCAGCTATTGCCTGCAGAATGGCGACAGTCTGCTCCTGATCTGATCCGGAATCCCGTGCGTTGCGGCGTCTCGTAAAAAACAGCATCCCCCGGCGCATCGCGCCGGGGGATGCTGTTTTATGGGTTCCTGCACTGGGTGCTGCGGCTGTCAGCGGGCCTTTTTCCGGGTGGTGAACACCGCGGCCATGCCCATGGACAGAACCGCTGCGGCGGTCCACACCACAACGTTCATGTCGTCGCCGGTGCGGGGGCTGTTGGGCTCGGGCACGGGCTCGGGGACGGGCTCATCCTGTCCGGCGTCCGACACCGTGAAGTCGGCGCCCAGGAGCTTGCTGTAGATGGCGTTGGTGGCCAGACGGTAATCGTCGGTCTGGTGGGCCTTGTTGGTGATGCTGGTGCAGAACACCGTCATGTCCAGGCCGCCGGACTGATAGTCGATGGCGACCACCTGGCCCTTCAGGCCGCCGTCGGGATCGTCGATGCCGTTCCACCAGCCGGCCTTATAGAAGTCGTCCTGGCTGCTGGCCCGCATGAGGACGGTGGCCTCCTGGGGATAAGCGAAGATGATGGAGCCGCCCTTGGCATAAGTGGTGAAGTCTCCGTCGGCGGCGTAGCTGGCGGTGATGAGGCTGTCGCCGTATTCCACGTTGAACAGCGCCTCATAGTCGTTATAGACCTCCTCGGGGCCGTACATGCCCTCCTCAATGATCCACTGGATCTTGAAGTCGAAGCCTGGGATGGTGGCCTTGGCATACTCCAGGATGTTGACGCTGGCCCCCACAAAGGGCAGACCGTTGGCCACGGCGGCCTTCACGTCCTCCTCGGGCTCGTTGCTGGAGAACACCACGTTGGCCTGGGACACATCGGCCACGGTTTTGAAGTTCATCTGCCGGGTGAAGGCGAAGCGGTCGAAGCTGTCGTCGTCCACATAGACCTTGGGCTCGGTAATGACCCTGGCCTGGGGCACGTCGGCCACATGGGTGATCTCGATGACATACTGGTCGCTGATCTGGGCGGCGTCCTTGTAGTCGATGACGAAATCGCCCTTGCTGTAGTGGTCGCCGGCCTCGGTGATGAAGCCCACGGTGACGCCCTTGGCCAGCAGGTCGTTGACGGCGTTGACGGCGTCGAGGCCGTTGTTGCTGACGACGGTGGCCTTGGTGCCGTAGGTGGTGACCCAGGCGGTGCCGCGCTCCACCGTGTTGGCGTCGACGGTCTTACCCTCGAACACGCCGGGCTGGGTGATGGGGGTGCAGTCGAAGCCCCGCAGCTCCGGGAAGTTGGTGACGGACTCGCTGAACAGGCCCGTCCAGTTCTTCACGATCTTGCCCTTATAGAGCACGGCATTGGCGAAGCTGCGGCTGATCTGGTGCATGTCGATGACAAAGGCCCCGGCCTTGTAGGTCACGCCGTTTACCGTCACGTCCTGGGTGAGCTTCTCCACCTGCACGCCGTTGCGGATGAAATACTCCTGCATGAAATAGGCGTCGGCGATGTCCCGCTGGGAGGCGGCATCGGTGGGAATCACGTAATACTCGGGATAGAACTTGCCGTATTCGTCCTTTTCCCGGAAGTTCTCCTCCACCTGGTTGTCCTGGGTGACGAACCACTTCTCCGTCTCCGGGGACTCCTCGTTGTTCAGGGCCCGGCGGAAGAACTCCAGCTGGTTCAGATACAGGTCGTTCTTGTTCTCGGCCACATAGGCGGTGTGGCCGATGAGGCCGTATTTGCCCATGGTGACGGAGGCCTCGTTGTTTTCGCCGCACTCCACCGTGTAGCCGATGGTGCCGTGGAACAGGGCATAGGTGGGCGTGTAGTTGGTGGACATGTCGTCGGAGGGGTACTCATATCGGCCGGTGGCGGGGTCGTAGCCTGCCTCCATGGTGATGTCGTACCAGGGCTGGTTGTCCTCGGTGGCGCCGTTCTCCTTGGCATACTCGCTGGAGGAGTTATAGATGGAGTTCATGGAGGCCACGTCGCCGAAGGCCCGGGCGCCCTCCAGGGCGTAATTCATGAACAGGTCATACTCCAGATTGGGCTCGTGGGGCGGGGTGCAGGGCTCGATCTGCAGCTGGGTCCGGGCATAGTAGATGAAGCCGTGCAGCTCCATCAGGGTGACGGGCTTCCACTTGACCAGGTCGGCGGTGGCCACCTGGGACTCGATCTGGGTCTGATAGGTGCTGTCGCGGTTCAGGTCAAAGCCCTCCACGTTGCCCCGCTGATAGTGCTCCAGGGCATAGGGGTTCTCCGTGGGGCGGATGATGAAGAACACGTCGTTGAGCACGTCCTTCACGTTATAGGTGCAGGTCTCGTTGTCGCCGTTGAGATAGGGGATGGTCTCCTGGGTGGCCACGGCCTTCAGGAACTCGATCTGCTGGTCCACGGCGGGGCACTCATTGGGGTGGATGTTGGTGATGTACACGGGGACCTGATAGTCGCTGAGGCGGCCGGACCTCACGTCGGCGGCCACGGCCTCCGGCTCGGTCTGGGCCCGCTTCAGCAGGGCCAGATAGTTATCCACCACGGCCTTGTCCCGGGCCACGATGACCTCCATCACGTCCTTGCCGTCGGTGGACAGACCCGTGGACTCATAGGAGATGTACAGGCCGTTGGTCTGGGTGCGGATGATCTCCTGAATCTTGCTGTCCAGCTCGCTGTAGGGGGTGTAGGAATCATACACCTCATAGCGCATGGTCTGGCTGGCGCTGCGGCCGGTGGACTTGTCCGTCACCGTCAGGGCATATTCGCCGCGATAGCTGTACCAGGGACGCCAATAGGCGGCGTCGTCGCCGTCGAACAGATAGTCCACGCAGAGGGTGGCCGTCACATCGCCGTTATCGGCAATGGTCAGGTCCTTCACGGTGAACACCGGCTCGCCGTCGTCCCCCTCCCAGTTCAGCCACTGGCTGAAGGGCTGGTCGCCGAAGGACCACTCCAGGTTGGCCGCCTCGGGCTTATAGCCCAGGTTGAAGGACAGGGCCACCTCCCGCTGATCCGTCATGGACAGCCGCTTGGTGCTGACGCTGATGGTGGCCTGGGGCTCGCTGCCGGTTTCGGCGGCACCCACGGTGACCGCCATGGGGATGAGCATCGCGATACACAGGATGGCCGCCAAAGCCTTGGTCAAAACTTTGCTCTTTCTCATGTTTCCTCCTCGATTTCTGGTTGATATTGCGGAGTATAGGGTCTATACTGGTTATTATAAGGCAATCTGCTGGAAAATCATGCAATCTGTAAGAATCATAATGAATTTCCTTGAAATCTTAAAATTCTTACCGTCCGGCGGTTCCGGCGGCGGCCTGTGGGATAATAAACCATCAAGACTTTTGGAGAAGATTGGACTATGGCGGGGAAAATACTGATTATCGACGACGACAGGGACATCACCCAGATCATCCGGATCCTGCTGGAGGGGGAGGGCTTCGAGACCTGCACCGCATACAGCGGCGCTCAGGCCCTGGCCAGCCTGGACGAGACGGTGGAGCTGATCATTCTGGACATCATGATGGACGGCATGAACGGCTTCGAGGTCTGCCACAGAATCCGGGAGAGCAGCTATGTCCCGATCCTGTTTCTTTCGGCCATGTCCGGCGACTCGGAGAAGGTGGCGGCCCTGATGGCCGGAGGCGATGACTATCTGTGCAAGCCCTTTTCGGCGGCGGAGCTTACCGCCCGGGTCAGGTCCCTGCTGCGGCGGTACCGGGTCTATCAGGGGGCCGACCGGGCCGAGCCGGAGCGGGAGCGCCTGGTGCTGGGCATGGACAACAAGGTCACGGTGAACGGCCGGGCCATCCGGCTGTCCTATACGGAGTATGAAATTCTGCACCTGTTTCTCAAGCACCGGGGCCAGGTGCTGTCCATTCAGGATATCTATGAGGCTATCTGGACCGAGCCGTACAGCTATGCTGCCAACAACATCGTCATGGTGCACATCTTCAAGCTCCGGCACAAGATCGAGGCGGACTGCAAGCATCCCACCATTCTGAAAACCGCATGGGGAAAGGGGTACTACATTGACTAAGCTGTTTCACCGGCTCAGCACCCGGATCGTCCTGGAGATCCTGCTGGCCGTGGCCGTCAGTGCCGCCATATACGCCGGAGCCAACGCGGCGCTGACCCGCTTCTTCCAGCAGTATGCCACGGAGCCTGCGGTGTTCCGCCGCCTGTCGGACCGGCATTTTCAGGACCTGCAGCGCTTTGCCCAGGAGAATCACCTGGTCAGCACCGACGGCAAGCCCTTCACCCAGTGGAACGACCGGTATCACTATGTCTCCCTGATGGTCATCCGCCAGAACGAGGCCCTGTGCTACAACTCCTTCGTGTCCTATAACATGACCTATACCGAGGAGGACCAGGAGCACTTCTATTGGGGCTCCAAGGTCCTGCCCACCTATGAATATCGCCTCCGGCTGGCGGACGAAACCTGCAAGGTGTATTTCAGCGGCTATTTCGACCAGGCCTATACCTCCCTGCGCAAGGGCATATGCGCCGGGCTGTTCCTGATCTCCTTTGTGGCGGGGTTCTATCTCCTGTTTCAGAAGCACATCCGGTACATCGAGGAGATGGAGCAGAACGTATCCTCCCTGTGCAGCAAGAACTTCAGCCGCCAGATCCCCATCCGGGGCAGCACGGAGTTGTCCACCCTGGCCGCCAACATCAACCACCTGGGGGACACCATCCAGCTGCTGCTACTGACGGAGGACGCCAAGCTCAAGCAGAAGGAGCAGTTCGTCAAGTCCATTGCCCACGATATCCGCACCCCGCTGACGGTGGTCATTGGGTATCTGGAGCTGCTTTCCAAGGGCTATGCCGGCAGCCCTGAGAGCGCCGCGCTGTTCATCGACCGGGCCCTGGAAAAAACCAACCACATCCGCCGTCTGACCGACGACCTGTTCGCCTTCGAGGAGAACTGCCGGACCCTGCCTCTGGATACCTACAACGGCCAGGAACTGCTGGCCCAGGTGTCCTCCAGCATCAACAATTTCCTCACCAGCAACCGCTTCCGCCTGGACTACGCCGACCGGACCGGCGGGCCCTTCCGCATGCGGGCCAACATCACCCTGCTGATGCGCCTGATCGACAACATATGCGCCAACATCGTCAAGCATGGCTCCCCCAGCCAGCCCGTGGAGCTTACGGCGTCTGTGGAGGAGGGCTTCCTGGTGCTGCGGGAGAGCAACGCCGTCCTGCGCAAAACCGTCAAAACCGCCGCCGGTGACAGCGGCTATGGCCTGGTAATCTGCGAGGACGTCATGAGCGCCCTGGGGGGCAGCGTCTCCCACGGAACGGAGGACGGCCGCTTCTGCATCGTCCTGCGCTTTCCCATCCTGCCGGGCCGGGAATAGTCGACGCCGGAGAAAAAATTGTCCGTTCACCCTTGCCAACCGGGGAAAAGACTGCTGCGATATGGTCCTCGTCTTGTCAAAAAGCCGTTTTTGACAAGCTGAACCGGCGCCTGCATAGCAGGCGCCGGTTTTTGTTATGCGGTTATGCCCTTGCGGGGGGATTAGTACATGCCGCCCTTCAAAACCTCAACTTTTTGAAGCAAAACGCATATAACGGAAAATGTAGATTTTCGTAGAGTTATCAAGGCTTTAAGCCGCTTTTTACAGCTTGCTTCATTTCAAGGAAATTCACACATTTCTACGCAAATCTACGCCACTTGACAGGGAATTGGCGTAAGTTGTGGCGTAAGCCAGCCAACTTCGTACAATGAAAATTACAGGCTGCTGGCGATCTGTTCAAAGGCTCTCTCGACAGAATCAAAGCTGCTGTGCGTGTAGACGTCCAGCGTCACACTGGCGTTGGAATGTCCCATCAGATATTGCAGACTCTTCACATCAAGCCCCGCCTGTTGGACGTTGGTGCAGAAGGTGTGCCGCAGCACATGGGGCGTGATCCGTGGGACAGGCTTGCCGTATGCCTTTTCAAATCGCGCTTGCAGACCTCGCATATAGTTCTCCAAGTGCATCGCAACCTTCGGCATCCCGGACTTGTCCAGAAAGAGAAAACCGCTGTGACCGTCCACCAGCAATTCCACCTTCGGGGACGTTCTGGCTTTCACCACCCGCATCAGCGCCATGTAAACCGCGTCCGTCATGGGGACGTTTCGGATGCCGCTTTTAGTTTTGGGCGGCGTGACGAAATAGGGCTTCTCCGCTGTCCGGCATAGCTGCCGCCGAACGTGAATACAGCGCCGGTCGAAGTCAATATCTGCCCGTGTCAGACCGTACAGCTCGCTCACACGCAAGCCGGTTCCCAGCAGGATTACAATGTCATCATAGTAATTTCCGCCGCAGTCCTGCACGAATTGCAGATACTTCTCCTGCTGCTCCTTGGTCAGCGCATCGCGTACATAGGCGTCTTTTGGCACCACATCAGACAGCTTGAACTTAAACGGGTTCTTGCGGATGATGTCATCATCCACCGCCATTTCAAATGCCGGTCTGACAACGCTTTGCAGCACGCCGATGGTGTTTTGCTTGATGCCGCTGTCGTGCAGGAACACAAACCAGCCCTTTGCGTCGGAGAGCTTTACGGTTTTGATCGGCTTCTGCCCAAAAGGGTCGGCATGAATCCGCTTGACCGCAGAACCATACGACCGCAGGGAGTTTTGCTTCAAGCCCCGTTTCAGGTTCATGTAGCGGTCAACCAGCTCTGCTACGGTCATTTCGCCCGCTGCATAGTCGATGCCGTCCGCCATGTCGCGCCGCAGCTCGTCCTCTTTCTTCCGCAGCTCTGTCAGGGATTTGGCGTAAATACAACGCCGTTTCTTGTGTATATCGGTATAACGATAGTCATAGGTGCCGTTTGCTCTCTGGCTCTCGCCGTCCTTCAAAACACGCCCCTTGCTATCTTTGCGCTTTTCAGACAATTCAGAAACTCCTTTCCGTGAAAAGCGCGATTATAGGGATTGATACAAGTATATCATACCGAATATGCGATTTCCACTGATATTGAACGGGAACAGACAACTTTTTCAAAGTGTCGCTGTATCATGGTTTTCACATCACTTTTTCAAATAGAATACGCCTGCTCGATGAACTGATCGAACAGGCGGCGTTTAATCAGGCGCTTGTTGCCCACCCAGAGGACGAATTTGCACCGGTCCTCGTTGGTGATCTCGCGCAGTTTGTTAATACCAATGCCGGAGTAAGCTGCGGCTTCCTCCAAGCTCAGATTGCTCTTTTCCCAAATTGGGATTTCCTTCATAGGCAGTTTACCCTCCATACAAAAATAGCCAGACAGGGCGAGGCGGCAACGAAGTCCGGCAACGGACTTCCAAAATCCTCGAAACATACCCGGTCTGACGGTTGATTTACGATTATCCTTTTCTTCTATTTTTCTGTTGTTTTGGTTGTCAAAGGCAGAAAAAGCCTGACAGGACAGGGATTCTCCCGGCAACCAGCCCGGCAACAGGATAACAACAGACTTTGCAACCAGCCGTGCTTTTCAGAACGGCATCTCGATCTGCTCTGTAATCTCTACAAAGCCGTCCGGGATTTTTGCGGCTGAGTTGCCGCTGTCGGTTGCAGCTCTTTCGCGCTCCCAGCCCTTTTGCCTGCCGTACCCGGCAAAGCTGCGGGGATTGGAGAAATACGTCCAGCCGGTCACGCACTGGTTCATAATCTCGTTGATCTCGCGGATTTCCCATTGCTTCGGCTCGTCAAAAGCATGGTTCAGCGCCTCCTTGTAAAGCTGCTTGGAACAGACGGTATCGCCTGCATAGC
>ENA-ORNY01000329-ORNY01000329.1-human-gut-metagenome-genome-assembly--contig:-NODE-329-length-34119-cov-11.861643_pt1 | contig 34119 bp, 25 predicted proteins | sample MGYA00242122_ERZ509036 | MGnify/ENA primary metagenome ERZ509036 (study PRJEB26280, sample SAMEA2338696) | human gut metagenome | biome: human gut; feature: human-associated habitat; material: faeces... | reverse complement strand
AGAGGAATCCCAGTTGAGCTGAACGGCATACAGATCCAGCCAGAGGAGCCCTTTTATATTCTCGGGTTAGCCCCCAATGCCGCACGACTTTCCATTCGGTTTTTTTATCGGAACACGTTTGGGGAAACCATCCAACATCTGCTGAACCACCAAAAGCGGATGGAATTGGCAGGTCCTCCATGGGAAACGAAATCGGTTGTCACCATACAGAAAATCTTACGGGAAACCGTCAATCCCCATTCCAGCGACAGTGCTTCTTCCCCGTTGCTGGCGGGGAGCCTGTTCCGGGCTTTACTGCACGACGCGCCGTATCCTGAAGCGGTATATCAGAACATTCTGTTGCGTGTTTTTTGTGACCAGGACTCCCAAAAAGAAGACTCCAAGAAAGTCCATAAAGTTACTTTCACGAAAGCGGCATTCATTAAGGCATATCTCTTAAAAAACTGTAAGAAAGGATGGGTGAAAGAAATCACTATGGCTGTAAATGAGAATTGCAATGAAGTTGCATATGTGCTGGGGAGGATGTTTGCGGTTTTGGAAAATCTGCAAACAAGCGCAAACCCTGAATTGACGACAACCATCAAGGAGCGTTATTTCAACGCGGCATGCGCAACGCCTTCCGTCGTTTTCCCGGCACTTTGGAAACTGGCTAACGCGCATCTGGCGAAACTGGACGAAAAATTACAAGTATATTACAGAAAGAAACTCGGCACGTTAATGGAAAAAATCACGATGCCGGACCAAGGCACCCCCATGCCCTCGCGGCTAAATCTGGATGAGCAGGGAATGTTCGTTTTGGGATATTACCAGGAAATGCAGGCCCGTTTCATGAAAAAGGAGGATAAAGAATGATGGGAGAAGCAATTAAGAACCGGTATGATTTCGTCGTTTTATTTGATGTAACGAATGGGAATCCCAACGGAGATCCCGATGCCGGCAACATGCCCCGGGTGGACCCGGAAACCGGTCTGGGTCTCGTAACGGATGTCTGCTTAAAGCGGAAAATCCGCAACTACGTGGAAGATGCCAAAGAGGATGCAGAGGGCTATCGGATTTATGTAAAAGACTCTGTCCCCTTGGAAACGAATGATAAGGAAGCATTGAAATATTGTGACGCGGAGAAGGTAGCCGAAGCAAAGAAAAAAGATCCGGATCTGGATAAAAAAGTACGTGACTTTATGTGCTCCAATTACTACGATATCCGTACTTTCGGTGCCGTCATGACGACATTTGTCAAAGCGTCTTTAAATTGCGGTCAGGTCCGAGGACCCGTTCAGTTTGGATTTGCCCGGTCTATTGAGCCGATTGTGCCCCAGGAAGTGACCATCACCCGCTGTGCCATTACTACGGAGAAGGACGCCGCCAAAAAAAATACGGAAATAGGGCGCAAATACATTGTTCCTTACGCGCTGTATCAAGCCGAAGGCTATGTATCCGCCAACCTGGCCCGCAAAGTAACGGGGTTTTCCGAGGAGGATCTGGCTTTGTTATGGCAGGCCATCATCAATATGTTCGAAAACGATCATTCCGCAGCAAGAGGCAATATGGCTGTGCGGGAGTTGATTGTCTTCGAGCATGACTCTGAGTTGGGCAATACTCCTTCCTATAAACTATTCGAAAGGGTACATGTACAGCCGAAGGAAGAAGGAAAAGCCGCCCGTTCTTACGAGGACTATGTCGTTACAGTGGACACGGAGAACATGCCTGCCGGCGTTACCTGCACCAAAATGATATAATCAGGTAAAAATCATGGTATATGCTGAAGAAGATTTCCGCATGATTTCCGAGCTGCAGCATTTTGCTTTCTGCCGTCGTCAATGGGCGTTGATCCACTTAGAACAAGAATGGTCCGACAATTTTTTAACGGCTCAGGGGAACATCATACACCGCAGGGCACATACCGAAAATTGCGCTGAAAAAAGGTCCAGGCTTCTAACGGTAAGGGGATTGCGCGTCTTTTCCCCTACGTTAGGAGTTTCCGGGCAGTGTGATGTTGTCGAATTTACGCAAACAGACGAAGGAGAAGACGGAGCCATTTTGCAAGGACGCACCGGAAAATGGAAAATCCGGCCTGTTGAATACAAACGCGGCCGAATGAAAGCGGATGTGTGTGACGCACTGCAGCTATGCTGCCAGGCGATGTGTTTGGAGGAAATGATGGGGTATCCGATTCCGTGTGGATCCATCTATTATTTCGACGCTCGGCATCGTACTGAAATTGCGTTTGACGCTACTTTGCGAAAGCAAGTTGCTGATTCATGCCGCGAAATCCACGCATACGCCCGACGCCAATATATCCCCCGGGTCAAAGTCACGGCGAAATGCAAATCCTGTTCCTTGAAAGATGTCTGTCTGCCGAAGCTGCAAGGCCACCCATCTGTCAATGCTTACTACCAGGAAAGATTAACGGACGGATAAAAAGATGAGACAACTGCTTAACACATTATTCGTGCTGTCGGAAGACAGTTACCTGTCTTTGGAAAATGAAAATGTGATTGTGCACAAAGGCGAGGAAAAAACTGCTGTTATTCCTTTAATCAACTTGGAAAACATTTTATATTTTGGATACAAAGGCGCATCCCCATCCCTCTTGGGAAAATGCGCAACCAAGAATATCAGCTTTTGCTGCCTCACGCCAAATGGCCGGTTTTTATTCCGTATCGGCGGGAAAAGTCAGGGGAACGTATTACTCCGCAGGGAGCAGTACCGGATTGCTGATGACGAAAAGCGGTGTTGTCAAATAGCCAAATACTTTATCACCGGCAAAATAGGAAACGCCAGGACCGCATTGATGCGTATTGCACGAGATCATGCCTTGTCGGTCGATGGAGATGCTTTTTCCAAAGTGATCAGTGCCCTTAAAGTATCCATTCATTCCCTCAATTCGGTAAATACGTTGGATGAAGTCCGTGGCATTGAGGGGAATGCGGCAGCTTTGTATTTTTCAGTATTTGACCAGATGATTTTGGCAAACAAGGATTTCTTTAAAATGAATGGCCGGACCCGCAGGCCACCCTTAGATCCCGTAAATGCGCTTCTCTCCTTCGTTTACACACTATTAGCAAATGATTGTGCCTCCGCCTTAGAGGCTGTAGGATTAGATGCTTATGTGGGATTTCTGCATGGAGAACGCCCCGGAAGGGAATCCTTGGCATTGGATTTGATGGAAGAATTACGCAGCGTATATGCAGATCGTTTTGTGCTGACATTGCTTAATAATCGCATGCTGACCCCAAAATGTTTTAACAAAACGGAGTCCGGTGCAGTTTTATTGTCGGACAACGGACGCAAAACGGTTTTGCAAGCATGGCAAAACCGTAAAATGGAAAAAATTGAGCATCCTTTTATCAAAGAAAAAATATCCTGGGGTTTAATTCCTTACGCCCAATCGTTGCTATTAGCAAAATATATCCGAAACGACTTAGACGGTTACCCGGCCTTCATTTGGAAGTGATAGTTCATGTTTATTGTAATTACATACGATGTAAACACCACAACGCCCGCAGGTCAAAGACGTCTTCGTGCTATTGCAAAATGTTGTGTTGCACATGGACAGCGTGTGCAGAATTCTGTTTTTGAATGCTCTTTGGACGCTGCGCAACTGGCAACATTAAAGCAACAGCTATACGAATTAATGGATTGTAACAGAGACAGTATCCGGATTTATAACCTCGGAGCTAAATTTACACAGAAAGTAACACATATGGGAACCAAGCCAAACTTTAATCCAAACGATGTTATGATTTTGTAATCCCCTTACTCTTTGTTACAACCAGATTTTCCAGAATCAAAATGATTAAAACCGTTGTGCGAACCTAAAGCTCACATATGTTCGTGTCACGAATTCTACTGCAAAAAAAGTTTCGTTCTGCAAGGTTCGCGCAAAAGCGGCTTTAGGGGTAGTGAGATACTATGTTTTAAAGTTCGCAGTCGCCACCCGTATGGGTGGCGTGGATTGAAATTTTTGTTCCCCATGTCGTCCGACAAAATCCAACGGTCGCCACCCGTATGGGTGGCGTGGATTGAAATTTTACAGAATTCGAATTTTCGGACCTGCCAGCAGGTCGCCACCCGTATGGGTGGCGTGGATTGAAATACGCTGGCGGAACTCATGCTTATCGGGTGCCGGAGTCGCCACCCGTATGGGTGGCGTGGATTGAAATTTTTTCTAATTTATTTGAATCTAATCAGTAAGCCCGTCGCCACCCGTATGGGTGGCGTGGATTGAAATATCATCATGATTAGCACTCCTTTCAAATTTGGAATTGTCGCCACCCGTATGGGTGGCGTGGATTGAAATACCGCCGCCGCGATTTCCGGCGTGGACCACTCCGGTCGCCACCCGTATGGGTGGCGTGGATTGAAATCTTTGCCTCTTTTGCTTTGCTTTTTTCTGCCCGGTCGCCACCCGTATGGGTGGCGTGGATTGAAATATGACCGCGCGCCGTGGCAAATGGCGACAGCGGTGTCGCCACCCGTATGGGTGGCGTGGATTGAAATGACAAATCCAGGCTCTTTCCATCGTCATCGTAGAGTCGCCACCCGTATGGGTGGCGTGGATTGAAATCTTTAAAAGCCTATGCCTCTTTTGCCCTGCTTTGCTGTCGCCACCCGTATGGGTGGCGTGGATTGAAATCCCCGTTGCCAGCTCGGTGGCATAGGCACGGCAGGTCGCCACCCGTATGGGTGGCGTGGATTGAAATACATGGAAATGGCTCCCTGCACCAATCAGGCCTTGTCGCCACCCGTATGGGTGGCGTGGATTGAAATCCCTTTCCGCACACCACGGCCAGCGTGGCAGCCTTGTCGCCACCCGTATGGGTGGCGTGGATTGAAATTACAGGGAGACATCCGCTCTGCAGACGAGGCGAGTCGCCACCCGTATGGGTGGCGTGGATTGAAATTGTGATACGGGCATGGAGTTTCCGGGTCTATATGTCGCCACCCGTATGGGTGGCGTGGATTGAAATTGAAACTGACACACCATCTGACACGCGACCGACGTCGCCACCCGTATGGGTGGCGTGGATTGAAATGTCAAAGCAGTCGCAACCGATGAAACGGTCAAGAGGTCGCCACCCGTATGGGTGGCGTGGATTGAAATAGCCGCAAATAACAAAGCCTCCGGGGCCGTCCCCCGTCGCCACCCGTATGGGTGGCGTGGATTGAAATCGTTTTTGGCATTTGTAATAATAGTGCGGTACGCGTCGCCACCCGTATGGGTGGCGTGGATTGAAATCGTTGTCATCTAGCGTCAAGTCGCTAGGAGACACGTCGCCACCCGTATGGGTGGCGTGGATTGAAATTTTTTATCTCAACAAGTACATCAAAAAAAAAGAGTCGCCACCCGTATGGGTGGCGTGGATTGAAATCTCGTACAGTTTCAGGTCTTTACGCTGCATGTTGTCGCCACCCGTATGGGTGGCGTGGATTGAAATAACAATATCGTCATTCGTGACATTCTGCTGGACCGTCGCCACCCGTATGGGTGGCGTGGATTGAAATCCCCAGGCAACCCGCAATGCCGATGCCGGTTAGCGTCGCCACCCGTATGGGTGGCGTGGATTGAAATCAGATCTGAGTAGAAAAAGAACTTGCCAAAAAGGTCGCCACCCGTATGGGTGGCGTGGATTGAAATGCAAAGGCTATCAGCAAGGCGCCAGCTCCGCAGGCGTCGCCACCCGTATGGGTGGCGTGGATTGAAATCTCTCTACATCTATAGTATATATGATGAATCAAAAAGTCGCCACCCGTATGGGTGGCGTGGATTGAAATTGCTGCTGAAAAAGCAGCCCTGAAAGCGGAGTATGGTCGCCACCCGTATGGGTGGCGTGGATTGAAATGGTCTACCCACAGGCGTTGCGAATTTGGAAGTTCGGTCGCCACCCGTATGGGTGGCGTGGATTGAAATGTGTCCAGAATCTTGCCGTCTTGATAGTGTTGGGTCGCCACCCGTATGGGTGGCGTGGATTGAAATCTGTTGGGGCTGGGGGGTGCCAATACACTATACGGTCGCCACCCGTATGGGTGGCGTGGATTGAAATCATCGTCATCGTAGAGCCAGAGCCAAGGGGCCGTGTCGCCACCCGTATGGGTGGCGTGGATTGAAATCCCGACGTGGGATGCATCCAAATTGGTCAACTGGGTCGCCACCCGTATGGGTGGCGTGGATTGAAATCAATGCCACGGCCATCACCTGACAGTATCGCACCGGTCGCCACCCGTATGGGTGGCGTGGATTGAAATACTGGCAAAGTCGGCAGCCGGGGCGGTGCAAAGATGTCGCCACCCGTATGGGTGGCGTGGATTGAAATCCCTGCGTCAGCCGCGCTGAACTTGATGGTCCCGTCGCCACCCGTATGGGTGGCGTGGATTGAAATAGTATCATTAACGGCACAACTGAAAAATCGCTTGTCGCCACCCGTATGGGTGGCGTGGATTGAAATATCGGGAAATGGCCCCCTGCACCAATCAGGCCTTGTCGCCACCCGTATGGGTGGCGTGGATTGAAATACCGCATTGGCGAAGGTGACCTTCGGCCGGTCGGGTCGCCACCCGTATGGGTGGCGTGGATTGAAATTTGTCTATCCTGGAGAACCTGCGGGACGGCGGCGTCGCCACCCGTATGGGTGGCGTGGATTGAAATAAGATATAACAAGATGGCAAGAAAGCAAAAAAAAGTCGCCACCCGTATGGGTGGCGTGGATTGAAATCCTCCCCCCTTGAAGCGAATAAGCAACCCCATGGTCGCCACCCGTATGGGTGGCGTGGATTGAAATAATCGTTCACATGGTTTAAAAACTACGTTCGATGTCGCCACCCGTATGGGTGGCGTGGATTGAAATCCCTTCGGAGAAGCCGTCAACATGGGTGGCGTGGATTGAAATAATCTGCCGTTTGTCCGAAAAGCTGACAGACCTGGTCGCCACCCGTATGGGTGGCGTGGATTGAAATGATTTATACGCTTCCACCACCCACACGATACCATGTCGCCACCCGTATGGGTGGCGTGGATTGAAATGCGGAGAAAAACCTGCACATTCTTCGACGGCCAGGTCGCCACCCGTATGGGTGGCGTGGATTGAAATGTGTCGTAGCAGCACTGGTCCCCGAACATATCGTCGCCACCCGCATGGGTGGCGTGGATTGAAGTCCGATTTCTGGGAAGCGATTATTTGATTTTTCCCACGCTCTCACAACACCCCGCTGCTGTCGGTGGTGGTAATGTATTTGGCCGGAATGGGATGGTCCAGATGATAGATGATGGATATAGGCTGCGATCCCGACCAACTGACCAGGTGGGCCTGTCCCAGGAAGGTGTAATTCATGGTCGATCCATTGCTTTCCTTTTTTCGTTCCCGCACGAAGAGGAGTACGTGGCCGCCCCTCTCCTTTTGATGAAGGTAGCGCTGGCCTGTAGGCGATTCCGGCGTCGTGCGGCTCTGGCTTTGCCAATGAAAAAGGCTTTCGTCAATGGAATAGTCTTCGTAAAGCGTGGTATCGGAAAATTCCTGCTCCGTTTTATTGAGGGTGACGAGGAACACGTCCGTTTTTTTGTCCGCCAAATAGCGCACGCCTTCGCGGACGCTGGACGGATTGGCGACGCCAAGGGCGGCAAAGATCTGGTCGCGCGAATAGGTGCAGTATACTTCGAGGGCGCAGGCGTAGGGCAGTCCAGCCGGCTGGGGCAGAATCGTGAAGCCGTCAAACTGCAGGGTCAGCAGCTGCCGCAGCTCTTCCGTCAAAGCCCCCTGATCCGCCCACAGGGTCAGGGCTTCGCGAGCATCGGCAAAGCCCGCTTCGGCAGAACTTTTCTGCCAGAGGGTATATTGCCACATACGCAAATATTGCTGTTCCACTGCCGGCCACGTTTCGACCGGTCCCGGCGGCGGCATGGGAATATGTTTTTGCAGCCATTGCAGCCACTGGGGCGAATCCAGGGATAACAGACGCGGAAAGGCCTTTTGCAGGAGCGTTTCCAAAGGCGTCACGGCAAAATTCTCCGTAATGCCCGCTTCGGCGCAAAGACGCGCGTAGGTTCTCCTGCCGTTGTAAAAAGTTCCCGCGTCCACAGCGGCGGCTTTCAGAAAATCCGATAAGCTCGGCACATGGTTTCCCGCGGCGGCGTAGAGTTCCCGCACTAATTCCTGATAAAATTCCGCCCGCCGCAGCCGCGCCGTAATATTATCGAGAATCCGCTGCTGGGCAATTTCCTCAAGTTGGATCGCGCAGCCCTTGGGAATGTGGGGAAACCCTTCCGTGATTTCCCGCCGGATGGCCACATCCTGGGTCCCCAGCAGAGCCCGCATCCGACCGGCGAAATCATAGTTGCGATTGGCTTGGGCCACAAAGTCAAGAATCGTCAGGCAGTCTTTTCCCTCGGACAGACGCAGGCCGCGCCCCAACTGCTGAAGAAAGATTGTCAAGCTGTTCGTCGGCCGCAAAAAGAGAACCGTGTTTACCGCAGGAATGTCCACGCCTTCGTTGAACAGGTCGACGGCAAAAAGAAACGTCACCTTGCCCGTCTCCAGCTTTGTCCGCGCCGCCGCCCGTTCCGCCGCCGGCGTTTGGTCGTCCAAGGCGAGGGCCCGTACGCCGTGGTCACGGCAGTACTGCGCCATAAAATGAGCGTGGGCCTTAGACACACAAAAGCCAATGCCCCGCACATCGCGCAAATCCGCCGTGTACCGTTCCACAGCGTTCAAAATGGCCTGGGCCCGCCGCTTAGCAAGCACTTGGTCCAGGGCGAAAACTTGGGTTAATTCCTCGACGCTATATTGGCCGTTCGTCCAGCGCAAGTTCGACAAATCCACCGTATCGGCAACGCCGAAATAGTGAAACGGGCAGAGAAGACGCCGTTCAATGGCATCGGGCAGGCGGATCTCGGCGGCAATGTGCGAGCCGAAATACTGCAAGACATCTTTTCCGTCCATGCGCTCCGGCGTGGCGGTCATGCCCAAGAGGACGCGCGGCCGGAAATAAGTCAGTAATTTTTGGTAAGAATCGGCGGCGGCGTGATGAAACTCATCGACGATGATCATATCGTAATACGTCGGGTCCACGCGCTCCCACAGAGCCTGGCTCTGAAAAGACTGGATCGACAAAAAGACGTGTTCCGCATGGTCCGCGTGTTCCCCGCCGACGAAAAGTTCGCCGAAATTCGGATCGTGCAGCACTTGGCGGAAGCAGGACCGGGCCTGCTCCAGAATTTCTTTACGGTGGGCGACGAACAACAATGTCGTCCGGCCTTGGCGGGACTGGGCAAAGTTTCGGTAGTCAAAGGCGGAAATGGCTGTCTTGCCCGTCCCCGTGGCGGCGACAAGGAGATTCCGCCAGCGGTTGCGTTCCAGCCGTTCGGCCTGGAGGGCGTCTAAGATGACTTGCTGATACGAAAACGGCCGCAGTTCGAAGGTGTATACGGCAGGCGCACTGCCGCCTTCCTGTCCCCGCCCCCGCTCGTACGCAATGGCCTGCTCCAGTTTTTGCGCGTCTGCCGCCGTATACGGCTCAAATTCCCGCGACCGCCAGTACACAGCGAAGGTGGCTTCCATTTTGTCCAAAATCCCCGGCAAATCTTGCCGCGTCACCTTCATATTCCACTCCAGGCCGTCCGCGATAGCCGCGTGGGACAAGTTGGACGAGCCGATATAGGCCGTTGAAAAGCCGGACTCCCGATGAAAAAGATAGGACTTGGCATGCAGCCGCGTTTCGCGCACATTGTACGACACGCGGACTTCCGTATTGGGCAGCGCCGCCAGTTCGCGAATCGCCTTCGGGTCCGTCGCGCCGGTGTACGTCGTTGTCAGGACACGCAGCTGTCCCCCACGAGAGGTAAACTGCCGCAGCTGCGGCAAGATCATGCGGAGACCGGAAAACTTAATGAAGGAGACAAGAAAATCAATGCGGTCCGACGAGGCAATTTCCTTTGTCAGCTCTGACACGAGGGAAATATCCTTACGACTATTCGTAAATAAAAAGGACTTGGACAAGGAGGTTGCCGGACGAATCCAACGCGGCTTCTCCCAATGGTTCTGTGTGTAAGCCAGATCCTTCAAGAGAAAATCGGGGCGGGTCACCTGTTGTCCCTGCCAGAAACAGTCTGCCCCTTCGCAGCCTGTGTCTTCCAGTTTTTCTCCCAGAAGATGAACCAGGGCATTCGTCAGCGCCAATTCCTGCCGCAGTGTTTCCGGATTATCCCGGTCGGCAATATCCTTCAGGCAACACTGCACCAGGCGGCGCACGTAATCCGACAGGTAGCGCACCGCCTCCTGTGGATCCACCGAGTCGATTGTCGCGTAAATCGCATGGTCCTGCAAGGCCCGTCGCAGCGCCACGTCCAGCGCTTCGGACAGGACCATTTCGTAGATTCCTTCCCGCAAATTATGGAGCTTGTCCATCCTATCTTATCCCCCCAAATATAGCCTTTTGACCCCATCTTATCACACCCAGGAAAATCCGCAACAACCCCGTTTGCCCGTCCGGCCATGCGGCAGCGATACTTTTATCCCTAGAAAATATACCTTTTTTATCGTTTTCTTCCTAAAAAACGATATCTTGGTCAAAATAGCATCTTTTACAGCTTGGAAATTTATACTTTGGAATAATATCTTTCTTGATAATAAATATCTATACTGAAAGTACCAAGGGAAACCGGATTTCTCTTGGACCAAACTTCCCTTCTATCCTTTTTCCCCTAAGAAAGGATGCCTCAAGTGCCCGGCTCACAACACCCATTGTGACGCCGGGCATTTCCCCGTTTTGGGGCATGGCAGGGCGGCGAATCGCCTCCCCTCCCTCCTCCGGCAGCCTTTCCGGTAAAAAAGGGCGCTCCTTCCGGTCCGGCGCCGGCTATGGCCGCCGTTCCAGGGAAGGAGCGCGTTTTTTTATGGTTCCAGATCCGCCTCGGATGCGTGGCGGTTCCGCAGTTTGGCCTGCAGTTGGGACCGTTTGCAGACGTTGTACTTTTTGTAAATGGTAGACAAAATCTTTTTGACCGTAATTTCCGCCAAATCGATCTGCTGGGCGATTTCCTTATTCGTCCGGCCGGCTTCGACGGCAGCGACGATTTTTTTCTCCCGTGGCGTGAGGATGACATCCTGCACGTGCTCGGCCTGCACGAGCTGGTACTGGTGTACCTGATCCACGAGGGGCGCATAGGCCGGGTCCTGTCCGAGGTCAGCCAGAAGGGGCGCCAGAAACTCCGCGTGTTCGGCAATCGGCATGATGGCGCCGTCCAGGAGGGCTTCGTCACAAATGACGCGCAGCTGGTCCAGAGCTTGTTCCCGTTGTCCCAGGGCCTGTTGCGCCACGGCGTACATGATGTTGTCGTACATGCGGTTCAGCTGGCTGGAAAACGACACGCCCGACGGGATGGGCGTAGGCCCCGTCACGTTGAGGGTCTGGTAGCGGCCTGTTTTCAGGACCAGGCGATGCCGCGTCGATTGCCACGACGGGGCGAGGGCCGGGTAGGACGACCACTTGAGGTATTTTTCCAGGGTCTGGGTCACCTTGTCCGAGGGCAGTTCCAAAAGCGCCATGATAAAGTCTGCCACGATGTCCAGGTCGGCCTTCCAGACCGGGTTGGTCATTTCGTTTTTCAGGACGCGGTAGTAGTCGATCCAGGCGGAGAACTCCTGCGTCCGCCCCTCAAAGAGAAGGATGCGCGGCAGGATGGACAAGGCCACGGCGGCCTGTTCCCGCTGGTCGTCGGATCGATAGCCCGCTAGGGAGAGACGCCCCATGAGATCGAAGGCCGGTTCGAAGCGGCCCATCATGTAGGCAGCCTCGCCGAGGAGGACGCTTTTCCAGCTGGCGGCGTCGACGCCTTCGAGGACGATGCCGCAGCAATCGTAGATTTCGCACAAATCGCGCACATTGTCCTGGAGCTGGCCCGGTCCCCGGTAGTACAGGAAAAGCTGTCCGGCCACACTGCGCGTGACGCCTTCGAAATAGTCCCGCGGCAGGCGGACGCCCGACGCTTCGCTCAGCCCGCGGGCCCGGCGAAAGTAAGGCAGCATGGCCTTCAAATCCGGTACGGCGGCAATGCCTTTGAGCATCCAGAAAGCGGCCCACTCCACGGCCTGGAGCTTGTAATCGCGGGGCAGGGAGACCGTCAGGAACTCCCGCTCCGTCGCGCTGGCCAACATGGGGCGATGGAGAGTCACGTACAAGATCAGCAGCTGGCAAACCCCGAGGTGGCGGGCCCGCATATCCGGGGACAAGCGATGCAGGAACGTCAGGACGCGTTCCACGGAAAAGTTCCGGAGGCACGCCAACCCGCCGGCCGCCACGACTTGCAGGGTCAGTTCGTCGTCCTGGGCGCGGCTGGCGCTGGACAAGGCATCGACAAATTCCCCGTGGGCCAAAAACCAGCAGGCCGCCCGCTGGTAAACGGCCTTGCGTTCTTCCTGCGTCCGCCCGTGGAAGCGGTTCCGCAGGAGCACCCGCAGCAGCGGCTGGAAGGAGTAGGCGCCCTTTTTGTAGTCATAGGGAAAAAAGGACGCCGAGGCGAAGCAGTCCTCCAGCTCCTGGCGGCTCACCGTCCCCCGGCAGATGTCATAGACCTGTTCGACCGTCAAAGACCGGTAGACCGAGGCGTCGACGAGAGCCTCCTGCAGGGCCGGCGGCAGGGTATGGAATTTGCGGTCGATGATGTGGTAGAGATTTTCCCGGGCCGGATTGGACAAGATATCCTGCCGGCTCGCGTGGAGATTCCGGTAATTGCGCATGGATTCCGACAGGGCGAACATCTCGCCTTCGCGGAATTTTTCGTAGGCGATGGACGTGTGCAGATACGTGATTTCCCAGTCCCGTCCGGCGCCCTGGCCGCGGCGGAAAATCGCGACACACCGTTCGTGGACGTTCAGGAACATGCGGTACGCGGCGTAGGCCTCCAACAGGCAGGTGAACTGGGCCAGCCAATGGCCGGCGCCGAGGGGGCGGACCTGGCAGACGTCCTGGCTCATCTTTGTCGGCACGAGCTGGGCCCGCGCCCGTTCGAAGTTGGCCGTCACGGCGGCACGTCCCTCTCCCGTCTGGGCCTCGCCGGAGCCGAGCCACAGAATGTCATCGGCAAAACGGTCCATCAGGGGCTGCGGATTCGCCTCGCAAAAATACTGCCGCATCAGGTCCGTGAGCAGCTCCTGGATCTCCCGTCCTTCGTTTGGAAGATGGTTCCTCATGACAAATGTCTTCTTTTCCTCTCTCCGGGATGTGGTCCCGGCACACGGCAGATCCATTTCATGAATCTGCAATTATCTATATTCATCTGTATTTTTTCACATTACAGGATAAACAAGGGAAAAAAGCAATAAAACCGCGTTTTATTTTTCTTGCTTTGTCTAACATATGAACACATATATATTCATGGCTATATCTCCCTTCGGCTCATTCTAACATTCCGACCTGGAAAATGCAATGCGCCGCTTCTTTTCGTATCGCCCCCTTTCGTCCCGGCAATACAAAAAGGGACCGCAACAGCCGTTGCGGTCCCGTGTCTTTGAAATGGAGCCACTTATAGGATTCGAACCTACGACCCTCTCATTACGAATGAGATGCTCTGCCAGCTGAGCTAAAGTGGCACGTTTGTTACTATGCAAGTATACCAAACTATACTTTTGTTGTCAAGATTTTTTACACCCTTCCCGCGGCTTTCCGCCGGGCAGGCGGCGTTATTTTTTCTCATAGTAGTACCGCGTCCACTGGGCCACTTCGGACAGGGAGGGGTGCGGCGTCATGGTTTCACTGACCGTGTAGACGGAGCGCGGGTCGAGGGCGCGCGTCAGGGGCAGGGCGCGGAGGCGGGCCGTCACGGGCGAGGCGATATCCCCGTGGATGGGCCGCACCGTATGGACCCCGCAGGTAAGCTGGTTCAAAAAGGGCTGCAGGAGGAGCGACGCTTCATGGCCCACGATATGGACGCCGAGGATATGCCGGGTCCCTTTGTCGAGGACCAGCTTGACGAAGCCGTCGTCGGCCGCCCCCGGTTCGAAGCCCAAGGCGTAGCCTTTGGCCGCCGCGGAATAGTGGTTCCGCGCCACTTCGACAGCGTAGCCCTGCCGGCGGGCTTCCGCCTCGGTCAGCCCCACATGGGCCGCTTCGGGGTACGTATAGGTCACGGCGGGCACCAGGTCGTACGACGCCCAGCGCCAATCCTCCGGCGCGCGGCCCTCAAACAGGTTGTGGGCCAGGATTTCCGCCTCGTAGTTCGCCTTGTGGCGGAAGGGCGCGAACCCGTTGACGTCGCCCAGGGCGTAGATGCCGCGGGCCGTCGTTTCCAGGAACTCATTGGTCTGGATAAAGCCCCGCGGATCCAGGGCCACGTCGGTGTTCTCCAGGTGCAGCAGCTCCGTCATGGGCCGGACCCCCGGCGCCACGAGGATCTCGTCGGCGGATACTTCCGTTTCCTCGCCCGTTTCCCGGTCGCGGACGCGGAGGACTTTCTTGTCGCCTTCCCGGCGCACCAGGACCGTGTCCTTGTTCAGCAGGAGGTCGATGCCCCGGCTGCGGAACTGCGTCTGCAGGAACAGCGAGACTTCTTCCTCTTCCTTCGGGAGCAGGCGGACGTTATGCTGCACCAGCGTGACCTGGGTCCCTGCGGCACGGAAGACATGGGCAAACTCGCACCCGATGGGGCCGCCGCCCAGGATCAACAGGCTCTGGTACGGCGCGGCAGGGAAGGCGTCGGCGAAAAAGGTTTCGGAGGTCACGTAGCCCGTCTCTTCCAGGCCAGGTACGCGGGGCACCTTCGTCCGAGCGCCCGTGGCGATGACGATGGTGTCCGCCGCCAGCTCGCGGCGCGTTCCGTCGGCCAGGTCCACGGCCACCGTGTGGTTGTCCACGAAAGACGCCGTCCCGTTGTACGTGTCCACATTGGGGAATTTTTCGTAGTAGTCCTGGATGAGGGGCGCTTCGTCGATCTTGTGCCGCATGCGCCGGCCGACCATGTCCCAATCCATGGACACGTCCCCGCCAACCCGGACCCCGATGCGCGAAGCCTCGCGGATTTCGCAGACCGCGTTGGCGGCGGCCACGAGAATTTTCGTCGGAATGCAGCCGCGGTTCAGGCAGGTGCCGCCGAAGCGGCCCCGCTCCACGATGGCGACGCGCCTGCCCTGGGCCAGGGCGGCGTCGGCAACGATATTGGCAGCGCCGGTACCAATCAAAAGGACATCATAACGTTCCATGGGATACCTCCTTACTTGCAGGCGCGCTGGCGCCTTGCCTGGTTGATTTCACGTTTTCTGGTTGCTTCCAGTATACACCATCCTATGGAAAGAGACTGTGACGAGATTACGAAACGGAAACGGGATGCGTCACGCTTGACCATATACCTGTTATATCCTTTATAATGAACGTGTTTCAATTAGAAAAGATTCTAATTTAAGTCGTTATTCCCGGGTACATCTGCCGGGAAACCAAAGCAGGAGGGATACACTATGCGCAAGAATGTACGGAAGACGGCCTTGCTGACAGCGGCGGTTTTCGCTTGTTTTGCGGGGCAGCCGGCCTGCGCCCAGGAACCGGAGGCGTATCAGCTGGACACGGTGGTCGTGACGGCGACACGATCGGAACGGGCACCGCTGGATACGCCGGCCAACGTGACGATTATCACGGCGAAGGAAATCAGGGACAAGGGGTACCAGTCGGCCTTCGAGGCGGTGCAGGAGCTGTCCCAGGCCAATGTCCACACGTACCAGCAGGACGGCGGCGATTACGGCAGCATGATGTCGCGGATTCGTTTGCGCGGCATTGACGACGCAACGCTGGTGCTGATTAACGGGAACCCGGCCAACTATATGAACCACGCATCGTTGAACAACATTCCCGTGGACCAGATCGCCAAGATTGAAATCGTCAAGGGTGCGAACTCCGTCCTGTACGGGCCGCAGGCCATGGGCGGTGTCATCAATATCATCACGAAGCGTCCGGAAAAGACGGGCGAAGTCCACGGCACCGTTTCGGGAAGCTACGGCACGCGGCGCAATACAGGAAGCCTTTCCGTGACGACGGATTCCGTCAACGCAGGGTACCGGAAGCAGGTCTACCGGGATTTCCATAATGTAGCGACGCCGGGGTCCCAAGGGAACAGCACGACGGCCATCGACATCGTCGGGAAACGGGGCGAACAGTATTACGTGGACGCCGCCGTGGGCAAGGATTTGACCTTCAGCTACGGGCGCACGGAGAACCAGTCTTCGTACAAGACGGGCCGCTGGAGAAACTACGTACCCACGCTGAACCGGTTGACCCAGTACCGCAGCACCTTTGACAACTACAGCCTGGCCTACGACAATAAGGAAAACGGCTGGATAGCCTATGTGGGCTACAATTCCATCCGTGCGGACGTCCTGCCGGACAAGTCGTTCCCGTCCCGTTCCTCCTACTCCTATTCGTCGGGCTACAGCGCCAACGCCGACGTGCAGAAACGTTTCCGCCTGGCCGGCGACGACGCGCTCATCGCGGGGGCCAACTACAACCGGGAAAACCTGGAACAGCGGAGCACGACGACCCGCAACGAAAATACGCGGGACACCTATTCCCTGTACCAGTCCTACAATTTCCATCCCACGGACAAGCTCGAGTTCATCGTCGGCCTGCGGGAATTCTACGCCGACTCCACGAAATACCAGGACAGCGATTTCCAGGTCCTGCCCCAGGTGCAGGGCTTGTACAAAGCGACGAAGGATTCGTCCTATTACTTTAACGTAGGCAAGTCCTTCCAGCTGCCTTCCATTTCTTCGGCATTCTATTACAGCGACAATTTGGTCATCAACCCCGATTTGAAGCCCCAGTCCGGCTGGTCCTACGAAGCGGGCTACAAGTACGACGACGGCAAAAAGGCACTGTCGGCGGACGTCTTCTATATGGACGTAAAGGACAAGTTCTATTGGGACCAGGACGACGAAAACCACAGCATTATGCGGAACCGCGACAAGTGGAAGAATGTCGGCCTCGAAGTCAACTACAAGCAGAAATTCGACGACAATTGGTCCGGCAACGTCGGCCTGACCTGGCAGAACCCGAAGGGTACCACCAAGGGGGTCTGGCAGCAGGACAGCGCCAAGTACATTCTCCAGACCGGTGCAACGTACGAGCGCAGCAAGTTCACGGCCGACGCCCGGCTCTTCGCCTATCTGAAGCGGGAACAGGCCTATTACAACCGGGCCCACACGTCCAGCAAAATCAAAGACCACAACTTGAAGAATTACCTGGACGTAGGTCTCCAGTTGAGCTACCGCCCGACGGACCAGGATGCGATCCGTCTGGCCTGCAACAACCTGCTGGACCGGGACGATGTTCTCAATAATTACGAATATTATGTCTGGCCTCGCAGCTACACCCTCACGTACGAGCGGAAATTCTAAAAAGACAAAGAACGCGGCCCATACGGTTTGTCCGTATGGGCCGCACTTTTGTGTTCTTTTCTTGTTGGATCGGCGCGGGCCCTTGCGGGCGCCGCCGCGCGTGTTGTTTTTTCTCTTTTCTCTCGTTTGCGTTGGCCTCCCGCCGGCGCGCCGGGCCGGTGCCCGGTCGCCTGGGAGCCTCTCTGGCGGGTCTTTCCCTAACCCTTTTCTTGTTTTATCTCTCTGTGTTTTCGGAGTATGCTGTGTTATCGACGGGGCGCGGGCCATAAAAAAAACCGTCCCCCGCATCGCGAGGGACGGATTCTAATCCGCGGTACCACCCAGGTTCCCGCCCATAGGGCAGGCTCTCTTTCGCGTACTGACATACGCTATTCCGGTAACGGGGAAACACGGAAACGCTTAATAGGTTCAGCGCTTCTCTTCGGGGAGGATTTTCGACCGTCCGTAAACTCCGGCTTCCACCAAACGCCGGCTCTCTGCGCTTTACCGCAACGATGTACTCGTTCCCGTCATTAGATTTGCTTTTGAAATTACGTTTATTTTACTTCTATCGCCGTAGGCTGTCAATCCCTTTCCGCTGATTCCCGTAAAATTTACCACAATGTAACGCATGTTACATTGTCCATCTTTCCAAGGCTGCCCGGCGCCCTGCGGCGCGCGGGGTTCCCCTCAGGCCTTCGGCCGCGCCTCCGCCTCGGTCTGGCCGGCCTGTTCGCGGCCAATGTCCCCGAGGGCGTGGTTGTGTTCATCCACCATGACCACCTTCGGTTCCAGGGTCCTTGCTTCTTCCGGCGTCAGGAGGGCGTAGGCGATAATGATGACCGTATCGCCGACCTGGGCCTTGCGCGCTGCCGCCCCGTTCAGGCAGATTACCCCGCTGCCCCGTTCGCCGGCAATCGTATACGTTTCCAGCCGTTCGCCGTTGTTGTTGTTGACAATCTGCACCTTTTCCCCGGGCAGGATACCGGCGGCATCCAGCAAATCCCGGTCGATGGTGATGCTTCCCATATAATCCAGCCGCGCCTGCGTCACCGTCGCGCGGTGGATCTTTCCATGAAACATTTCGTACTGCATCGTTGCTGCGTCCTTTCTTTACCGTTTTCCTGCTGCCGGATCCGGCCGGCGTCCCTTCGCCAGAGGCGGCTGTCCGCCCGGATCACCGGGTCCGGGGATCCAGGATGACGTTGTCGATGAGCCGCGTCGTCCCGAATCGAACCGCCACCGCCAACAGGTGCGGCACGTCGAGGACCGCATGGGGCGCCGTCAGTTCCGGCAGCGCGTGGGCTTCCACATAGTCGATCTCGGCCATGGGTTCCGCCTCAATCTGTTGACGGACCTGCCCGACCAGGACATCCGTCCGGCGCTCGCCCGCCGCGAAAGCGCGCTGGGCCGCGAAAAGGGACTGGCTCAGCACGAGGGCCGCCTGCCGTTCCGCCGGCTTCAGATACACGTTGCGGGAGCTTTTCGCCAGGCCGTCGGCTTCGCGCACAATGGGCATTTCCCGGATTTCCAGGGGGAAGAAGAGGTCCTTGACCATGCGGCGCAGGACTTCCACCTGCTGGGCGTCCTTCTGGCCGAAATAGGCGCGGTCTGGCTGGGCCAGGTGGAAGAGTTTCGTCACCACCGTCGCCACGCCCCGGAAATGGATGGGCCGCGTGCGGCCGCACAGGACTTTGGTGATGTTCCCCGTCACTTCGACCCACGTGTCCTCGGCGGAGGGGTACATTTCGGCCGGTGTCGGGCAAAAGAGGACATCGGCGCCCTGGGCTTCCGCGAGCCTGCAATCGGCGTCGAACGTGCGCGGATAGGCGTCTAGGTCCTCCGTGGGCCCGAACTGCGTCGGATTCACAAAATCGCTCACAATGACAAAGTCGTTCTCCGCCCGCGCCGCCGCGATCAGCGACGCGTGGCCTTCGTGCAGCGCTCCCATGGTCGGCACCAACCCGATCGTCCGTCCTTCTTTCTTCACGCGGCGCACCAGTTCCCGCAGTTCCGCCGTCGTCTTCACAACCTGCAACATAAAAAAACAGCCTCCCTTGTCACGGCTCGGATGTCCCGGACCGGGAGGCGCGCAGCGGGTACGCGGCCCGCAGCCAGAGGCCATTGGAACAGCGGCCAACGGAACAGCGGACCGCCCCCTCGTCCGGCAGGCGTCCTGCCCCCGCCAACAAAAAAGCGCACCCGAAAACGGATGCGCGGAAAGCCCGCTTATGGCGTCACGTCTCGGTCATAGGGATCCAAGCGATATAGACAGTATTTTGCGGTTTCCAGGGGACCCGGTAAAACTCTCGCGATGCCTTCCGGTCTGGAACCGTGTCCATTGTAGCACACCTGGGCGCGTTGCGCAAGGGGGACACCGCGCGGGGACACGTCGCGCGGACGGGGAAACGAGGAAAACAGGAGGGGAATCCTTCGCCCGCCGGAATCAGAGTTTTCCCTCCCGATGTTGTTTTTCAAAGACATTCATCAGCAGGTGATAGGCCGCGAAGGTGAAGGACGAGGCGGCCATCCAGGCGATGGGACTGGCGAAGCAGACGCCCGTATATCCCCAGCCCCAGCGGAGGGCCAGGATTTCGGCGGCGCCGGCGCGCATAAAGAGCTCCAGCACGGACGACACGAGAGGTACCCAGCCGATTCCGAGGCCCTGGGCCGTGCTGCGGTAAATGAAGATCTGGCTCAGGAAGAAATAGAAGGCGACCGTGTAGTGCAGGTATTCCCGGGCGGCCGCCACCACCGTCGTTTCGGAGCGGTCGACGAACACGGAGACGATGTGTTCCCCACCGAAGTAGATCAGGACGCCCATAAAGAGCGCGAATCCCAGGGCCAAGAACGAACATTTGCGGACCGCGTCGCGGATCCGTCCGAATTCCCGGGCCCCGAAGTTTTGGGCCGTAAAGACGGCGATGGAAATGCCGAACGAGGCCATGGGCTGGATGGCGAGCTGTTCCACGCGGGTGGCAGCCGTAAAGCCCGCAATGACCTCAGCGCCGAAGTTGTTCGTGACCGACTGGATGAGCAGGATGCCCAGCCCGATGACGGAAAACTGGACGGCCATGGGAAGGCCGATGCGCAGGTGGGCCAGGGCGAAAGCGGGATCCCATTTCCAGTCAGCGCGCGTCAGGCGCAGGATAGGCAGGCGCCGGCGGATGTAGAGGAAGCACAACAGGGAACTGAAGGCCTGGGCGAGGACGAGGGCGTAGGCGGAGCCGGGAACGCCCCAGTGGAAGACCAGGATGAAAAGCAGGGCCAGCAGGACGTTGACGATGGTGGCGAGGATAAGGAAGACCACGGGCGTCTTGCTGTCGCCCAGGGCGCGCAGGAGCGCCGAGAGAAAATTGTAGGCCATCATGGCCCAGAGGCCTTCGGCGACAATGAGGGTGTAGGCGCGGCAGTCCTCGTAAAGTTCGGCCGGCACGTTGAGCCAGCGCAGGGCCGGGTCGAGGGTCACATAGACGATGAGATCGAAAACGAGGACGGCCAGGACGCTCAGAAGGACGCTCGTCGCGACGCTGTGACGCAGTTTTTCCTCGTTGCCGGCGCCGAAATACTGCCCGGCGAGGACCGTGAACCCGTTGCCCAGGCCCATGGTCATCATGACGAAGAGCATGAAGAGCGGCGCGGCGGTCCCTACCGCCGCCAGGGCGTTGACGCCGATGGTCCGGCCGACAATGATCACGTCGGAGATGCTGTACATCTGCTGGAAGATGTTGCCGATGATCAGGGGCACCATGAACCCCACGAGGAGTTTCATGGAATTGCCCGAAGTCATTCTTTTTTCCATACTAACCTTCTATTCTGTCGAGATGGCGTTGGCGCGCCTCATAGTATACGATGTCCAGTCCCGCCGCGGCGGCAATGTCGGCGGCGGCGGCCAGGCGGCGGCCGACGTGGGCCGCTTCGTGGGCGTCGCTCCCGAGGGTGCAGCAGCGTCCCCCGAGCGCGGCATAGCGCCGGTAGAGGGGCAGCAGGGCACGGACGGCGGCGGGGTCGTCGAGGCGGCGCGTGTTGATTTCCAGGGCTTTGTCCTTGTCGATCAGGACCTGGAACAGGCGGTCCCACAAGGCGGCTTCCTCGCCGGGGAGGAAGTTCTTTTCGGCGTAGGGCCAGTAGCGGCAGATATAATCGATGTGGCCCAGGGCGTCGAAGTTGTCGTGGTTCGTGACGGAAGCGATGGCCTGTTCCAGGTATTGGCGCAGGGCCTGCCCGCGGGTCAGGCCCGCGTAGGTGTCGGCTTCGTACAGGTCTTTGCGGTTCAGCATGTGGATGGAACCGAGGACGTAGTCGAAGGGTCCGCCGTCCGGGACCCCGTCGTCCCGTTCAGCCAGGTGGGGCTGGAGGCCCAGTTCGAGGCCCAGCAGGACCGGCGGGTCCGCAGGACCGGCCTCCCGCACGGGCCGGCGGTACGGGGCGTTGCGACGGAAATATTCGTCGCAGTCGAAGCGGAACCAGTCCTCGTGGCCGGGGAAGTCGTAGTCCCAGTGTTCCGTCAGGATGATGCCGATGCCCAGCCGGCGGGCCGCTGCCTGCGCCTCGGGAAAGGTCATCTTGCCGTCCGTGGAAAATTCACAATGCATATGGGTATCGAACATGGTATCTCTCCCCTGTAAAGACGAAGGGAGCAGCCGGTCCGGAAACCCCGGGAACCGCCTGCTGCCCTGAAACCTGCCTGGATGGACGCCGCGCCGGCGCCGCTGGCCTGCCGGGCGCGCCGCGCCCGTCCCGGTCTTGTCCCTTATACGTTAAAGCGGAATTCGACGACGTCGCCGTCCTGCATGACATAGTCCTTGCCTTCGAGGCGGACGAGTCCCTTTTCGCGGGCAGCCTGTTTGCTACCGCAGCGGACCAGGTCGTCATAGGACACGATCTCCGCCTTGATGAAGCCTTTTTCAAAGTCCGTGTGGATTTTCCCGGCGGCCTGGGGCGCTTTGGTACCGATGTTGATCGTCCAGGCGCGGCTTTCGATTTCCCCGGCCGTCAAATAGGTCTGGAGGCCCAGCAGCCGGAAGCTGGCCTTGATGAGACGGTTCAGGCCCGATTCGGTCATGCCTTCCATTTCGAGGAATTCCTTCGCTTCGTCGTCAGGCAGTTCGGCGATGTCCGCTTCGACCTTGGCCGAAATAGTGACGACTTCGGCGCGCTCTTTGGCGGCAAAAGCGCGGACGGCCTGCACGTAAGGATTGCCGCTGGCGTCGGCGGCCTCGCTTTCGGCGACGTTGCACACGAAGATAATCGGTTTTCTCGTGAGCAGGTGCAGGTCCTCCAGAAGGGCCTGTTCGTCCTCCGTGAATTCCAGGCGCCGGGCCGGCACGATGTTTTCCAGCTCGTCCCGCAGACGGCGCAGGAGGGCTTCTTCGGCCATGGCCTTCTTGTCGTGGGCCTTGACCAGCTTGGCCACCTTGTTCAGGCGGCTTTCCACCGTGTCGATGTCGGCCAGGCACAGTTCCGTGTCGATGATCTCGATATCCCGCACGGGGTCGATGCTCCCTTCGACGTGGGTAATGTTGTCGTCGGCAAAGCAGCGCACCACCTCGGCGATGGCGTCCGTGTTGCGGATATGGCTGAGAAACTGGTTGCCCAGGCCTTCGCCTTTCGACGCGCCTTTGACAAGGCCCGCAATGTCGACGAAATGCATAATGGCCGGCGTAATCTTTTTGCTGTGGAACATCTCCGCCAGCACGTCGAGCCGTTCGTCCGGCACGGCGACGACGCCTTCGTTCGGCTCAATGGTGCAGAACGGGTAATTCGCCGCTTCGGCGCCGGCTTTCGTAATGGCGTTGAACAGGGTGCTTTTGCCGACGTTCGGCAGGCCGACAATGCCCACATCCAGATTGGTACTCACAACAATCTCTCCTTTATTTTTCGACTTCCGGCCCGCCGGGGCAGAGGTCCTGTCCCCGCGGCCCGTCAATTTTTCCTTAACTAATGTATTATAACACAACGGCATGGCAATGGGAACAGGTGCCGCGGGGGCGCGCGAAAAACGCTGCCGGCACCGGGATTTTCCCGGGCCGGCAGCGCAGGCTCGTATCCATATCCTGTTTTGGCGGAAGTTCCCGTTGGTTCCGGGAGCCGCGGCGGCCCCGCGCGGATCCCTGGCGGGGTTACTTCGTTTCCGCCGCTTCGCCTTCCGTCACGACGGCGCGGACGGCCTTCTCGAACTTGGTCCGCGGCAACATGACGTGGTGGCCGCAGCCGCAGCACTGGAGGCCGAAGTCGGCGCCGACGCGGGTGATCTTCCACGTGTCGGAACCGCAGGGGTGGGCCTTTTTCATGCGGACCACCATACCGACCGTATAGGCGTCATTCATGTTCTTTCCCCCGCACTTTGCTCGTCGAAATGTTAATGACATTGTATTCGGCCTTGCGCAAGTCCTCGATGATATCCATGCCGGCCTGGCTCAGGTCGACCGTGATGGTGATTTCCTTATGCCCCGGCTGGCTGGAGCCGCTGGTCACCAGGGAAATGATGTTCAGGCTGTGTTCGTAGAACAGTTTGGCCAGTTCCGCCAGGACGCCGGCCTTGTCTTCCACGTCGAGGGTAATGCGCGTCGAGTTCTGGGCGACGCCGAAGATTTCCGCCATGGCGCGGAAGACATCCGTATCGGTGACGATGCCGCACAGATTGCCGTTGTCGTCCATGACGGGAACGGAATTAATGCGGTCGTGGTACATGATGTCGGCCACGTCTTCCAGCCCGGCCGAGTCGTAGACGGTTTTGACACTGTGGGTCATGACATCTTTGACCTTAATGCGGCTGAGCAGGTAGCTCGCCTCGTAGCGGGACAGGGTGGACGCGTCCGTGGGCGAAGCCATGCTGACGTCCGTATTGGTGACGATGCCCACGACCTGGCCCGCGTCGTTGACGACAGGCAGGCGGCGCAAATCGTGGTCGTACATGAGGTTCTTCAATTCCAAGAGGGTGCTGTTTTGATTGACCGTGACGACGTTTCTCGTCATGATGTCTTTCACCAGGGTTGCCATGTTGTTTCCTCCTTCTGAACCGGCGGCGGTTCAACCGCCCAGGTAGGCTTTTTGTACGGCTTCGCTGTGCAGGAGCTCCTTGCCCGTCCCTTCGAGGGAAATGCGGCCGGTCTCGAGCACGTAGGCCTTGTCGGCAATGGACAGGGCCATTTTGGCGTTTTGTTCGACCAGCAGGATCGTCGTGCCGGTTTCCTTGATCTCTTTAATTATATTAAATATTTCCTGGACCAGCAAGGGCGCGAGGCCCATGGAAGGTTCGTCCAGCAGGAGGAGGCGCGGCCGGCTCATGAGGGCGCGGCCCATGGCGAGCATCTGCTGTTCGCCGCCGGACAGGGTGCCCGCTACCTGGTCTTTCCGTTCCAGGAGGCGCGGAAAGCGGGTGAAGACGGAAGCCAGGTCCTGATTGATGCCCTCTTTGTCCTTGCGCAGGTAGGCGCCCATTTCAAGGTTTTCCGCCACGGTCATGTTGGCGAAGACATGCCGCCCTTCGGGGACCTGCACGAGGCCCTTGCCCACGATCTTGTGGGGCGCCATGCCCGTAATGTCTTCGTCCTCAAAGGTGATGTTCCCGTTTTTCGGTTTCAAAAGGCCCGAGATAGTATGCAGCGTCGTCGATTTGCCGGCGCCGTTGGAGCCGATCAGGGTCGTGATGTCCCCTTGCCGGACCGTGAGGCTGATGCCCTTGATGGCGTGGATGGCCCCGTAAAACACGTCGATGTTGTCTACTGTCAGCATTGCCATTTTACGATGCCTCCCCGCCCAAATAGGCCTTGATTACCCGTTTGTTCTTCCTGATTTCGTCCGGCGTGCCCGAGGCGATGCAGAAGCCGTATTCCAATACGTAGATGCGTTCGCAGACGCCCATGACGAGGCCCATGTCGTGTTCGATGAGGAGGATGGCGATATGGAAATTGTCGCGGATCCAGCGGATCATCTCCATGAGTTCCTTTGTTTCCTGGGGATTCATGCCGGCAGCCGGTTCGTCCAGAAGCAGCAGTTTCGGCTCCGTGGCGAGGGCGCGGGCGATTTCCAGGCGGCGCTGGGCGCCGTAGGGCAGGTTCTTCGCCAGGTCGTCGGCGTGTCCGTCCAGATGAAAGAGTTTCAGCAGGTCCATGGCGCGGCGCGTCACTTCGTCTTCCTGCTGGAAATATTTTTTCACCCGCAGGATGGCCTCGGGCAGATTATACTTGATGTGCATGTTCATGGCGATCTTGACGTTATCCAGGACGGACAGGTCCGCGAAGAGGCGGATGTTCTGGAACGTGCGGGCCATGCCCATCTGGGTCACCTGGAAGGATTTTTTGCCGTTGACCAGGTTCCCGTCGAAGTGGATCGTGCCCTCCGTGGGCGTGTAGACGCCCGTAATCATATTGAAGGCCGTGGTCTTGCCGGCGCCGTTCGGCCCGATGAGGCCGACCAGTTCGCCCGTATCGATATGGAGATTCACATTCGACACGGCCCGGAGGCCGCCGAAGACGATGGAAACGTCTTTCATGTCGAGGAGGTGCTGCTTGGTATCGGTCATGCTTTCTTCCCTCCCATCTTAAGACTCCGGAACATGCGGATGGAGAATTCCTTGCTGCCAAAGAGGCCCTGGGGCCGGTACAGCATGAGGACGATCATGGCCACGGAATAAATGATCATGCGCCACTGTGGGAAATCGGACAAGGCGGCGGAAATAAAGGTCAGGACGATGGCGCCCGTGACGGACCCCGTCATGGACCCCAGGCCGCCGAGGACGACCATGGTCAGGATGTCGAAGGACCGCATGAAGGTGAAGGACGCCGGATGGGCGATGAAAAAGTAGTGGGAAAAGAGGACGCCTGCCGTGCCGGCGAAGGCCGCCCCCAGGGTAAAGGCCATGACCTTGTATTTCGTCGTGTCGATGCCCATGGTATCCGCGGCGATCTCGTTTTCGCGGATGGCCAGGCAGGCCCGGCCGTGGGCGGAGTTCTTAAAGTTCTTGATGAAGAAGAGGATGGCGATCATAATCCAGAACACCATGGGGAACGTGGTCAGGCGGGGAATGCCCATGAGGCCCGCCGCGCCGCCGACGTAGTCGATGTTGAGGATACAGATGCGGATGATTTCGCCCAGGCCCAGCGTGGCGATGGCCAGATAATCCCCGTTCAGCCGCAGCGTGGGCAGGCCGATGAGGAAGCCCAGAAAGCCCGCGGCCACCGTGCCGACCACCAGGGCGGGCACGATGCCGAAGCCCAGCTTGACCGTCATAATGGCGCCCACGTAGGCACCGACGGCGAGGAAGCCCGCGTGGCCGATGGAAAACTGGCCCGTATAGCCGTTGATCATGTTCAGGCTCGTCGCCAGGATAATGTTGATGCCGATGAGGACCAGGTTCAATTCCCAGAACGGTCCGATAATTTCTGCCTGCAGCAGTCCGAAAAGAACGGCGAAGACGACAGCGGCAGCAACCAATGCTTTCAAATCTGCTTTGCGTGAACTGTTCATAGCTGTCTCTCCTTATACTTTTTCACGGACGTTCTTGCCCAACAGGCCCTGCGGTTTGTAGAGCAGGATGATAATGAGGATGGCGAAGGCCGCCGCGTCGCGGAAGGTCGAAGAAAGGAACCCCGAAACGAGAGCCTCCACAATGCCCAGGATGAGGCCGCCCATCATGGCGCCGGGAATGATGCCGATGCCGCCCAGGACGGCGGCGACAAAGGCCTTGATGCCCGGGACCATGCCCATGAGCGGGTCGATGGAATTGTAGTAGATGCCGACCAGAACGCCACCGGCGCCGGCCAGGGCCGACCCGAGGGCGAAGGTCATGGAAATGACGAAGTCGATGTTGATGCCCATGAGCCGCGCTGCGTCGGCGTCAAAGGAAACAGCCCGCATGGCCTTGCCGATCTTCGTATAATTCACCACGTAGGTCAGCGCCACCATCAGGACCAGGGAGCTCACGAGAATGAGGATCTGCTGGCTGTTGATGACCAGGGCGCCGAAGTGGTACACCGTCGCCTGGAAAATAGCCGGGAACGTCCGCGGCTGCGGCGAGGCGAACAAAATCATGGCGTTCTCCAGGAAGAAGGAGACGCCGATAGCCGTGATCAGGATGGCGATGCGCGGCGCGTTCCGCATGGGGCGGTAGGCCACGCGCTCGATGATCATCCCGGCCAGCGCCGTACCGACCATGGCCACAAGGATGGCCGGCAGAAACGACAGGTGCAGCACGGACGTACAGACAAAACCGATGTACGCCCCCAACATGTAGACATCCCCGTGGGCGAAGTTGATCAACTTCAAGATACCATAGATCATGGTATACCCCAAGGCGATCAATGCATAGATACTGCCCAGCGAGACCCCGTTAATGAGCTGCTGGACAACCTGATGCAGGATTCCTGAGTCCATAAAATTACTCCTTTATACACTGATAACCGGATGAACCGGCCGGCAGGCGCGCGCGGCGCCTGTCGGATTGGGAAGGACGCCGCGCGCCCTTACGGATTGACTTTGGTGCGGAAGGTCTGTTTCCCGTCTTTCAACTCGATAATGACCGCCGCTTTGATTGGATTGTGCTGTCCATCGAACTTGACCGGGCCGGATACGCCGACGAAGCCTTCCAGTTTTTCCAGGGCCGCGGCGATCTTCGCCGGATCCTCCGACTTGGCCGCTTCGATTGCCTTGGCGTAGAGCAGCAGGGAATCGTAGGACAAGGCGGCGAACACGTCCGGTTTGGTCTTGTATTCCTTTTCATAGGCCGTGACGAAGTCCTTGTTCAGGGCCGAATCGTCATCCGGCGAATAGAGGCTCGAAAAATAGCAGTTGTTCAAGTTTCCTGCCAGGGCGATTTCCGCCAGCTTCTGCGAATCCCAGCCGTCCCCGCCGCCCATGGCGACGTTCATGCCAAGTTCCTTCGCCTGCTTGACGATCATGCCCACTTCCTGGTAGTACCCGGGGATGTAGAGGAAATCCGGGCCGGCCGCTTTCAGTTTGGTCAGCGTGGCCTTGAAGTCCGTATCCTTTTGCATATACCCTTCCTGGCCGACGACAGTGCCGCCGCCCTTCTGGAACTGTTCCACGAAGTACTGGGCCAGGCCCTTCGAATAGTCGGACGAGTTGTCGATCATGACCGCCGCCCGTTTCAGGTGCAGCGTATCCAGGACGAACCGCGCCATGACCGTGCCCTGGAACGGATCGATGAAACAGGTGCGGAAGTTGTACGGTTTCAGCTTGCCCGCGTCATCCACGGTGACCCTCGGGTTCGTCCCCATAGGCGTAATGTCGGGGACCTTGGCGCCGCCGCTGATCGACGAGGCCGCGATCACCGCGCTGGACAAGTTCGGGCCGATGACCCCGACGACCTTGTCCTGCGTGACCAGCTTCTGCATGGCGTTCGTCGCTTCCGTCGCCTCCGACTTGTTGTCGGCCACGACAAGGCTCAGCTTCTTCCCGTTGACGCCGCCTTTTTCGTTGAGCTGTTTGATGGCCAGCTCGATGGCGTTCTTCGAAGAAATCCCGTAGCTCGCGCTGCCGCCCGTCATTTCCAGGTTGCCGCCGATCTTGATCGTGTCCCCCTTAGCCGAAGAACCGTCGCAGCCGCCCAAGGCCAGGACCAGCGCCGCGCCGGCCGCCAGGACAGACAACCTCTTGAATTTCCCTTCCATAGAAATTCCTCCCCTCATTTGAAGTTGTAAAAAAATAAAGTAATAAAATATTGTTAAAAGCGGCGCCCGGGACAGGCATCGCCTGTCCTGAGCCACCGCTTAAAACCCCGTTGTTTTAAAGCGTAACGCTTCAAATCTTATGGCCGGTCCGCCCCGTTCCCCGTTCTCCGCCGGGGATCCGCGCGGGTCACCTTCCGGAAACTGCCGTCCTGGACTCAGCCGATCTTCTTGGCCAGCGTCTGGACGCCTTCCTTGTATTCGATGACCAGGGCCGTCGTGACCGGGTCATGCTTTTCGTTATAGGAGAACTTGCCGTTGGCGACCTGCAGGTCCTTCGTCTTGGCAATCGCTTCCGCCAGTTTCGTGCCGTCCGTCGTATTGGCCGTCTTCAAGGCATTGAAGAGGACCAGGCCGGCGTTGTACCCTTCCATGGCGAAGACATCGGGAACCTTGTTGAATTTCGCTTTGTACGCCTGGATGAACTTCTGGACGCCGGGATCCTTGTCTTCCGCCGTGTAGGCGTTGGTGAAGAAGCAGTTGTTGGTCGCGGCCTTGCCGGCGATTTCCGTCAGTTTCGGGGAATCCCAGCCGTCGGAACCCAGCAGCGGTACGTTCAGGCCGATTTCACGGGCCTGTTTGATAATCTTGGCGACTTCTTCGTAGTACCCCGGAATGTAGACCGCGTCCGGATTGGTCGCCTTGATCTTCGTCAGGGCCGCCTTAAAGTCGATATCCTTGGCCAGGAACGCTTCGTCCGCCGTAATCGTGCCGCCGGCGGCCGTGAATTTTTCCGTGAAGACCTTGCTCAGGCCCTTGGAATAGTCACTGGAAGAGTCATGCAGGATAGCGACCTTCTTGAATTTCTTGTCTTCGCTGGCGAATTTCGCCATGATTTCGCCCTGGTAGGGGTCAATGAAGGCGGCGCGGAACACGAACTGTTTCGTCTTGCCGTCCTTGCCGACGGTGATTTCCGGAGCCGTCGCGCACGGGGCAATCAAGGGCACCTTGGCGCCCGTCAGGATCGGTTCCGAAGCGGCGACCGCGCCGGAGGTAGCCGGTCCTACGACGGCAATGACCTTATCCTGCGTCACGAGCTTCGTCGCGGCGTTGCCCGATTCGGAAGGCTCGGACTTGTTGTCCGCTTCGACGATCCGGACCTTTTTGCCGTTGATGCCGCCGGCCTTGTTCACTTCGTCCACCGCCAGTTCAAAGCCCGACTTCATGGACTTGCCGTAGTTCGCTACATTGCCCGTCAACTCGGCATTGACGCCGACGACGTATTCCTTGTCGCTCCCGGCGGATTTCTTCTCCCCGCCGCCACAGCCTGCCGCCAGGCCGGCCATCAGCAAGGCCGCCATGGTCACGCCCGATAATTTCTTCCAATAACTAGTCATGTCTCTCTTCTCCTTTTCTGTACACCTTTTGTTTCTCGCCGCGTCCCCTGCCCTGCCGGGGAAAACAGCGTCAAACAGCGCAAACCGGCATGGGAGACTCGTTGTGTATGCCCCCATTATAGAAAGCCGTGGACATAAATGTCAACGATTTTTCACGAGTTTATGATTTTGGCACAAGTCTTGGAAACAAAGTGTAACATAACTTTCAGTAAAAGAAATTGAGTATTTATGTGAAGGAATTTTATCCTTTTCATAAGGACATTTTGTGGCATCCCCGGCGAACCCAGGGGCGGTGCCCGCCACAGGATTTTGCCCAAAATTTACCGTGCCAGGGGCGTCCCGTTCGCCGTGGGAGCCGTGTTTATGGTATAATAAAAGCACCATAGCAGGGACTTTTTCCCACGCCGCAGGGACCGGACAGAAGGTCCGGGACTCCGGGTAAAGGAGCAGGGGGGCGAGTATTGTGAGGCAGAGTGAATGTTTGGCCATGATCCTGGCCGGGGGCAAAGGAAGCCGGTTGGGCGTGCTGACGAAGAATGTGGCGAAGCCCGCCGTGTTATTCGGCGGCAAATACCGCATCATCGATTTCACGCTCAGCAATTGCCGGAATTCGGGCATCGACACGGTGGGGATCCTGACGCAGTATCAACCGCTGGAATTGAACTGGTACATCGGCAACGGGAGCAGCTGGGATCTGGATTCGGAGCACGGCGGGACCTTTGTGCTGCCGCCGTATATGAATGACATGGATTCGTCCAACTGGTACCAGGGAACGGCCGACGCGATTTACCAGAACCTGAATTTCCTGGACTTGATCAATCCGCCGTACGTGCTGGTTTTGTCAGGGGACCATATTTATCGCATGGATTACGGCGCCATGCTGGCGTTCCACAAGAAGCACCGGGCGCAGGCGACGGTGAGTACGCTGCGGGTACCCCTGGCGGAAGCGTCGCGCTTCGGGATCATGAACGCCGACGCGGAGTACCGGATCACGGAGTTCGAGGAGAAACCGTCCCATCCCAAGAGCGATTTGGCGTCCATGGGCATCTACATCTTCGACACGGCGGTGCTGCGGCGGTATCTGGTGGAGGACGCGGCGCGAACCGATTCGGAGCATGATTTCGGGAAAAACATCCTGCCGCGGATGATCGCGGACAACGTGCCGGTCTACGCCTACCCCTTCGAAGGGTACTGGAAAGACGTGGGCACCTTCGAAAGCCTGTGGCAGGCGAACATGGACCTGTTGTCCGACACGCCGCCGCTGAGCCTGAACGATCCGGACTGGCGGATTTATTCGGGGAACCAGTCCCTGCCGCCCCATTACGTGGGACCCGAAGGCAGCCTGGTCAGTTCCCTCGCCGGCGAGGGCGCTGTCATCCAGGGCCGGGTGGAGCACTCGGTGATTTTCTATGACGTGACGGTGGAGGCTGGCGCGACCGTGACGGATTCTGTGGTCATGCCCGGCACCGTCATCGAGGCCGGCGCGACGGTGGAACACGCGATTTTGGGCGAACGGTGCCGCGTCCGGGCCGGGGCCGTCGTGCGCGGCACGGGCTGCGCGATCAAGGTATACGGCAATGACGCGGTCGTATTGCCGGCGGACGCCGCCGACGGCGCCGCGGCGGACAAGGGGGTGTGACCTATGGAATATCCTGTCATTGGACTGTTGAATCTGCAGGGCCCGAATTATATGGAAGAGCTGAGTCCCACCCGGCCCATGGCGTCGGAGCCGTTTGCCGGCAAATTCCGGCTCATGGATTTCGCGCTGTCGTCCATGGTGAACGCCGGCGTGGATACGGTAGGCCTGCTGCTCCCCTTCCACAGCCGTTCCGTGCTGGACCATGTGCGTTCGGGCAAAGAGTGGAACCTGGCGCGCAAGCAGCGGGGCCTGTTCTACCTGCCTGTCGACACGGAAAGCGAAGTTTCCGCGCCCCAGCCGGGAGACATCCATATGTACTATAAGAACCTGCGGTTTGTCGAGGTGGAACAAAACCGCTACCTGCTGCTGTCGGGCTGCGACGTGGTGCACAATACGGATTACGACGCCGTGTTCCATTTCCATCGCGCCCACAACGCGGACATTACGCTGGTCTACAAGGAACTGACGGAAGATACGGCCGGCGAAGCGTGGGTCGTCGAGACCGGCGGCAGCGGGCGTGTCCATTCCCTGAAACGGCAGGTCGGCGCGAAGGCCGGCGAGAAACTGTTCCTGGGGGCCGTGCTCCTGAACGGCGATTTGTTCGTCACCATGGTGCGGCAGGCCTACGCCCAGGACCCGAACCAGTATCTGAAGGATGTCCTGGCGAGGAACGTGAAGCACCTGCGCATTTACGGCTACGAATACAAGGGCTACGCAAAGCGGATTTTGTCGCTGGAAGATTATTTCCGGGCCAGCATGGACATGCTGGACATCAACAAGTGGCGCGAAGTGTTCCGCCGGGACCGGAAAATCTACACGAAGATCAAGGACGAGGCGCCGGCCAAGTACATGGCGGACGCGAAGGTGACCAATTCCCTGGTGGCCAACGGCTGCAAGGTCGTGTGCGAAGGCGCCAACATGCCGTCCACCCCGGAGGCAATCGCCGTCTATCAGGACAACGGCCTGCTGTACGGCCCGGCTAAGGCCGCCAACGCGGGTGGTGTGGCGGTGTCCGGCCTTGAGATGAGCCAGAACTCCTACCGCCTTTCCTGGACGTTCGAAGAGGTGGACAACAAGCTCAAGTCCATCATGGAGAACATCGTCGCCAATTCCCTGGCCGCCGCCAAGGAGTACGGCCATGAGGGCGATCTGATGCTCGGCGCCAACGCCGCCGGCTTCGTCAAGGTCGCCAACGCCATGGTCGCCCAGGGCGTGCTCTGATCGTCTTTCACAATCCGTTTCAACGGTCCGTGCGATTCGTTCGCACGGACCGTTTTCATATGCGTTACGGCATAACGCGCAACGCAGTATGACGATTGCATAAAAGCGACCGCATAATCGCGATTACATAAGAAAAGACGGCGCCTCCCGAAGTAGGGAAGCGCCGTCTTCTTATGTTGCACGAACGGCTTACGTTGCGCAAGCGCCGTACGAACGCCGTATGACGAATCGATCAGTCGTCGCCGAGCGTCACGTGGATGCCGCCGACCAGCGTGCTCACCACGTTGTACAGCAGCGTGAGAATCACCACCAGCACGGTGAACAGCACCACTTCGATGATGGAGAAGATGGTGACCGCGCTTAGCACGGTGCTCAGCGAAAGCACGTTGGCAAGGTCGAATCCGCCGGCGTCAAGACCGGTGGAGGACACGATCTGCGTCACCTGATCGAACACGCCGACCACGTTCAGCAGCAGCCACAGCAGCGTCACCGCGACGATCTGGATGATGCCTCCCGCGATGGAAAGCATGAACGCCACCTTGGCCGCGGACCATGCGTCGATGCGGGTCAGGGACAGGCTCATGCGGCGGGCGCGAGGCGCGCCACGACGCGCTTTTTCACGACCCTTCACACCGCCGGACGCGGCGGCCATGTTCTCATGCGCCTGAGACTGTTCCGTACCGCTCAACGGCTGGCTGGATGCGGAACGGGCCACGCGTGGGGCCTGCGCCCCTGCCTGCGCCTGATGGCTTTCATTGTTCTCGCTCATCGTTGCTCCTTGCAGAATCTTGCCTACTTCTAGCCGAGGCTACCAGTTTTCGCAGACGATTCCCCGCCTGTGTCTCAGGCCTCTACATTCTCGCCATCGCCGGCATCGGAAGTGGCTT
>ENA-ORNY01000325-ORNY01000325.1-human-gut-metagenome-genome-assembly--contig:-NODE-325-length-34359-cov-28.651236_pt1 | contig 34359 bp, 31 predicted proteins | sample MGYA00242122_ERZ509036 | MGnify/ENA primary metagenome ERZ509036 (study PRJEB26280, sample SAMEA2338696) | human gut metagenome | biome: human gut; feature: human-associated habitat; material: faeces... | reverse complement strand
GATAAGGCTGTAGCTGCTCTTAAAGTTTCGGCCGACAAAGGCAACCATTACGCAAGCTATCACCTAGGTAAGATATACGCTGACCCGGAGAGTAATTACTTTAACCCGGATAAGGCTGTAGCTGCTCTTAAAGTTTCGGCTGACAAAGGCAACCATTACGCAAGCTATCACCTAGGTAAGATATATGCTGACCCGGAGAGTAATTACTATAATCTGGCTAAGGCTATTGAATACTTTGGCTCATCAGCAAAAGATGGAAATGTAATGGCAGAAATAAGTTTAAATAGGTGTCAATACAGGCTAGAAAGTAATTCTAGCCAACCGCTTGATATTGCATATGATAGTTTAAAGACATCAACAGAAATTCTAAATGGGTTGTCTAGTATAGTAAAACTACTGGCCAAAGCTTTAAGGAATAACACACAAGATTGTATTAACAACAGAAATAATGCAGTTGATAAAAAAGTCCTTTTAAAAAGAAAACAAAAAGAAAAGCAGACACAAACACAAGAAAATGAATTTAATATGTATTAAAAAGGAGGAATTTCTTTTGTCTAGTTTTGTTAAATTTACAGAAGAAGAAATATATCAAGCGGCCCACAAGAGCATTAAAGAATTCTTGGAAGCTCATGGCGAAAAAGTCCGAAGCTCCGGCACTGAATGGTTATGGGATAAACATGACAGTGTGAAGTTTAGAGGGCATGTATGGTACAGGCACTCCACAAATGAGGGAGGTACGGCTATAGATTTTCTTTGCTATTTTTTTAATATGTCATTTCCTGATGCAGTGCTCACTTTGCTCGACTGTCAACCTCTAAGCTATCATAGAAGTGAATCTACTTTAGAGCAAAAGGTACAGCAAGATAAAATAATACTTGCCCCCCAACATAGTAAATCTTATAGTCGATGTATAGCATATCTTTGCAAGGCAAGAAAAATTGATTACAGTGTTATAGAGTATTTTATAAAGTGCAAGATGCTGTATGAATCGTCGGATTATCACAATGTTGTATTCGTTGGTTACGACAGAAAACGGAGAGTAAGGCATATAGCTCAGTGCGGCACTCTTGATAAAGTTAGGTATAAAAATGAAATAGCTGGCTCTGATAAAAGCTATGCTTTTAATTACCATTGTAAAAAAACTGCAACGCTCTATGCCTACGAATCGCCCATTGATATGATGTCATACATAACGATGTACCATATAAATACATTTAAAGCTAATAATTATGTAACCTGTTGTGGGTTATCTAAATCCCCAATAGACAGATTTTTAAAAGACTATCCTCAGATAAAAAGGATAGTCTTTTGTTTTGACAATGACACAGCCGGCCACAGCACCGCATTAAAATATAGCGACTTCTATAAAACCAAGGGCTACGATGTTGATATACACAAACCGGTAAATAAGGATTTTAATGATGATTTAAAGCAAGGGAGGCAACAAAAATGGATTCAGGAATAATAGTCGTTGTAGGAATTGTAGCATTAATATTTATATTTATCATCTATATGTTAGAACACAGAAGCGGTAAATTAAACAATATAAAATCACGAAAAGTCGGTGATGGACAATACGGCACAGCTTGTTGGGCCAGCACAAAAGAGTTAGAAAACAACTTTGTTGTAGAACCATATAAGCCGGATAGTTGGCGACAAGGCAAGGACCTACCAACGGTGCCGGGACTTGTTATTTCCGGACTGTGGCCAGAAACCAACTTTAATGCTGACGACAAAATCAGTAATACAACTGCCTACAAAAAATATAAAAATAAACCTTTACGCTGCAGAATTGACCCTACAGATTCACATACTTTGCTTATTTCCACAACCGGTGGCGGTAAAACAACAGCCTTCTTATATCCAAATCTTGAAAGATGCTGTGCGTGTGGGTTGAGTTTTTTCACAACCGATACTAAAGGTGACATACCAATGGAATATGCCGGCGTTGCTGAAAAGTACTATGGCTATGAAAACTATATAATAGATTTAAGGAATGCAGCACAATCACACTGCTTTAATTTAATGCAACTAACAAATAAATACTCCGACCTGTACTATAAATGCAATGGAGGCAAAAATACACTTGCAAGGGCAGAGCGTTATGCTAAAGTTGTTGCCAAGACAATTATAAACATGAAAGGGCTTGAGGGTGCAGGAGCAAATGCGTATTTTTACGACGCAGCAGAGGGACTTATTACTGCTGTAATTTTGCTCGTGGCAGAATTATGCAATCCTGAAGAAAGACATATAGTTAGTGTTTTTAAGCTAATTAACGAACTAATGGAAATAGACCCCAAAAGTGTACCCAAAGACAGTAAGGACCAGCGTAAACCTAAGAATTATTTTCAACAGCTAATGCAAATAATACCAAATGATAACAAAGCAAAATGGTTTGCCGGTGCAGCACTTAACGCACCGCAGGGACAAATGACAAGTGTTATTACAACAGCTATGAGTAGACTTCTTTCTTTTATTGATTCAGAAATTGAGCAAATAATATGTTTTGATTCACCTATTGACGCAGAATATTATTGCAAAAATAAGACTGCAGTCTACCTTGTTTTTCCTGAAAATGATGTGACAAAACATTTTATGGTTTCCCTATTTATAAATCAATTTTACAACGAATGTATTGAGTATGCTAATATGCACCACAACAAGCTTGATAAGCGAACATATTTCTTCCTTGACGAAGTTGGAACTATCCCCAAAATTGACGCAGCTGCCCAAATGTTCTCGGCCGGTCGTTCAAGGGGAATATTACAAGTACCAATGATTCAGTCACTAGCTCAACTAGATAAGAACTACGGTAAAGATGAATCTAAAATCATACAGGAATGTTGCCAAAATGTGCTTTTTGGAGGACTGACGCCTTTATCATCAACCGCCAAAGAATTATCACAAATGCTTGGTAATCAGACCGTACAATCCGGCTCTGTAAGCAAAGGTAAAACAAGTAGCACATCGTATCAAATGCACAGCAAGCCGCTGATGTCCGAAGATGAAATTAAACGAATGCCAAAATATAACTTTGTTTTTCAAAAAACCGGATTGGCGCCATTTAAAACAAAGCTGCGGCGCTCACCTTATTGGGGAATTAACCCTGACGGTGAAAAATATCAAATGCCAGAGGGTGATTTAAGGGAAGTCCACTATGCAACAAGGGATACCTTATTAAATGCAGCTAAAATAAAATATGGTTTTATAAATAATTCGGAAATTGAAACAAAAAGAACCTTATCGAAAGATTTGTTTTAAATATTAAAAAATACTAAAAGAGCTATGCGAAAACTTGCATAGCTCTTTTTTGTTGTAAAGGAGAATTAAAATGTATAGTAAAAATAGTGATATATTAAAAAAAGGATACGGAAAAGTAGCTAAGGCAGTTATGACAGACAGCAGATTAACTTTAACCTCGAAAGCAATATATGCGTATTTATGCTCATATTTGGGCTGTAACAAAAAAGTTTTCCCAAGTAGAGGTAGAATACTATTTGACCTAAACTTGTCTAAAAACGCCTATTACAGCCATTTTAAACCACTATTAGAGCTAGGCTATATTACTATATCTAAACGCAAGCACTGGTTGAACAGAAACGAGTATGTTATTAACTGTACGCCGGCAATACCGGGAATTGAATATAGTAAAACTATTAATCCTGATGTTTACAGCTTTGGATATGGAATAGTACCTAAGGCAGTTATGACAGACGACAATCTAAGCGTTAAGGCCAAGGGATTACTGGCTTATTTTTACGCTTTCGCCGGTTCAGGCAAAGGTGTATTTCCGGCAAAGAAAACTATCCTTGCACAGCTTAAAATAAGCAATACAGCATACTACAATGCTTTGCATCAGCTTACAGAACACAATTATCTTGCTATTCAACAGAGCAAAGACGGGGGAAAGTTTAGCAAGAACGAATATACAATAGTAAACTTTACGCATACACAAAAATGCGACACAAAAGTTACTAAAAAGGGCAAATCGCATACACGAAAATGCGACAGCCAAAAGTGCGACAATAAGAACAATAACAGAACTAAGAACAAAAATAATATTTCTCTAAATAAATATCATATCTCATCTAGTAAGAGTAAAGAAAAATGCAGAGAGAAAAAATTGATTAACCGCATTAAATTTTTGTGTGGATATGATGAGATTATAGAAAGTGAAGCTGCCGATAATGAATATAAAGCAAATTGTCATATAGCAGTAAAAGCATTAATTTCAATGGCTACAAGACCATTTACATACAGAGGCGAGAAAGTAAGCACTACCGAAATACACAGATTAATAAAGCTATCTACAAGGGACGATTTTATAGGCAATTCACTTAGAGATTTATTATTTCACATATCCTGTAAGCTAACACGGGCCAAAGAAATCTACAAAATACACAACATAATTGATTATACAAAAACAATGATTTACTCTGAAATGCTTGTACAAGAATTCTGAATTTTTTGTGTATTTTGCCCTCCTTCAAATACAACTAGCAAAATAGCTAGCTTTAAAAAATGGCTTGTTAATGCGAAAAATCACATTAAACGGCAAAACGATATTCTGGTTTTGCACATTTTATTAAAAATGACTAGCAAGGTGTTGATAACTGCCAATCCCAGCACTGCTGGGATTTGTCATAGTGTAACTAGCGGCATAGCTAGTTACACTTTATCCTGCATAATTGTACCTGACTTTTTGGGGTGCTGAATGTATGGCAGATTGACTAAAAATATCTGCATACCCAAATAAAGATGGCAGCCAACCGGTCATTATATATGTGTGGCAATTTTGATTATTCCCACCCCAACCCTTAAGGGTTCAAAAAGAATCCAAATGTAAAAATTAAATTTTCTATGGGACAATTTGTCCCAGCTCTATTACTTGAACAAAACTTCTGTGGCTCATCTGTTATATGTAGAATATCTAAAAATAGAGGCCCGTAAAGCAGAGAAAAAATGATTTGAATTTTCATTCTGGATAAACTTATTTTGTAATTAAATAATAAATATACTTTTGCTAGTATATCATTGCGGTAATAATAAATGTACTGTATAATTAACTTACGTTTTGTGAAGGGAGTTTTTATATGGACAAAGAAATTGAAATCATTGAAAACAAGGTTAACAACCTCAAATCTGATTTACAGAAAGAGTTAGATGATATTGAAAAAATGGGCTGCTATAAATTAAAAACATTATGTATTATGGCATTATTAGAACAATATGCACAGTCATATAATTATGAAAAGAAGAAAAGCAACTCGCAAAAATTTACAGATTTTGTATCAACTTTCTCCAAAAATAAAATTATTAAACTTTATGATCCAGTAACTCTTAGTTATGAATACAATAGATGCTCAAAAAACGCTAAATATGATTTGGCACTTCCTTCGTACGAAAGCCCAATTTATATTACCAATGATATTCTGAAAAGTAAGGTGCGAGAATTAGAAAGTTTAATTAATTCAGAAGAGGCTCTTAAGTGTACTAGACTGCTAAGTAAACATCAAATAGTAGCTCTGCTCTACAGGTATCGGTGTAAATTGTCCCACGAGTTTAAATCCCCAAGTTTTATATGGAAACATGAACAAAACTTAGATGTTCCTTTTGTAACTGAAGTTACTAGCATTGGGGAGAAAAAAAGAATCACACGGTGGGAATTGCGCCTTCCATATAAATTTATTAAAAATATCATTACTGAAACGGTTAATAATTATTTAGATAATTGTATTCAAAAAGGCGTATTACCTTTTTCTAATAATCAACAATATTTAGATTGGTACGAAAACTAAATACTACACTAAACAACAACGCATCGACCAGTTGACCGATGCGCTGTTGCTGTATGTAGTTACTACTTATGGAGCAAGCAATAAATTAAATGTCAAAAAGAAAAAAGCTGGGACAAATTGTCCCAGCTACATATCAAAATCAATGCCCTCAAATTCTTCAGAGAAACACTCCATTACATAATCATTAGAATTCTTCTCCACTATTTGCCCCCTGTAAATTATCATGTGATTGACCATTTTCAATTTTATTAATTTTCTGATTTTGCTGATACTCTAAGCATTTTTGTTCCAACAGGGTAAAATTGCAACAGCGTTTTTTTAGAGAAATATTCTTTGTTCCATTTGTTATTACTCTATGTAGTTTACTGGATTGAGCTTTTATATAATCTTGATTAAATTACACCATTCCCATTGATTTTGTAGCAAGCTCTTGTACTTATCATCACTATAAGAACTAAACAATATTTTCTTTAACTCGCTCTGCGGAATGGGTATCATATTATTCAGGTTGATTGTGCCCAGCTCTCCCCCTTTGATTTTTATAAAATCAAGCTGATTTTTCATCTTCAAATGCTTAGGCTTTGGAGAAGTTAATGGGGCATAGTAAAGGCTATCGTTAATTTTAATAAGCACTCCCACAAAGGGTCTTGTATCTTTTTTATCAAAATTGTAAGGAACGCACTTATCAAACTGTCTTAAAAAATCACAGTAGCTTGGGTTACTGTATAAAAGTATATTTTGTTTCTCATTCTTTTCACCTAACACTAAAGGGTTAAGATTTCGCATCTTAACCCTTAGCTTTTTTAATTTCCACTTGCTGGTAGGGTACACCGCTTTTTAACTTTCGAGATGATTAATCTCTTCATTATTGTAATACACTATAGCAGTGTTTATGTCAATAACATAACAAATAAATCAATCAATTGTTAAATATTTAATTATCTGTAAATAGCCCTAAAGCAGAGAAAAAATAAATTATTGGGAGTACAACTTATGGGAAAGCAATAATGATAAAATCATAAATAGCGACATAAATAAAAAAAGGCTGGGACAATTTGTCCCAGGCATAACCAAAACTTTTTTAAATTATAAAAGGCCACCCTGCCTATGTAGGATGGCCTTTAGTGCATTTTCTTTCGACCAAGATAAAATATCTACTCCGGTTTGAGGTAACACTGCACAACCCTTCCTGAAAGCTCTGTATAATAGTGCATTCCGGTACACCCTAATACTTCACAGCTTGATAGACATACTTGCCGCCTACCACTGTTATTATTGTAATCGGAATATAAAATTATGTCAATTAGAAAAATTGGTTTTGAAAAAATTAGCCCATAAAGCAGAGAAAAAAATAAATTATTGGAAGTACAACTTATGGGACAGCAATAATGATAAAATTATAAATAGCAACATAATTTATATCCAGTTTTTTATTGCGTGGTTGACATTCACTTGCAAGCCTGATACTATAGAAATAAGATAGTTAGGAGTGGTTATATGAATAATAGACAAAGTAATTACCAATATATTCAAAACAATAATTCACCGGCATACAATACCCAAGTTAATAATTCTCAGCAAAATTACCATAGGAATTATCAACCACAACAGTATAGGGTTTGCCCCCGGTGTGGCAATGTTCATTTTGTGTATCGCGACTACTATGTAAATGAACCACCTGTTATAGCAGTCGTGTTTATAATAATATTCATTTTTATCCCAATTATCGGGTGGATTATTGATGGAGTTTTACTTACGGCTGATTATAGCTCACTATATACATTTGCTACTTGCACACAATGTGGATATAGAATTAATGTGCAGAAAGAATATGAAAAATTAGTAAATGAAAATATGAAGAGTTATCAAAAACTACAAAAAGAAAAGTGGGCAGAATATAAAGAAAATTTAAAAATTCAAAGAAAGCAGAAACGCCTCCAAAAACGGGAAATCAGGAATCAAAGAAAACAGACTAAATAGGCAAAATATTAAAAGTAATTATCCTGTTAAAAAGAAAAATCCGGGACAAATTGTCCCGGATTTCCTTTAACAATCAATAGTGCTTCATCTCAACTTTCGCTTTTGGAAAGTGAAAATCAGCTAATAATTACAATTAAATATTTTTTTATAAATTACTAGATATTATATTGACATACATGCTATATCGTGTTATTATGTACTCAGACAAAAAAATAAAAACACCCACGGGTGGCTGATTAGTTGCAAGCTAACCAACCACCAATCAATTAAGATTTAAAAACGCTCATATCTTAATCGACCTTGTGAATGCCTTTTTGCGTATTCTATTATACGCTTTAAGCTATACATTGTCAATACAGCTCGCAAATCTTAAATGATGAAATTTGTGGGCTGTATTGATTTTTTTGCCATAAAGACAACTGAATACCCGAGTAAGACAAGATGTAATACAAAGACTTTCTTAACAGTATCGCCATGACCCCTGCCTGCGAGCGTGCCAGCTTAAAATTTGTTACTGCGAATAACAAATTTTAAAGTTGCTACCTAGAAAGTTGGGTAAGAGCAACTCTGATTAATACACGGCTGAAGCAGCTCCGAAGATGCAAAAGCATCCGACTGTCAGGCGTTAGGTAAAACATCTTTTTTATATCGGCCCCAAAAAAGCAAATCAAAGAAAGGAGTGTCTTTATGTTAAAATACATATTTGAAGATATTCTTCTTGAAAAGATAAAAGAAGATTTATCTTTAAAACTAACCGAGGAAGAACATAAATGCACTTTAGTGGTACACGATGTTATTCCAACTTTTGAAAATTCAAGAGCAACAAACACATACGAAGGCAGTATCTTCGTGGAACGCCTACATCCAATCAACGGTCAAAACAAATATATTGACATAGCTTTTGAAGTGGTTGTTGATTTGAACAATGACAAGAATACAAAGTGTTCTGTCAAAATTGAGTATGAGTACAAGGATTAGAAATCTAAATCTTTTACTACATATATATGCCAACCATCATCTTTTTTCACATTTCTAATATAGCCAAGATCAGTCAATGTTTTCTTGTACTCTTTTATTTTTGTGTAAGCCATATGGTCGGGTTTATCTCCGTAGGCAACCTTAACCATTGCCGGTAGGCTTGTTATACCGTCGCTTGTTTCCATACAGTCTTTAAAATAATTATAAAGACCTACAAGATACCTGCGATAATTTCCGGTAGGATTCTCCCTTTGTGAGCGGAGATACTCGATCTGTTTAAGTTTCTTTTCCTCTGACATCATAACTATTTTCCCTACTTACTATCAACTATTTAAAACTTTAAAATTTTAAATGGTGCTGGTGACCGGACTTGAACCGGTACGGTATTAACTACCGAGGGATTTTAAGTCCCTTGCGTCTGCCTATTCCGCCACACCAGCAGCTACAATGATGATTATATCATATATAAATTAACTTTGTCAATCAAAAATGAAAATTATTCTTCATTTTTGATTGATAAAATTGACAAAGTTAATTTTGTCTAAATTTATCTCTATTTAGCCTTACATAAGCCTTACAGTTCAAAAGCAAACAAACACAGACGGTAACTTTAATTTGTTAAAATGCTACCGTCTGTGTTGTTTTTTAGCATAAACCGGAATTTACAATTACCGTAACCATATTATACTATAACTATATTTGTCCCGTATATAATTATTTGTTTTTATTCTGGATATATTCGTCAATAGCTGCTGCGGCTGTTTTGCCGGCACCCATAGCAAGAATAACCGTTGCGGCACCTGTTACAGCATCACCGCCGGCGTATACACCCTCACGAGATGTTAAGCCGTTTTCATCAGCAATAATTCCGCCCCACTTCTGTGTTTCAAGGCCCTTTGTAGTTGACTTAATAAGCGGGTTAGGTGATGTACCTATAGACATAATTACGCAGTCAACCTCAAGCTCAAATTCAGAGCCTTCTTTAACTACAGGGCGTCTTCTGCCGGAAGCGTCAGGCTCGCCAAGCTCCATTTCTACGCACTTCATTGCGCCAACCTTGTTTTCTGCGTTTGGCAGAATTTCAACAGGGTTTGTAAGAAGCTTAAAGATAATGCCCTCTTCCTTAGCGTGCTCAACCTCTTCTGCTCTTGCCGGAAGCTCGTCTGCACCTCTTCTGTATACAATGTAAACCTCTTCGGCACCCAAACGCTTTGCACATCTTGCTGCGTCCATAGCAACATTACCGCCGCCTACTACAGCAACCTTCTTGGAGTTTGCAATAGGTGTGGCACTGCCCTCTTTGTATGCTTTCATTAGATTTACTCTTGTAAGGAATTCGTTGGCAGAATATACACCCTTTAGGTTTTCGCCAGGTATATTCATAAATCTAGGCAAGCCGGCACCCGAACCAATATAAACAGATTCAAAGCCGTATTCGTCCATTAGCTCGTCAATAGACAGAATTTTGCCGATAACCATATTTGTTTCAACCTTAACGCCCAAAGCCTTAAGTGTTTCAATTTCCTTTTGAACAATAGCCTTTGGAAGTCTAAATTCAGGAATACCGTAAACAAGCACGCCGCCTGCCAGATGAAGCGCCTCAAATACCGTAACCTCGTAGCCCTTTTTAGCTAAGTCGCCGGCACAGGTTAAGCCCGATGGGCCTGAACCGATAACAGCAACCTTGTGGCCGTTTGACTTTGGCTTTTCTATAACAACATTTTCCTTGCTGTTGTGTGTATCGGCAACAAAACGCTCCAGTCTGCCTATACCTACAGCCTCGCCCTTTATACCACGAACACAGTTCTTTTCGCACTGTGATTCCTGTGGACATACTCTGCCGCATACAGCCGGCAATGAGCTTGATTCTGAAATAATATCATAAGCACCGTCAAAGTCGCCCTGTGCAACCTGGTGAATAAAAGCAGGAATGTCAATATGTACAGGACAGCCGTTTACGCAAGGCTTGTGCTTACAGTTAAGGCAACGCTGTGCCTCGTCAAGTGCCATTTCTTCTGTATAGCCCAGTGCAACCTCAAGAAAGTTTTTATTTCTTACATTTGGTTCCTGTGAAGGCATTTCGTTTTTCTTTAAAGACATATTAGGCATAATTATTTTACCTCCTTATTAAATAGGTTACAAGCTTCGCTGTATGCATGGCGCTCAAATTCCTTGTACATAGAGCCACGCTCAATAGCTTCGTCAAAATCTACCAAATGACCGTCAAAGTCCGGGCCGTCTACGCAGGCAAACTTTGTTTCACCGCCAACTGTAAGTCTACAGCCGCCGCACATACCTGTACCATCTATCATAATAGGGTTCATACTAACAACAGTTTTAATGCCGTACTCCTTTGTAAGCTTACAGACAAACTTCATCATAATAAGCGGGCCGATAGTAATAACCTCGTCGTACTGCTCGCCGCTTTCTATAAGAGCCTTTAGGGCGTCTGTAACTAAGCCCTTTTCGCCGTGGCTGCCGTCATCTGTCATCATCTTCAGTACATCGCTAACCCGGGCAAATTCGTTTTCAAGAATAACAAGGTCTTTATTTCTAAAGCCTACAATACTGTGAACCTCACAGCCAAGGTTGTGCAGCTTTTTAGCTATAGGGTAAGCTATGGCACAGCCAACGCCGCCGCCTACAACAGCAACCTTTTTAAGACCGTCTGTGTGGGAAGCCACACCCAAAGGACCTACAAAGTCGGCAATACACTCGCCTTGCTCTTTGTGGTTCAGCTTTTCGGTTGTAGCACCGACAATTTGGAAAATAATTGTAACAGTGCCCTTTTCTCTGTCAAAATCGGCAACTGTCAGAGGAATACGCTCGCCGTCCCGGTCAACACGCAAAATAATAAACTGGCCCGGCTCTGCCTTTTTGGCAATAAGCGGTGCGTCAATTTCCATTAGCGTAACTGTAGGATTCAGCACTTCTTTTCTTACTATTTTATACATAATAAACTCACCTTTCAAAACCAAAATATGAAAATGATTTTACATTGCCTTTCATTTTACCACAAATAATGTGTAAAATCTAGAGTTTATGTATATAAAGAAATAATAATTTTAATTTTTTGTGGTTATGTTTTAAAAATAAGGGTATTTTTACTAATCTACAGCCTAAATTTTTGGTAACACCATATAATAGTAATGATGTAAACCTCCAAAAATATTACCTGATTTTCTTCGTACTGTGAACATTTAATAAAAAAATGAATATAATAACTAAAGATGAAAGGTGGTATTTTATATGTGTGGAATAGCAGGCTGGCTCGACCGATATACTGACCTAAGCCAAAAGCAGGCGGTAATAAACAGTATGTCTGCCACAATGAAAAGCCGTGGCCCCGACCAAGAGGGCGTGTTTTTAAGCAGTGACAATACAGTATGCCTTATGCACAGAAGATTAACGGTTATTGACCCTCAAGGCGGAGCACAGCCGATGACGAAAGAGGATAAACACAGAAAATGCACCCTTGTATACAACGGCGAGCTTTACAATACAAAGGAGCTTACAGAACAGCTTACTCAGGCAGGCTACAGCTTTGACACACATTCAGACACAGAGGCTTTGCTTACGGCATATTTACACTGGGGTGAGGACTGTGTAGATAAGCTGAACGGCATTTTCGCCTTTGCGATATATGAACACACTACGGGAAAGCTGTTTATAGCAAGAGACAGAATAGGCGTAAAGCCGTTTTTCTATTACTACTACAAGGGCGGACTTGTATTTGGCTCGGAGATAAAGGCTCTGCTAAGGTGTCCTAAGGTAAGGCCTGTGGTTGATGAGCAGGGACTAATGGATGTATTTTTTATAGGCCCCGGCAGAAGCTTAGGGCAAGGCATTTTCAAAAATGTAGAGGAGCTTTTGCCCGGTGAATGTGCCTCCTATAAAGACGGTGTGCTGAAAAAGCGTAAATATTTTAAGCTGGTGGCAAGGCCGCATATTCACAGCAAGGACGAAACCATAGAATACACCCGTTTTCTGCTTAAGGACGCCATAACAAGACAGCTGGTTTCGGATGTACCCCTTTGTACATTTTTATCCGGCGGTTTGGATTCCAGCATAATAAGTGCCGTATCGGCCGACTATTACAGGAAAAACGGCAAGGGTATATTAACCACATATTCGGTTGACTACAAGGATAACGAAAAATACTTTAAGAAAAGCCTGTTTCAGCCAAATTCCGACAGCGACTTTATAAAGCTTATAAGTGATTTTGCCGGTACTAACCATAAAAATGTTATACTGGATAATCACAGTCTTTATTATGCACTGTACGATTCCGTAAAAGCCAGAGATTTACCGGCTATGACTGATGTAGACTCTTCGCTTTTGCTGTTCTGCAAGGAGGTAAAAAAGGACTTTACCGTTGCACTTTCGGGAGAATGTGCCGACGAGCTTTTCGGCGGCTACCCATGGTACCACAACAAGGATATTCTCTTTGAGGAAACCTTCCCGTGGTCACGCAGTGTTGACATACGCCGCAGTGTGCTGAAAAAAGGACTTTTGCCAAAGGGCGAGGAATATGTACGGGAGAGGTACCTGTCAACCGTTAAGAATGTTGATAAGCTGCCAAGCGACAGCAAGCTGGAAGCCCGTATGCGAGAAATGTTTGTGCTGAACTTTAACTGGTTTATGCAGGGCCTGCTTGACCGCAAAGACAGGTGCAGTATGTACAGCGGACTTGAGGTAAGAGTGCCTTTCTGCGACTACCGACTTGTAGAGTACGCCTATAATATGCCGTGGAGTCTAAAGGCACTAAACGGCAGAGAAAAGGGTATAATTCGTACAGCTGTAGACGGTATACTTCCAAAGGAAATAGTATGGCGAAAGAAAAGTCCATACCCAAAGACTCACAATCCTGTTTACTTTAGGCTGGTGGCCGATGCAATGAAAAAGCAGTTAAAAGCCAAAAGCCCTATAACCTGCTTCCTAGATGAAAACGCAGTAAATAATATAATAGAAAACCCTGAGAAAATAAGCTCTCCTTGGTATGGCCAGCTAATGCGTGCACCGCAAATATTGGCATATTTACTGCAAATAGATTTTTGGATGCAGTACTACAATGTTGAGATTGAGGGAATATAGCAGAACGCCGACTGATTGTGACAGATCAGCCGGCGTTTTTTCAGTATTTATTTAACAGTAAATTTACTCTCAACAATCTTATCTATTATCTCTTCTGCTGCTTTTTCAGTATTTATTCAACAGTAAATTTACTCCTCAAAGTCCCGCAGACAATATTCAACAAAGCCGGGATTAAGGTACTCTCCGTTTGCATCTATATTTACCGCAGCTATCCCCTCATAGTAGTTTTTAGTATGTATTATTATAGGCAATTCCGAGCCGAATTTTTTCTTCAATATGCCGCACTTGTGTATTTCCCTTACAGCACAGACAATTTTTTTAACCAGCTCCTCCACAGTGTTTTCTTCGGTAAGCTTTTCCTGTTTTATCCAGTACTTAATAAGTCCGTCCGTAATGTCGTCCTCACCAAAGCAAAAGGTTTCGTTTTGAAGCCAAAAGTTATAATTCCACCTAATTGTTTCGTTGTCAATGTCATAGCACTGCTCGTGCTTATACTGGCTTTCTGTATTATACCCAAAGTGCAGGCGTACATCCTTTTGGTTGTCAAGGTCAAAGTCTACAAAAAAGGATACCACATATATGTCCCTGTCGTTCCAGTGTAAAATTTCCCGTGCAAACGCAAGCCAAATTTCGTTTTCAATATTAATTACATATTGAGGCTTACTGCTTTTTGTGTTGCCAATGTTTAGTATTTTTTCTGCAATACCCATATTATCACCAATTAAAATTATGTTTGATAGCTCTGTACCTATAATACCATAAGCTGTATAATTTTTAAACAGCCTTTACACAGCGCCCGAAAATTCCATTTTTTATTATGTCCTGCTTTAACAAACCGTTGTTGCTGTGCATACATACTGCCCACTCTTTAAAAGCTGCAGCCCTAAACCACAAAAAGCAGGCAGAACATTAGCTGAACTGCCTGCATACTTTTTATTCTTCCATTTGCTTACCTAAAAATGATGATGCACTTTGTGCCAGCTTTAGGTCTGACTCTGTAGGTGTTGTTTTTTCGTCTGAACACAACATAACCACACTGCCGGTAACATCGCCGGCGGCTATAATAGGGTACACAAGCATAGCCCTTGACTCTACCCCCTCTACAGGCTGTAGGTTAAACCTTTCTTCGCCCGAATTGTAGCTTTGGCGGTTTTCCATAAGCTCCTCTACGGCAGAGGTAATTCTTCTTTCTAAAAACTCTCTTTTAGATACCCCCGACGCCGCCACAATATGGTCACGGTCGCTTATAAGCGTTGCCGTACCTCCTACCTTACTTATAACATCGGCATAGGCAGCGGCAAAGCTGCTTAGCTCCCCTACAGGCGAGTATTTTTTAAAAATAACCTCCCCGTCTGTATCGGTGTATATTTCCAGCGGGTCGCCCTCACGAATACGCAGTGTGCGTCGTATTTCCTTTGGTATTACTATTCTTCCCAAGTCATCTATTCTTCTGACAATTCCTGTTGCTTTCATAAGCTAATATCCTCCGGTAAAATTCATATATAAATTTTTCGTATAAAATTACTTTAATTACTAAGTGTCAGTGATTTTATCTCTATGTGATGTTATTATGTGGAAGAATTCGGAGAATATACAAAAAATTCTTTGCAAACACAGTGTGCAGCTGCAAAAAATTAAAAGCAAGCACAGGCTGTGCCGAATTGTGTTTAAAATTAAATTTTAAAAATATGTTTTTTGCCTATTTTAATTGCCTTTGCATTGCTGTTATGCCCAATATCGGGTGTTTTTATAATGGGAATGCTTTCGCCGGCATACAGCTTAACCAGCTCCTCCATATTAGGTTTACAATTATTTTCCTCCATTTTTGTAAATGTGCCAAGCAATATACCGTTTACCTTTTTAAACGCACCCAACTGCTTTAGCTGTGACAGATAGGTTACCATTTGCGGCACCTGACCGCCCAGTCCCTCCAAAAGCAGGATTTTACCCTCCAGGTTTGGAAAGTATTCTGTTCCGGCCAGCTTTAAGAAACAGCGTATATTTCCGCCTACAACAACACCCTCTGTATAGCTGCCCTGAATAAAGCTATATGATATATTAAAAAGCTCATCTCTGTTTAAATAACGCCGCTGCTGAAGCTTGCCATACTCTGAAACTATGTTCCTTATTTGGTATAAAACACTGCTTTTTCCTGTAGCTGTGTACAGTGCGTTAATTACCGTTGTAAGGTCGCTGTAGCCCCAAAAGGTCGCTTTGCTTTTAGCAATTTTGTTATAGTCAAGGAGATCAAGCACCTGGTTTGCCATATCTCCGCCGGAAACATCGTATATTTCTTCCGTTTCGTTATCCGAAAACAGCTTCATAAGCTGGCAGGCTCTTTGTTCACCACTGCCGGAAAAAGGACTGTCCTTTTCAAAAATACAGCTGCTTTCCTTTACATTACAGCCAAAGTCCTGCAATGTTTGTATAAGCCGCCGATAATTTGGGGCGGATTCTTTTTTCAGCCCGTTTGAGCAGGCTGTAATTCCTACATTTTTCATAACAAAATCTCCCGATAGCTTTCTGTAGTATAGACCACAGTCCCTGCCGAGCAATACGACAGGGACTGTGGGGAGGCAATAACTGAATGTGTTTAGTGCTTTTACATTGCCTAATTGCAGCAATTAAAATGCTGCTGTAGAATCAATCAACTAAGTAAATATCCTGCATACATTTTGGCAGCATATCTATAATATCTGTAGACAGCATACCCATACTGCCAAATTTCTCTCTTGCAAGGTCGCCTGCATAGCCGTGGCAGTACACACCGCTTACGGCGGCATTAAAAGGCGAAACACCTTGGGAAATTAAACTGCCTATAATACCGGCAAGAACATCGCCGCAGCCTGCTTTTGCCATACCGTTGTTGCCGGTAGGGTTTACCACAGACCTGCCGTTAGGGTGTGCAACAACAGTGTAGGCACCCTTAAGTACCACAATTACATTGTATCTTTTAGCAAATTCCGTTGCAACGGTCAGCCTGTTGTTCTGTATCATTGGTACATTGGTTTCCAGCAGTCTTGCCATTTCCCCGGGATGAGGCGTAATTATGGTTTGTGACTTTGCTTCCTTTAGTATGTCTATATTGTCAGATATAACATTTAATGCGTCAGCGTCAAGCACTATAGGTACAGTGCTGTTGTGTATAATATATTCTGTAATTTCCTTAGACTTAGTTGTTGTGCCAAGCCCGCAGCCTGCTACAACAGCTTTTGTTTTTTCCATACTCTTTTTCAGCATATCAATAGTGTCGGTGCCGGTGTACGGAAAGAACACAGCCTGAGGAATGTTATTTGCCAATATCGGGTACAAGTTAGACGGCAAAATACTTTTTACCAAGCCTGTACCACTTCGCAGTGCAGCCTGAATACACATTTGTGCGGCACCCATCATACCGTAGCTGCCACAGGCAACCGTAAGTGTGCCGGTAGTGCCCTTGTTGGCGGACACCTCTTTTTTAGGCAAAAAGCTTCTTAAGCGGCTGCCGTCAATAGTTTCTGTAAGATACGGACTGTCATATATAACGCCCTTATTTATACCTACCTGTGCCACAACAGTTTTTCCGCAGTAATCCATAGCCGGATACAGCACATGGCACGGCTTCAGCGTTGAAAACGAAAGTGTCAGCTCTGCCCTGAAGGCTGTGTTTCCTACCGTGCCGGTGTCACCGTTTACACCGCTTGGAATATCCACACTCAGCACCCTGCTGTGGGTACTGTTTACAAGGTCGGCAATTATTCTTATATTGTCGCTTAAACCGCCCTTAAAGCCAATGCCGTATATTGCGTCAATAACATAGTCGGCGGTTGAAATAATATCCTTTACCCTTTGGCTGTACTCCCATATGCGTACAATTTCTACCCCGCCGCTTTCCGCCTGCTCCATAGCCTGCATACTGTCTTCTGTGCGAGGCTCGCCGTCAACTAAAAGTGCATAGGCCCTTATTCCCTGTGAACACAAGTATTGTGCGGCAATAAAGCCGTCACCGCCGTTGTTTCCTTTTCCGCACAGCACAGCAACAGTACTGCGTGAATTTGCCTTCATTTGTGAAATAAGAGTTTTGCCAACCTGTACGCCGGCGTTATTCATAAGCTGAAAATATGTAGAGCCTCTTTCTATTTGATTCCTTTCTAAGGCTCTTGTTTGCTCACAGGTTAATATTTTCATACAACTAACCTCCTTGAAAATTTAATTTAAACCGTAATACACCACTGTAAGCCCATGCACTGCAATAACGCTTATTTTTGTGATGCAGCCTTAAGCATTTCGATTTTTACCTCCGGCTTTAGGTGTTTTTTGATTTCGTTAAGCACCTTTTCATTTGGTGCAAATACAACCATTATTCTGCCGTAATTTTTAGTTTGCACAATAAAGCGGTGTTGGCTTGGGTCGTCCTCGTATGTTCCCAAATAAAACACCTTGTTGCATTTTTTGGCGTTTATGCGGTTTTCCGTTATTTTGTCAAAGCCCTCAATTTTTTTAATATCAATGCTGAGAACTTCTTTGCGTCGGCGCTTAGCCATAACCTTGTCAATTTGAAGATTGTTGTTTGTTACGGTGTATTCGTACTCTACACGCCTGCCGGAAATAACATACCAACAAAAGTAAATGTCAAATACCGCTATGAAAAATCCTACAACCATAAGGTAGGCGTTTACCATCAAGCCAAAAAGCACGCCCAGCGATAAAATTGCGAAAATACTTAAAATCATAACCACCTTAATTAAAAAATCCCGGTAATCCTGCTTGTGCTCTACAAGCTGTTCAATATAAGAATCCATAATATTACTCCTGTCAAATCTATTGTATTTAACAATATTCTAACATTTAAAATTAACTAAATCAAGCATTAATAACAAAAGTTTATGTAATATTCACATTCCCATTTGTAAATAACAAACAGTTTTTATTAGGCACAGGGCTAACCCTGACTAAAAAGCAAAAAGCTGCCTGTGAAATAAACTTGGTTGGTGTTAATAATGCATATTGCATTTAGCTTTTGCATATGATATAATTGTTACGAGTTATAAAGGTTGTTCCAACTTGGAAACAAATGACCCCCAAAGAAGTACCAGTTCTTTGGGGGTCTTGTCATTTAAAGCTGACTAGACTTAGGCAGGTTACCTGTTTTTTCTGCCCAACCATTTGCAGATATAATACGATATTACACCTGCCGTAACAGAAAGCATAAAGGTTGTAAAATCCAACTTGGTCACCTCCTCCCTGTCACCAGATTGGAGTTAGGTAACAAATGCATTATATCATACTATAATTAAATATAAAAGTATTTTTAAACTATACATTGCAGTTAGCTTTTGCATATGATATAATAAACCCGAAGAATGAACGTTGTCCAATCCGGGCACAGATACCCCCCAAAAAGAACCGCTGCTTCTTTGGGGGCCTTTCTTTACATTGGTGCGTATTTTAAAATTCGCCATAAAAGTCGGCAAATACCCCTTGAAAAAATTTAATATGAATGTTATATTATTATCAAAGTAAATTCCCGTTTAAAACACTATGACAAAGCAAAGTAGTACACTGCTTTTTTTGCTTTAGAGAGGGCGGCCTTGGCTGTAAGCCGTCTGCAATGGCATTGTATGAATTTCACTTTTGAGTGGCTGCCCTGAACCTACACTAGGGGCAGACGGCTGACACCGTTAAAGGTTACAGGAGTGTTTGCTTCCCGGCAAAAATTTGGGTGGTACCACGGAGCTTTTTATGTTTATGCTTCGCCCCAAGGCTTTGCGGGGGATTTTTTATTTTATGGAGGTAACGATGGACGACAAAATTCTTAAATTAAAACAAGACCTTGAAAATGAGCTTGGAAAAATCCATAACCTTGTAGAGCTTGACAAGGTAAGGGTTTCTTATCTGGGAAAAAAGGGCAGCGTTACAGGACTGCTAAAGGCTATGAAGGACCTTTCAAATGAAGAAAGAAAAGACTTTGGCAAAAGAGTAAACGACCTAAAGGGCGCTGTTGCAAAGAGTATAGAAGAAAAAACAGCCGAGCTAAAGGAAAAAGAAATTCAGATGGAAATTGCGGCAATGCCTAAAATAGATGTTACTACACCGGCTGACCTGCAAAGAGGCTCATACCACCCTATTACACTGGTACAAAGACAGTGCGAAGAAATCTTCCGTACTATGGGCTTTACGGTTGAGGACTATTCGGAGGTTGTAACAGACTACGAGTGCTTTGAGTCCCTTAACATACCAAAGCACCACCCTGCCCGTGATATGCAGGATACATACTATCTTGAAAACGGTCAGCTTCTAAAGTCGCAGACCTCTGCCGCACAGAATGCTATTCTTAAAAAGTACGGCAAGAATTTAATTGAAAATAATGTTCCTATTAAGGCTATATTTCCGGGCAGATGCTTTAGAAACGAAGCTACAGACGCCTGCCACGAAAACACCTTTTTCCAAATGGAGGGTGTAATGGTTGACAAGGACATAAGCATTTCTAACCTTATTTACTTTATGAAAACCATGCTTTCAGAGGTTTTCCAAAAGGATATTAAGGTGCGGCTTCGTCCGGGCTTTTTCCCATTTGTGGAGCCGGGCTTTGAGCTTGACATAAGCTGCTTAATTTGCGGCGGCGACGGCTGTGCCTCCTGTAAGCACAGCGGCTGGCTGGAGCTTTGCCCTTGCGGTATGATTCACCCTGAGGTTCTTAAAGAGGGCGGCATAGACCCTGAAAAGTACACAGGCTTTGCTTTTGGACTGGGCTTAACAAGACTTGCTATGATGAAGTACGGCGTTAAGGATATTCGAGATTTAAACAGCGGCAATCTAAAGAGCTTGTCACAGTTTACCGACGATAAGTAAGAGAGGGGATTTTAAAATGTTTTTATCAATGAACTGGATTCAGGACTTTGTTGACCTTAGCGGTCTTGACAAGGTTAAGCTAATACATCAATTCTCACTTTCTACTGCCGAGGTTGAAAACGATATTTTCTTTAAGGGTTCTGACCTAAGCGGCGTAGTAGTAGCTGAGGTTAAGTCTATAGAAAATCATCCGGATTCCAAAAAGCTGCACCTGCTAAAGGTTGACATTGGCGAAAGCGAGCTTACCGATGTTGTATGTGGTGCAAAAAATGTAAGACTTGGTATGAAAACAGCCTTTGCAAAGGTTGGTGCAAGACTGGGTGAGATAGAAATTGCCCCACGCCCACTTGCCGGCATTATGTCATACGGTATGTGCTGTTCTGAGGCTGAAATCGGCATTTCAGACGACAACTCCGGCATTATGGATATTACAGAAGATGTTGCAAACGGTACAGACATTAAAAAGCTGTACGATATTGACGATATAGTATTTGAAGTAGACAACAAATCCCTTACAAACCGCCCTGACCTGTGGGGACACTACGGCATTGCAAGAGAGTTTGCCGCACTGGCTAACAGACCTTTAAAGCCGCTTGACATCGACGATTTGTCACAGTACAGCAGTCTGCCTCAAATAGATATGAAAATAGAGGACAAGCTTTGCCAAAGGTACTCTTGTCTGCAGGTTGAAAACATAAGCAGAAATGTAAGCCCTGTTAATTTAAGAATAAGACTGCACTACTGCGGTATGCGTGGCATAAACTTCTTGGCAGACCTTACAAACTACCTAATGCTTGAAATGGGACAGCCAATGCACGCCTTTGACTCACGCAAGGTAGGTAAAATAAGAATAAAGCGTTTTGACAAGCCGTTTACTTTCCAAACACTTGACGGCGTAGACAGAAACATAGACGAAAACACCCTTATGATATGCAACGACAACACACCTGTTGCCATTGCCGGTATAATGGGCGGACTTGATTCTGAAATTGTAGACGATACAACCACACTTACACTTGAGTCTGCTACCTTTGACCCTGTATCTATCAGAAAGTCTACAGTAAGGCTTTCACACAGAACAGACGCTTCAATGAGATACGAAAAGTCACTTGACCCTGAAATGACAGTTACAGCCATAGCAAGGTTTGTTTACCTGCTGAAAAAATATGACAGCGGCATTAATGTAGTATCATCGCTGACTGACGAATATGCCTACCACTACGACACTGTTACACTGACCTTTGACAAGGCTTTTGTAAACAGATATACAGGCATTGAAATCAGCAATGAGAGAATTGTAGACACATTGACCTCACTTGGCTTTAAAGCAGACCTAAAGGGCGACAGCTTTACAGTAGAGGTACCGTCATGGAGAGCCACAAAAGATGTTACCATAAAAGCCGACATTATTGAGGAAATTACAAGAATTTACGGATATGACAACTTTGAAATACACACAACACGCACACCTCTTTACCCTATTAGAATGGACGCTGTGAAGAGTGACGAAGAAAAAATAAAGGATATTCTTGTTAAGAGATACTCCCTACACGAGGTGCACTCTTATGTGTGGGCATACAATGACGAGCAAAAGGCACTTGGTATTCCTGTAGAGGAAAATGTTAAGCTTGCCAACGCAACAAACCCTAACATTGAAACCATAAGAAAATCAATGATTCCTACACAGCTGTGCCAGGTAAAGTCAAACACCGGCTTTGCTCCTGACTTTGGTATTTTTGAAATTGGCAGAGTTGTTGACGGATTAAACAGCGACAATAAATGTAATGAAAAGAAAATGCTTGCAATAACCCTGTTTAGCAAAACAAAGAATATAAGAGAGCTTTATATAGGTCTGCGTGATATGCTTGCTGTAATTGCAGACGACCTAAAGCACAAGGAGCTTACCTTTGAAGAAACAGCGGCTGTTCACAGCTATGAGCACCCTGTAAACCTAAACAAGATTATTCTTGACGGTACAACAATAGGTACTATGGCTATTGCCCACCCTGTAGTAAGCAAAAAAATAGACAAAAAAGCAAATATTGTTTTTGCCGAAATAGATGTAAATAAGCTTGCTTCTGTAAGCAGTGCCGGTATTACCTACAGCGAGCCGTCTAAATTCCCTACTATGACATACGACCTAAGCCTGATTTTGAGCAAAGATATGTACTTTGGAAAGCTAAAGCAGTGCTGGACAAGCGTTGACTGTGACATTCTGAAAAACACAAAAATTGTTGACACCTATGACACAGAGCTTATCCACAGTATTACAGTAAGGTTTGAATTTTCTTCAAACGAAAGAACCCTTTCTATGGAGGAGGTTCAGGCTGTAATGGACAAGGTAATGGAAAACCTTAAAAATGCAGGAGTAAAGCTGAGAGCATAATGCCATCTGTTGCATAATTCGTCCTTTTGCGGTGTTAAGTTATGTGTAAATTAACAGTTTCATAACTTTTCGGCTGTTGACAGTAGTCATTTGCTGTGCTAATATTTAACTATGGTATATATTAGCTGTAAGCTATATTAAATTTAAACGGAGGTGTTTTTGTATGGACAAGACGATGGTTTTTTCACTGGGCAATGACAAAGAGGAATCATTTAGGAAAAACCTAAAAATCGTGTATGACGCTTTAAAGGAAAAGGGCTACAACCCTATTAACCAAATGGTAGGCTATATTCTTTCGGAAGACCCTACATACATCACTACCCACAAAAACGCCAGAGCGATTATCAGCAAAATGGAGCGAGATGAAATTTTAGAGGTTTTGCTAAAGTCTTACCTAAACAAATAAAAGCGTTAAGCAAAATGCTACAGCTGACAGGCTGTTTAAAAGGGATATTCCATACTGTTTGGAGTATCTCTTTTTTCTTTGTAATTTTTCAGCTGCAAGGTTGTATCAGCCCCATTAATTACATAAAATATATAAATTTAATAGTCTTATTTCTTGGTAGGAGTTTAGCATAAAAATAAAAGGGTATTTACTGTTGATTTGTAGGCATAAATATAGACTTGAGAAAATATGTGTGATAAAATGTAAACATATGTGCAAATCTTTAAATGCATTTGAAAGGATATGATACCAAATGAATATTGTTGTGCTTGCAGGCGGTATAAGCAGTGAAAGAGATGTTTCAATAATTACAGGCAAAAAAGTAGCCGAGGCTTTAAGAGCAAAAGGCCACAAGATTTGCCTGCTGGATGTTTATATGGGTTACGAGGGTAACGACCTTGAAAACATATTTGATGTTGACTATGATTTTACTAAGAATATACAGGGTGTAGGCGAATGCGCACCGGACATTGAAAGGGTTAAGGCCGGCAGAAAAACTAAAAATCCTGATTGCTATTTTGGCAACAATGTTATTGATATTTGCAGCAGAGCAGATATAGTTTTTATGGCACTGCATGGCGATGTAGGAGAAAACGGTCAGTTACAGGCAGCCTTTGACATGTTGGGCATTAAGTACACCGGCGCAGGCTACATAGGCAGCGCATTGGCTATGAATAAAAGCCTTTCTAAAAAAATGTTTTTAACAAGCGGTATTCCTACTCCACAGGGCAAGCTTTACACTTCAAAAAGCAACTACGACAACTGGAACAGCTTTCCTTGCGTAGTAAAGCCTTGCTCAGGCGGCTCCAGTGTGGGTGTTGCCATACCGCAGAACAGAGCTGAATTTGAAAAAGCAATGACAGACGCCTTTTCGTATGAGGACGAGGTTTTGGTTGAAGAGTATGTAAAGGGGCGAGAGTTTTCTATTGGCGTAGTAGCCGGCAGAGCACTGCCTATTATTGAAATATGTCCCAAAGAGGGCTTCTATGATTATAAAAATAAATATCAGGCAGGACTTACAGACGACATTTGCCCTGCTCCGTTGCCTGAGGATATTACCTTTGCAATGCAGAGTATGGCGGTAAAGGCTGCAAACACTTTAATGCTGGAGGCATATTCAAGAATTGACTTCCTGCTGGACGGCAATAATCAAATGTACTGCCTAGAGGCAAACACATTGCCGGGTATGACGCCTACAAGCCTTCTGCCGCAGGAGGCACTTGCAGAGGGTATAGCGTATGCTGATTTGGTAGAACAGCTGATACAAGAATCATTGAAAAAATACAACAAGGTGAGCTGAATGAAAAAACTAACTTTACAGGAGATTGCAAATGCCTGTGGCGGCACACTTACCCAACCGCAATACGCCAACAAAACAATAACGGCAATAACTACCGACAGCCGAAGGGCGGCAGACAACACCTTGTTTATTCCGCTAAAGGGTGAACGGGCTGACGGTCATGACTTTATTTTACAAACCTTTCAGTCCGGTGCCGTATGCAGCTTGTCTGAAAAGGAGATAGACACAGAAAATCCTGTTATTATGGTTGAATCCTGCTACCAGGCTATAAAGGATATTGCAGAATATTACCGTTCCCTGTTTAATATTCCTGTAATAGGCATTACAGGAAGTGTGGGTAAAACCAGCACAAAGGAAATGATAGCGTCGGTGCTTAGCCAAAGCTACAATGTACACAAAACACAGGGCAATTTTAATAACGAGCTTGGCGTGCCTCTTACTATTTTTGGTTTAGAGGAGGAGCATCAGGCTGCTGTTGTTGAAATGGGTATAAGCGACTTTGGCGAAATGACAAGACTAAGTAAAATTGTAAAGCCTACAATTTCTGTTATAACCAACATAGGTGACTGCCACCTTGAAAATTTAGGCGACAGAAACGGCGTGCTAAAGGCAAAAACAGAAATGTTTAAATACCTGGCTAAGGACGGCAGGGTGTTTTTAAACGGTGATGACAGCCACCTCTCAGCCGTAACTGCTGTAAACGGCAGCAGCCCTGTGTTTTACGGTATAAACAAGGGCAACAATACATATTACAGCGAAAATATTAATAACATGGGAATTAAAGGTATAAGCTGTACACTATGTACACCAACGAACAGGCTTGAGGTTACTATACCGGCTATAGGAACATATATGGTGTCCAATGCTCTTGTAGCTGTTGCAATAGGTGAATATTTAGGTATGGAGCCTGCACAGATTAAGAAAGGCGTAGAAAGCTACAAAACAGTAGGCAGTCGTGACGGTGTAATAGAAACAGAATATATCACTGTTATTGACGACTGCTACAATGCCAACCCTGTTTCGGTTAAGGGCGGCATTGATACTCTTACGAATTTCAGCGGCAGAACCGTATGCATTTTAGGCGATATGAAGGAACTGGGTGCAAACAGCAGACAGCTTCATTGCGATACGGGAAAATACGCCAAAGACAAGGGTGTAGATGTGTTGGTGGCAGTGGGTAACGACGCTGTTGACATTGCAGAGGGTGCAAAGGGCGGCAATACAGCTGTTTATTACTTTGAAAATGTGGCAGAAGCCATTGACAGCCTAAAAAGCATAATAAAAAGGAACGACACTGTTTTGGTTAAGGCATCAAGAGCAATGCGTTTAGAACAAGTTGTGAATGCTCTAAAGGAGCTGAAAGCCTAAGGCTTTTCTGAAAATAAAAAATTTATAACAAATATTATTTCCTTGTGGGTTTATGCACCTAAACTATGAGTTGATAATATTTACAGGCACCAATATTTATAAATACAGTATTATTTATTACTATAAGTTAAAACTCCTCCCGACATAACAGGCAAGCAAAAGCAATTGCCGTTATATCGGGAGGGTTTTCTGCTGTAAAGCCTTATATCAGCTTTTGTCTCTTTGCTTGGTTATAAGTGCAAAAAGGCATCCAAAAACTATTGCAGAGGCTATTCCTGCCGCCGCAGCTGTAACACCGCCTGTTATTATACCCAAAGCGTCATCGCTTGCTATTGCTTTCTTTACACCCTCTGCCATAGTATAGCCAAAGCCGCTTAGCGGTACTGAAGCACCGGCACCGGCAAAATCTACAATAGGCTTGTAAACGCCTATTGCTGTCAGCACAACACCCAGCACTACAAAGCTTACGAGTATTCTTGCAGGAGTCAATTTTGTTTTATCGATAAGTATCTGACCAATTACACATATTAGCCCGCCTACCCAAAAGGCGTTAATATAATCCATTAACATAAGGTTTACCTCTCTTTTATCATCTGTTTTTAGTCTTTGCTGCCAATGTAGAAATATACAAAACGGAAATATAAAATATAACTCCACTATGTTTATTGTTACTGTAGCAAATAAAAGTTGTTGTGTGCTATAATGTGCCTGTAATTAATTTCGATAACTAGAGGGATTTTTATGAATTTTTTAGAAAGGTTAAAAAGTGAAGAGGAATTTTGCATAGAACATAATATGGAATCCGTTGAAATTCAGAAAAAATCAAAAATGCTGTGTTATAAATATAATATGTGTCCCCCTGATGATACCCAAAAGAAAGCAGAAATTTTAGGTGAGCTTCTTGGCGATTATAACGAGAATGTATTTATTGAACCGTCATTTAGGTACGATTATGGCTTTAATATTCACTTCAGCGGTATGGCCTTTATTAATTATAACTGTGTAATTCTTGACACATCACCTGTACATATTGGAAACGAAGTATTTATAGGCCCGGGAGTATGCATAGCCTGTGCAGGCCACGGTATGCACCCACAACAAAGAGCGGTTATAGAAACCTCAAAGCCTATAAATATTAAAGACAGAGTTTGGATAGGTGCTAACTCAACAGTATGCAGTGGTGTAACCATAGGCGAGGGCAGTATAATAGGTGCCGGTAGTGTAGTAAACAAGGATATACCGGCCGGCGTGGTTGCTGCAGGCAGTCCGTGCAGGGTTATACGCAAAATAACCGACAAAGATATGGTTATTTTAGACTAAGTATAGGTTTTCCTGTATTACCTATAAATATTTTAACCTATTTTCTTGCTGAAATTTAAGTTGTATGCTATTATTTAGGGTGAGTAGTATTCTTGCAGAAACTGCATCAGACAGATATGTTGTCACATTTTAACGGAGGTGATGGCATGAAAATTGGTATAATAGGTGCCGGCAGGGCGGGATGCTCTATCGGCAAATATATTACTGTTAATTCTGACCTTGACACCCTTACGGGCTTTTATAACAGAAGTCACCAAAAGGCAGTTGAGGCAGCCGATTTTTGTAACACCACAGCGTTTGATACGCTGGAGGAACTGGTAAGTGCAAGCAATACCCTTTTTATAACTGTAAATGACAGTCAAATAAAAAATGTATGGGATTGCATTGACAAAAACTCATTAGAAAACAAGATAATTTGTCATTTTAGTGGCTCAATATCTTCTGATGTTTTTGCAGACGCAGAAAGCTACGGTGCATATGTAGGCAGTGTTCACCCTGTATATGCCTTTAATAATAGGTTTGACTCTTATAAAAATATGAACGGTATTGTATTTACAATAGAGGGTCACCCTATATTTCTTGACAAAATTTCAGAGCTTTTCAGCTATAACGGCAACAGAGTGTGCTTTATTAACAAAAATAAAAAGCCGCTGTACCATGCTGCGGCGTCAATGGCAAGCAACCACTTGCTGGGCTTGCTGAATATGTCTGTTGAAATTTTGCAGGAGTGTGGTTTTTCAAAGAAAGAGGCCTATCGGTTCTTGAAGCCTCTTATGCTTAGCAATCTTAACAGTGCCTTTGACACAGATGTAGAGAGTGCCCTTACAGGCCCTATAGAGCGTGGCGACCTAGATACGGTTATTCACCACCTGGAGGTACTGGACGATCACCAAAAGGCTATATATAAGGCATTGGGATTGGAAATACTGGATATAGCACAAAGAAAAAACTACAACAAGGCAGATGTGCAAAAATATTCACAGGTTAAAAAGGAGCTTTTAAAGTGAAAAATACAATAATAACCTTTAAACAAAGCAAACAGCAGGGAAGAAAAATAAGCATGCTTACGGCATACGATTATTCTACGGCAAAGCTTATGGACGAAGCAGGTATTAACGCCATTTTGGTAGGCGACTCTCTTGGAAATGTTGTGCTTGGCTATGAGGATACTCTGTCGGTAACTATGGAGGATATGATTCACCACGGTGCGGCTGTAGCACGAGGGGCAAAAAACGCAATGGTAGTTGTGGATATGCCCTTTATGTCGTACCAAGCCTCGGTATACGACGCTGTTGTAAATGCAGGCAGGCTTATGAAGGAAGGCAGAGCGTCGGCTGTAAAGCTGGAGGGCGGCAAGGAGGTTTGCCCACAGGTAAAGGCTGTTACAGAGGCCGGTATTCCTGTTATGGGGCACCTAGGACTTACACCGCAGAGCATAAATGCATTAGGCGGTCACAGAGTACAGGGCAAAACACAGCAGGCGGCACAAAAGCTGTTGGACGACGCAAGAGCATTGCAGGAGGCAGGAGCCTTTGCGGTGGTGCTTGAATGTGTACCGGAAAGGCTTGCAGATAAGGTTACTAAAGAGCTTGAAATTCCCACCATAGGTATAGGTGCGGGCTCAGGCTGTGACGGTCAGGTATTGGTTTACCAGGATATGTTGGGTATGTTTTCTGACTTTACACCAAAGTTTGTTAAGAAATTTGCAAATGTAGGTCAGGTTATGAAAGAGGCCTTTAAGAGCTATATAGATGAAATGCAGCAGGGCAGCTTTCCGTCACAGGAGCACTGCTACTCAATAGATGATGATATTATAGAAAAGCTATACTAAGGAGTTTATTATGAAGATTGTTAATACAATAAACGAGGTAAGAGAAGCCGTAAAGGCTTGGCACAAGCAGGGGCTTACTGTAGGCTTGGTGCCGACTATGGGCTATTTGCATGAGGGACACGCAAGTCTTATAGCAAGGGCGAGCAAGGAAAATGACAGAGTAGTTGTAAGCGACTTTGTAAATCCTATACAGTTTGCACCAAATGAAGACCTTGCAAGCTACCCTAGGGATATTGACCGAGATGCAAAGGTGTGCGAGGAAAACGGAGCAGATATTATTTTCCACCCAACACCCGAGGAAATGTACCACAAGGATTTTTCAACCTTTGTGGACATTACAGGCCCGTCGGAGGAGCTGTGCGGCAAAAGCAGACCTATCCATTTTAGGGGTGTTTGCACAGTAGTTTCAAAGCTGTTTTTAATTGCTTCTCCTGACAGAGCATATTTTGGTCAAAAAGATGCACAGCAGCTGGCTGTTATTAAAAGAATGGTAAGGGACCTTAACTTTGACATAGAAATTGTAGGCTGTCCTATTATTCGTGAGGCTGACGGACTTGCAAAAAGCTCACGAAACACCTACCTAAGCCCGGAGGAACGCAAGGCGGCTGTAATACTGCACAAGGCGCTTGAAAAGGGCAAGGAGCTTGTTCTAAACGGCGAAAAAAGCGCAAAGGCCGTAATTGACACTGTTACACAGATAATCAACAGCGAGCCTTTGGCTAAAATTGACTATGTACAGGTGGTTGATTTTCCGAATATTAAGGTTGTTGAGGATATTAACGGCGACATTCTTACAGCTGTAGCTGTGTATATAGGAAAAACCAGACTTATAGATAACTTTATTATTGAAAACGGAAAAGAAAAATAATTTTTAAAGGGCTGAAAAATATGCAGGTTACAATGTTAAAAGGAAAAATTCACAGGGCAGTTGTACAGCAGGCAGACCTTAATTACATAGGCAGCATTACTGTTGACCCTGCTTTGATGGAGGCAGCCGGTATATATGAATATGAAAAGGTTCAAATAGTAGATGTTGAAAACGGCAGTCGTTTTGAAACCTACACAATAGCCGGCAAGCCAAACTCCGGTATGATATGCCTTAACGGTGCGGCAGCACGCTGTGTACAGACAGGCGACCATATTATTATTATGGCGTACTGTCAGCTTGACTCCGACGAGGTAAAACAGCACAAACCAAGGGTTGTGTTTGTAAACGAGGAGAATAAAATAGTTAAAACCGTCAGCTACGAAAAGTATGGGGTTTTAAGTCAAGACTGTATATAACTACAGATAATAATTCAAACTTAGGGAGAATAACAATGGAAAAGCTTGAGCTTTTAAAGGCATACTGGGGCTACAGCAGCTTTAAGGGAGCACAGCAGCAGGTTATAGACAATATAACCGCAAAGCGTGATGTTCTGTGTGTAATGCCTACAGGTGCAGGAAAGTCGGTGTGCTACCAGGTTCCGGCACTAATGCTTGAGGGAGTTACCATTGTTATTTCTCCCTTAATTTCTTTAATGACCGACCAAGTAAGGTCATTGGTTAATATGGGCATTAAGGCGGCTTATTTAAACAGCAGTCTTAGTGCTTCTCAGCAAGCCCTTGCAATGCAGAGGGCAAGGGCAGGTGCATATAAAATTATATACGCAGCACCGGAAAAGCTTTTAACCTCGGATTTTCTTAATATGTGCAAAAGCATAAATATATCAATGGTAGCAGTAGACGAGGCACACTGCATTTCCCACTGGGGGCAGGATTTCCGTCCGGACTATTTAAAAATTGTTGATTTTATAGCAAGGCTTAACCACCGCCCTATAGTTTCGGCCTTTACAGCTACGGCTACGCCGGAGGTAAGGGAGGATATTGAGCATATTTTGCAGTTAAATAACCCATTTGTAATAACCACAGGCTTTGACAGACCAAACCTAAGCTTTCAGGTAATGCACCCTAAAAACAAGGATACACAGCTGTTGTCAATAGTACGCAGCAGCCCTGAGGAATGTGGCATTGTGTACTGCAATACACGCTCAAATGTAGAGGATGTATGCAAAATGCTTCAAGAGGCAGGCATAAAGGCACTGCCCTACCATGCCGGTATGAGTATGAATGAAAGAAAGCAGAACCAAGAGGCCTTTATTTATGACAGGTGTCGGGTTATAGTGGCTACCAATGCTTTTGGTATGGGCATAGATAAGTCAGATGTTGCCTATGTTGTGCATTACAATATGCCGCAAAATATAGAGGGCTATTACCAAGAGGCAGGCCGAGCCGGCAGAGACGGCAGTGCGGCTAAATGTATACTGCTGTTTAGCGGAAAGGACTATGCAACCAACAAGTTTTTAATAGAAAAATCAATAGAAAGCAGTCAGCTGGAGCCTGAAACAGCCCAAATAATAGTTGAAAACAAGCTTCGCCAGCTTAATGCAATGTACGGATACTGCAACACAGCCGACTGTTTAAGAGCATTCATACTAAAATACTTTGGTCAGCCCTACAGCGGCTACTGTGGCAACTGCTCAAACTGTACAGGCAACTTTGTAGAAAAAAATATAACCATAGAGGCACAAAAGGTGCTTTCCTGTATAGCAAAAACCAAGCAAAGGTTTGGTGCTAAGATGATAGCGGATATTTTGTTAGGAAGTAAAAATCAAAATATAATTAATAACGGCTTCGACAGCCTGTCTACATACGGTTTGTTAAAAGATAATACTCGAGATGAGGTAAACAAAATTATAAATTACCTTATTGTAAAGAAATATGTTTTCCGCACGCAGGACAAATTTCCTATACTCAAGCTTAACGGCAGCTCTGTTAAAATTTTAAAGGGTGAGCTTAAGGTTACTATGCGTACCCAAAGGACAGATACCCTGAAAAGAGAAAAGGCTTTTACCGTTAGCGAAAACGACGGCTACAACGAAGAAATGTACGACTATATACGCAATGTACGGAATCGGCTGGCAGAGGAGGAAAATGTGCCGGCTTATGTAATATTCAGCAACAATTCACTAAAGGATATGTGCATTAAAAAGCCGACAAATCTTTCTCAAATACTGAATGTAAGCGGTGTGGGTACTCACAAGGCAGAAAATTACGGTCTGATATTTATTACGGCAATAGGACTTTACTGCGAATACGAAAAGGGCTTTTATACTAAAGAGGAGCTGCAGCTTACACCGACGCAGCTTAAAAACCGATCGGCTCTGTACAAAGAGGGTACAGCCGTACTGCATAAACAATTTGGCAAGGGTACGGTTACCCTTGCCAAATTGAAAAGTGATATTATAAAGGTTAATTTTGAAAAATGTGGAGAAAAGTATATTTCAACTGCATTTTTCGGAATGAAGCCGCTAACCTCAAAAAGCGATTAATACTAGAAGTATATACATATACTTTGGTGACTGCGGCTTTGACGACTTTACCCACTGCTGTTCCCAGATCATTTCCATGCTCTACAATGGATTTGTACAGTTTTTTGAATTATAATTTTAATTCGTATCAATGGTGCTGAAAATCATATTCTGTACGAGCCAGTTTATATAATCCAACTATTGCTTCTTCTTCGCAGTCATATTCATAGTACATACTTTCGCCTCTCTCAGTATTGCGATATGCCATCCAACATTTAGACTTCGAATCATAAAAATATCCTATGGCATACGGTCCACAAGAGTGATGGTTTAAATAAATTGACACTGTGTTCAATTCTGGTTCAATTTTTTTGATCTTTTCAAGTGGATTTTCATGTGCCTCTACCTCTTCACAAACCCCATCATACAGATCTTTTATGACATCAATCTCATTTTGAGATTTTTTACTGATAAAATTAAACTGACCAAATACGTAAGATTTCCACAGCTTGTCATTCTTATCAAAATAATAACCCATGACCGTGCCCTCAGTTTTGTACTCATTAAGGTATATTTTAACACTACCAATTTTTTTACTAAGCTTCTTTATTCTTAAAAGCAATTTTTCTTTTTCTAACATATGATCATTCTCCAATTCTTAATTTTAACACATAACGATCCAGTTTCTATCAACGAATATTATATCCGATGATAGAAACTGATCAAACTTCAAAAAACGCAATTATTTTATTGCTTTGTTAGCCTTGGATCAAAACACCAAATTTCTCCAACCAAATACCGTTTATTGGTGTTACAAACTGGGTAGCACCACCCTCCATATCAACCCATTTTTCAGCAACACCTTGTAATCCGTAGGTGTAATCGATATTCATGCCTTTTACAGCCTTATCTGCATTTTTACAATATATTTGATATGCGTTCTGCAGGTATTCAAAATTCTTTTTAGTTACTTCGGTGGGTGATATACTATTCAATCTGTCTATATCTCCATTTTTGATACAATCAATAATATCAAAATAATGCGTATTATCAAAAGTACCGTGATGATAAGCAGATTCATATTGACAATTTCAGTTTTTTGAATTATGATTTTAATTTGTATTAATGTTGTTGAAGCTTATATTCTACACTGACCATTTTATATACTTCAACGATTGCTTCTTCTTCGCTGTTGTGATAAAAGTATGAACTGCTGCCTCTTTCATCGTTGTGGTATGTTGCCCAATGTTTAGTTTTAGAATCATAAAAATACCCTATGGCATATGATGTTCCACAAGAGCTTGAATTTAAAAAAACGGGTACAGATTGCAATTTTGATTGGATTATTTTGATCTTTTCAAGTGGTTTTTCATGTGCCTCTACTTCTTCACAAACCGAATCATACAAACGCTCTATTACATCAATTTCATTTTCTGATTTTTTGGTAATAAAATAAAATTCACCACACACATAAGATTTCCACAACTTGTCGTTTTCATCAAAATAATACCCCATCCCCCTGCTATCGGTTTTATGTTGATTAAAATATACCTTAACGCTACCGATTTTTTTACTAAGTTTCTTTATTTCTGAAAGTAATTTTTCTTTTTTAGACATATCATCTTCTCCAATTCTTAATTTTAACACATAACGATCCAGTTTCTATCAACGAATATTA
>ENA-ORNY01000321-ORNY01000321.1-human-gut-metagenome-genome-assembly--contig:-NODE-321-length-34746-cov-6.014845_pt1 | contig 34746 bp, 29 predicted proteins | sample MGYA00242122_ERZ509036 | MGnify/ENA primary metagenome ERZ509036 (study PRJEB26280, sample SAMEA2338696) | human gut metagenome | biome: human gut; feature: human-associated habitat; material: faeces... | reverse complement strand
CCCAGACCGTGGAGTCCATCAACCACGCCAAGGCCGCCAATATTCCCATTATCGTGGCCGTCAATAAGATTGATAAGGAAAATGCCAACCCCGACCGGGTCATGCAGCAGCTGACGGAATACGGTCTGGTGCCCGAGGAGTGGGGCGGCGAGACCATCGTGTGCAAGATCTCCGCCAAGAAGCACATCGGTATTGAGAACCTGCTGGAAAACCTGGCTCTGCTGGCAGAGGTCCAGGAACTGAAGGCCAACCCCAACCGGGCCGGTCAGGGCACCGTTATCGAGGCCCGTCTGGACAAGGGCCGGGGTCCTGTGGCCACTTTGCTGGTGCAGAATGGCACTCTGAAGCAGGGCGACATCATCATCGCCGGCACCTCCGTGGGCCGTGTCCGCACCATGCTGGATTACCGGGGCAACCGCCTCACCGAGGCCGGTCCCTCCGTCCCCGTGGAGATCGCGGGCCTGTCCGAGGCTCCCGTGGCCGGTGCGCCCTTCTTCGCCGTGGCTGACGAGCGTATGGCCCGCGAGCTGGTGGAGCAGCGCAAGGCCGAGGAGAAGGCCAAGGCCAACGCCCCTGTGACCAAGGTGTCGCTGGAGGATCTGTTCAGCCAGATCCAGGCCGGTGAGATGAAGAACCTCAACCTGATCGTCAAGGCGGACGTGCAGGGCAGCGTGGAGGCGGTGAAGTCCTCGCTGGAGAAGCTGAGCAACGAGGAGGTCCGCGTCCGCGTGATCCACGGCGGCGTGGGCGCCATCAACGAGAGCGACGTCATGCTGGCGTCCACCTCTCAGGCCATCATCGTGGGCTTTAACGTCCGGCCGGACGCCGCTGCCCGCGACAGTGCCGCCCGGGCCAACGTGGATATGCGGATGTACCGCGTGATCTACGATGCCATCAACGAGATCGAAGCCGCCATGAAGGGCATGCTGGCCCCCAAGTTCCGCGAGGTGCTGCTGGGCCACGCCGAGGTGCGCCAGACGTACAAGGTGTCCGGCGTGGGCACGGTTGCCGGCTGCTACGTGCAGGACGGCAAGCTGCAGCGCAAGGACTGCCAGGTACGACTGGTCCGCGACGGCATCGTGATCCACGAGGGCGTGCTGGCCTCTCTGCAGCGGTTCAAGGACTCCGTCAAGGAGGTGCAGGCCGGCTACGAGTGCGGCCTGAGCATCGAGAAATTCAACGACATCAAGGAAGGCGACATCGTGGAGGCCTTCACCATGGAGCAGATCGAGGTATAAGCAACAGCCGAGGGGTGGGCAAAGCCCACCCCTCTTTTTCTTGAGAGGAGGAACGGTCTATGGCCGGAAACCGCATCGGACGCATCAATGAGGAGATACGCAAGGAGCTGAGCGCCCTGCTCCGCACCGTAAAGGACCCGCGGGTATCCGAGGGGATGCTGACTATCACGCGGGTGGACACCACCAGCGACCTGCGGTACGCGCGGGTGTATATCAGCGCGCTGAACTGCGCGGATGAAAAGGGCCTGATGAAGGGGCTGAAGTCTGCGGCCGGATATCTGCGGCACGAGCTGGGCCAGGCCATCGACCTGCGCTACACGCCGGAATTGCAGTTTTTCATGGACGACTCCATCGCCCACGGCGCGCACATTCTGGACCTGCTGAACCACGTAAAGCCCGCCAACCCCGCCAACGCGGACATCGTGCTGCCGGAGGACAGGGAATGAGCGCGCGGCTGACGGTGCAGGAGACGGCGGACTTTCTGCGGACGCTGGACGGCGTGCTGATCCTGACCCACGTGCGCCCGGATGGGGACACGGTGGGCTGTGCCGCCGCGCTGTGCCGCGCCCTGCGGGCGCTGGGCCGGACGGCGTATCTGCTGGAAAACCCGGAGATCACGGAGACGTACACGCCCTACGCCGAGGGGCTGTGGGCACCGAAGGGCTATGTGCCCGGAGCGGTGGTATCGGTGGACATCGCCGCGCCCAATCTGCTGCCGGAGAACGCGGTGCCGTATAAAAACGACATCTGCCTGGCCATCGACCACCACGGATCCCAGGAGTTCTTCGCGGAACGGACGTGCCTGGACGCGGAGGCCGCCGCCTGCGGCGAGATCGTGTATGAGATCGTGGGCAGGCTGACGGACATCACGCCGGAGATAGCCATGGCGCTGTATGTGGCGGTCTCCACAGACTGCGGGTGCTTCGTCTATGCCAACACCACGGCGCGGACGCACCGCATCGCCGCCGCGCTGATGGAGCGGGGCATCGACGTGGGGCCGGTGAACAAGGCACTGTTCCGCACGAAGTCGCCGGTGCGGCTGGCCATGGAGGCCCGGATGGTGGCGGACATGGAGCTGTACGACAACGGCCGGGTGGTGGTGATGTCCATCCCTCTGGCGCTGTGCCGGGAGCTGGGCGCTGCTGAGTCCGACGTGGAGGAGCTGAGCAGTCTGGCGGCGCTGGTGCAGGGCACCGACTGCGGCATCACGCTGCGGGAGCTGAAGCCGGGACGGGTGAAGCTGTCGCTGCGGACGGGACCGCGGGTGGACGCCAGCGCCGTGTGCCGCGTGCTGGGCGGCGGCGGCCACAGGGGCGCCGCCGGGGCCACGGTGGACGGCACCCTGGACGAGGCGAAGGCGGCCATTCTGGCGGCCTATACGGAGGTCATGGGATAACATGGCCGACGGGATCATCATTATCGACAAGCCCGCGGGATGGACCAGCATGGACGTGTGCGGCAAGCTGCGGGGCATACTGAAAACGAAAAAGGTGGGCCACGCCGGAACGCTGGACCCCATGGCCACCGGCGTGCTGCCGGTGTTCGTGGGGAACGCCACGCGGGCGGTGTCCTACGCCGAGGGCGGGGACAAGGAGTACGTCGCGGGGCTGCGGCTGGGGCTGACGACCAACACCCAGGATACCACCGGCGAGGTGGTGGCGGAGCGTCCTGTGTCCGTGACGCGGGCGCAGCTGGAGGACGTGCTGGCGCGGTTCACCGGGGAGATCGACCAGGTGCCGCCCATGTACTCGGCTATCAAGATCAACGGGCAGAAGCTGTATCAGCTGGCCCGGAAGGGGCAGGAGATCGAACGGCCCCCACGGCGGGTGACCATACACGAACTGGCGCTGCTGGAGCCGGAGGACGGCGACTGGCGGCTGCGGATACGGTGCAGCAAGGGCACGTATGTGCGGGCGCTGTGCCACGACATCGGGCAGGCGCTGGGCTGCGGCGGATGCATGAGCGCTCTGCGGCGGACCATGGCCGCCGGGTTTACACTGGCGGAGAGCCGCAGCATCGAGGACGTACAGGCGCAGGGCGAGGCCCTGCTCTCCCCTACCGACTCGCTGTTCCGGCAGTACCCGGCCTATCACATCGCCGGTGAACGGGACCACAGACGGTGCCTGTGCGGCAATCCGCTGGCGGCGGAGGGCTTGCAGCCGGGGCTGTACCGGGTGTACAGCCCGGATGGGGCGTTTCTGTGCCTGAGCCGCTGGGAAGCGGGTGTTCTGACATCAGAGAAAAACTTTTTCGGAGCGTGAACAACTTGGAAAAGACAGTTATCGCCCTGGGCTTCTTCGACGGCGTGCACCGGGGCCACGGCGCACTGCTGCGGAAGACGGCGGAGCGTGCCCGGGAGCTGGGGGCCGTCCCCGCGGCATTCACCTTTGACCGGCCGCCGAAGGAGGTGGTCACGGGGCAGCCCGTGTACCTGATCAACTCCAACCGGGACCGGCAGGGGCTGATGGAGCGTCTGTACGGCATCGAGCGGGTCATTTTCGCGCCCTTTGACCGGGAGATGATGACCATGCCGTGGGAGGCCTATCTGGAAATGCTGATCGGGACATACGGCGCGGTGCACTTCGTGGCCGGGCACGACCACCGGTTCGGCCATAAAAACGCCGGGAACGTGCAGCTTTTGCGGCAGAAGTGCGCGGAGATGGGCATCGGGTGCGACATCATCCCGCCGGTACAGCGGGAGGGCATCACGGTCAGCTCCACGTACATCCGGACGCTGGTGGAGGCGGGCGACATGGAGCGCGCGGCGGACTTTCTGGGCCACCGGCACTGCCTGAGCCAGACGGTGCAGCACGGACAGCGGATCGGGCGGACCATCGGCATCCCCACGGTAAACCTGGCGGTGCCGGAGCACGTGCTGGCCCCGGCGCACGGGGTGTACGTGACGGAGGTATTTCTGCCGGACGGACGGCGGTGCGCCGGCGTGACCAACGTGGGCACGCGGCCCACGGTGTCCGACAGCGATCGGGTGTCCGTGGAGACGTACCTGCTGGGCTTCGAGGGCGACCTGTACGGGCAGGAGCTCCGGGTGGAGTTCTGCCGCCGGCTGCGAGGCGAGCAGAGGTTCGACACGCTGGAGGCGCTGCGGCAGGAGATACAGCGGAATATTCAGCAGGCAGAAGCCTATTTTGAGGCATGAGAAAAGGCGCCCCTTTCGGGGCGCCTCTTCTGTTATTTCACACGGCGCCGGGGTAAGACACCGCGGAAAACGGTGTCAGTCCTCGCGCTTTTTGCCCACAAACGCCACGCCGGCGGCGGAGGTCAGCGCCATGCCGACATACAGAGCAATGCCCGCGTCGAAGGTCTTGGGGCTGCCCTTGGTGTCGGTGGTCTTGGTGTCGGTGGTGGGCTGGTAGTAGTAATAGCCGCCGACCTTCTCGACGGTGAACGTACCGTCAGTGTTCTCAACCACCTTGTAACCATCGGGAACAGTGGGCTTCGCAGTATAGGTACCGCTGGTGATACCGCTATTAGTCACGGCGGTATAGGTGTCACCATTCTTCTGCAGGATCTTACCCTCGGCAAGATACTCCTTCACATCGGTAGAGAAAGTACCGCCGGTGACGGCAACAGGCTTTGCGGTCTCGATACTTTCTTCAACCTGAATACCGCCAACCACATTGCCGCCAGCAACATTCAGCTTAACATCATTGCCGTTCGTGTTCTGAGGATCACTTACAGCAATTGCCTTACCAGCACTTGCTGCCTTGATGTTGCCGCTATTCACATTAACAGTAATGCCCTGGTTCGTGGTATGCTCGGCAACAATCAACGCTGCGCCGCTTGCCGTTGTTCCGTTTCCGTTTGCAATGGGTGCGGAATAAGTGCCCGTAGATTCAACGGTACCGCCATTTATATTCAACACACCTGCACGAATTTCAATGCCAGCATCACCCTTGACACATGCTCCGTTGTTAATATCAGTAATGCCATTACCAGCCAAATACAGCGCATGACCAGCAACATCGATAGTGCCATTTACGGTAACCTTGTTTGTGTTCGTAGTAATAGTTCCGTTAATGGTAGCGCCGTTGTCACCGATAATCTTGCCGTTGATAGTCAGTTCTGCCTCATCACAATCGTTATAAAGGCCAACAGCAAACACGCTGCCAGTTGCCCCTGCGCTCTTCGCTGCATTGACGATCACATCATTTTCCAGCGCTAATTTCGCCCCGCCGTTCAGCCACATTACGCAAATGGAGGCCGATCCGTTGTAGGTCACATCAATCGTACCATTCTTAAAGGTGACAGGAGAATAAATGTCAAACAGCAGGCTGGAACCACTAATCGTTTTCCCACCCAGATCAATGACAAGATTTACTCCGCTCTTCTTGATTTCCACACTCTCGTTCAGGACAACATTGTCGGTCAGCGTAATCGTGTTATTCTCTGCCGTAGCAGCGCCGATTGCCGTTTTCAGCGTCTCGGCACTATTTACACTTGCCGGCTCTGTGGCCCAGCTGACGCTGCACAGCCCTATGGCCATGACCAGGGCCAGAATGGTTGCTAATACTTTTTTCATTGTTCATTCCCCTTATGGTAGTAGATTTCCGCAGGTGCGCTCGTTTTAATGTGTATTAAAACGCAAATGCAGAGGTACCTCTGCGGATAGTCAGATTATAGCACATTTACACCGTTTGTCCAGCCTTTTTATGGAAATTTTACACATTTTTCTGTTACCGGGAATAAAAACAGGAAAATTTGGCAGGAAATAGGAGTTGAGGGCGGAGAAAATGCCGCCTGCGGCGGGGCGAGGGCGTTTTTTGACGCTGCGGGGCGTCGGGGACGCCGCCCCTACAGGGGGAAGGCTTTGGGGGTCAGACCTTCAGATCAGTGGCGGCGGCGCGGGTGTGCTCACGCATGGCCTGTTTGGCGGCCGCGTCATCCTGCCGGTGGATAGCGTTCAGTATCTCCCGGTGGCGCGCCAGAATACGGCGTTCCAGGGCCAGACACGCGCCGTCGTTCAGCGTCTCCATCTTTTTCAGCAGGGTATGCTGCTCCACCTGGCCCAGGACATCGGTGACGATCATGGCCACCTGGTTGCCGGTGGCGCGGGAGAGCAGACTGTGGAAACGGACGTCCAGCTCAGCAAAGCGGCGGTAATCGCCCAGGGCCTGCTCCGCCGCCGTGAGACAGCTGTCCAGCGCCGCCAGATCCTCGTCGGTACGGCGCCGGGCCGCCCAGCCGGCGATGGTGCCGTCATTGACGGCGCGGTACTCGCCCAGCTCCTCCAGAGAGATCTGGTTCAGCTGGAGCATGGCTGACAGCGGCTGCTCCACGCCGTCGATGGTCAGCTCCTGCACCACGGCGCCGCTGGCGCCGTGGGTGGAGGCCACATAGCCGCCCTGCTCCAGCATACGCAGGGCCTCGCGGATAGTGGGACGGGAACGGTGGAGCTGCTCCATCATGGCACGCTCGGAGGGCAGGCGGTCGCCGGGCTTCAGCACTCCGGAGGTGATAAGCTCCCGCAGCTGGTCATAGATGGCCTCGCTGGCCCGCCCGCCGCCGATGGGCTGCCAGGGGATATGTACGGCTTCCGGCATGGAAGGGCCTCCTTTCACAGAAAATACCCGGACAGTATAGCGCATCCCGGGGAAAATAGCAAGGGCAGGATGCAGGAAAGCCCGGAGGACGGTGCCTTCGGGCTTTCCCGCTGTGGGGAGGGGGATATTACTTCTTCAGGGCTTTCATTTCCTCGATCATCATGGGGACCACCTTGAACAGGTCGCCGCAGATGCCGTAATCCGCCACCTCGAAGATGGGGGCCACGTCGCTCTTGTTGACGGCGATGATGCACTCAGAGTCCTGCATGCCGGCCTTGTGCTGGATGGCACCGGAGATGCCCAGCGCCACGTAGATGCGGGGATGGACGGTCTTGCCGGTCTGTCCCACCTGATGGTCGGCGGTCATCCAGCCGGCGTCCACCACGGCGCGGGACGCGCCCACCACGCCGCCCATGAGGGCGGCCAGCTCCTCGGCCAGGGCGATACCCTTCTCCACGTCCTTGGCGATGCCGCGGCCCACGGAGACCACCACCTCGGCACCGGTCAGGTCCACCATGGCGCGGGCGGCCTTGACGATCTCCAGCACCTTGGTGTGGATGTCGGCCTCGGTGAGGGTAAAGGCGGGGTGGATGAGCTCCACCTTGCTCGCGCCGGCCTCATCGAAGTCGCGCTTCTTCATGACGCCGGGGCGCACGGTGGCCATGGCGGGGCGGAAGCGTGGGCAGACGATGGTGGCCATCAGGTGGCCGCCGAAGGCGGGACGGGTCATCTTCAGGTTGGTGTTGACGTCAAAGAGCTTCGTCTCGAAGTTCATGGCGTCCACGTCCAGGGAGGACCCGGTGCGAAGGAAGTTGATATAGCCGTTCAGATCCACGTCCAGATGGGTGCAGTCGGCGCACAGGCCGGTGTGGAGACGGGCGGCGCAGCGGGGCGCCAGGTCGCGGCCGATATGGCTGGCGCCGAACAGCATGATCTCGGGCTTGAACTCATGCACCGCGTCGGTGATGATCTTGGTGTAGGCGTCGGTGGTGTAGTCCTTCAGCAGAGGGCTGTTGTAGACGTAGACCTTATCCGCGCCGTAGCCGCCCAGCTCCGCGGCGATGTTGTCCACGCTATCGCCCAGCAGGATACCGCTGAGCTGCACACCCAGCTCGTCGGCCAGCTTGCGCCCCTCGGAGATCAGCTCAAAGGTGGTGGGCATCATCTTGCCCTGCCGCTGCTCGCAAAAGACCCACACGCCGGAGAAGGCCTTGGGATCGGTATTCATAAAAGTAGACATATCGTTTCTCCCTTCTCAGATGATGTGCTTGGCGGACAGGATGCCGAACAGCTGCTCCACGGTCTCCTTGCCGCTGCCCTCCAGCATCATGCCGCTGCCCTTGCGGGGAGGCGTAAAGCTCTTGTAGATATTGGTGGGAGAGCCCTTCAGACCGATGGTGTCCACCTCGATGAGGGGATCGTCCTTCAGCGCGTTGTAATCCAGCACGGTGACGGGCTCGGCGTCACAATCCAGGATGCCCCGGATGGTCATGTAGCGGGGGGTGTTCAGCTCCTTGATGCAGGTGAGCAGGCAGGGGGTCTGCACCTGGACGGTCATATAGCCGTCCTCCAGCATACGGCGGACGGTGAGGGTGTCGCCGTCCTTCTCGATGTCGGCCACATAGGACACCTGGGGGATCTCCAGCTTTTCGGCGATCTGGGGGCCCACCTGGGCGGTGTCGCCGTCGATGGCCTGACGGCCGCAGAAGATGATGTCGTCCTTGTCCACGCCCAGGTTCTTGATGGCGGCGGCCAAAATCTGGGAGGTGGCGAAGGTATCGGAGCCGCCGAACTCACGGGCGGACACCAGCACGGCCTTGTCCACGCCCATGGCCTTCAGCTCCAGCAGCATACCGGCGGCGGGAGGGGGACCCATAGACACGGCGATGACGGGGCAGCCCAGCTGGTCCTTCAGGGCCAGGGCGGCCTCGACGGCGTTCATATCGTCGGGGTTGATGATGGTCTGCATGGAGGCGCGGTCCAGCGTGCCGTCGGCGTTGACGGCCACCTTGCCGGAGGTGTCGGGCACCTGCTTGACACAAACGATAAGCTTCATTCTATTCTTGCTCCTTTCCGCATTACTTCAGCAAATTGCCGGAGATGACCATCTGCTGGACCTGAGAGGTCCCCTCGTAGATGGTGAACACGCGGCAGTCGCGGTACTTACGCTCGACGGGGTACTCCTTGATGTACCCGTAGCCGCCGTGGATCTGCACGGCCTTGGCGGCGATCTCATTGCACGTCTCGGAGGCGAAGTACTTGGCCATGGAGCAGTACATGGAGGCGTTGGGGTCGTTTCTGTCCTTCATCTGGGCGGCCATATAGACCAGCTCCTTGGCGGCGGTCAGCTTGGTTGCCATATCCGCCAGCATGAAGGCGATGGCCTGGTTCTTGCAGATGGGCTTGCCGAACTGGACGCGCTCCTTGGAGTATTTGATGGCCTCATCCAGGCAGCCCTGGGCCAGACCGATGGACTGGGCGGACACACCCAGACGGCCGCCGTCCAGGGTCTTCATGGCGTTGATAAAGCCCATGTTCTCCTTGCCCAGCATATCGCTCTTGTGGACGCGGACATCCTCCAGCACCACGTCAGAGGTGGCGTAGCCCACCAGACCCATCTTGGCCTCGTGCTTGCCGCAGGAGACGCCGGGCGCCTTCATGTCCACGATAAAGGCGGAGATGCCCTTATTGCCGCGGCTCATGTCGGTCTTGGCGTAGACGATGCAGTAGTCGGCCAGGGGTGCACCGGAGATAAAGCACTTACGGCCGTTGAGGATGTAGTCGTCGCCATCCTTCACGGCGGTGGTGACCATGCTGCTGGCGTCGGAGCCGGCGCCCGGCTCGGTGAGGCCGAAGACGATCTTCACCTTGTTCTCCACGGAGGGACGGAGATACTTCTCCAGCTGCTCGGGGGTGCCCGCCTGCATCAGGGGGCCGCCACCCAGAGAGTTGGGGGTATTGGCGTACAGGCTGGCCACAGCGGAGACACGGGCGATCTCCTCGATCATGATGACATAGGCCAGGGTATCGGCACCGGCACCGCCGTACTCGCTGGGGATCTTCAGGCCAAGGAAACCGCACTTGGCCATCTTGTCCACGATCTCCTCGGGAAACTCGCCGGTCGCCTCCACCTTGTCAAGGACCTCAGTGGTGAGCTCGGTCTCGGCAAACTGGCGGACCAGCTTGCGGATCATTTCATGCTTTGCGTCGAAAATCATAGTTTTCCTCCTGTTAAAGTATGGGTCACTGCTCTGCTCAGCAGGGGATCTCGTGCTTGGACTTACCCTCTGTCAAAATCTCATAGATGCTGTTGACGCCGCACTCGGCCATCTGCTCCGCGGCCTCCTCGGTGAAGAAGGCCATGTGGGGCGTGTGGTAGACGTTGACGAAGGAGCGCAGGTACTTCAGCTTGAAGTAGGGCATACCGGGGGTACGGATGATGTCCTCATCGTGGGGAACGTGGATGATGCCGGTCTCGCCGGGGAAGGCATCCATAAACAGCGCGCCGAACTTGCCGGACTCCACCGCCTCGGTGACGGCATCGATATCCATCAGCTCGCCCCGGGCGTTGTCGATGAACACCACGCCGTCCTTCATCTTGGCAATGGCCTCGCGGTCGATCATGCCGGTGGTCTCGGGCAGCAGCGGGGTGTGGATGGTGATGATGTCGGACTCCCGGTACAGAGTGTCCAGATCCACGTACTCGGCGTATTCACGGACGGCATCGTTCTCGTACACGTCGTTGGCCAGGATGCGGCAGCCAAAGCCGCTGAGGCACTTGATGATGGTGAAGCCGATCTTGCCGGTGCCCATGACACCCACGGTCATGGTACGCAGCTCGCGGCCCATCTTGCCCTTCAGGGTGAAGTCGTTGTCGTTGGTGTTGTACAGCGCCTTCTTGAACTTGCGGATGCACATCAGGATGGCCATAACGGTGTATTCCGCCACGCCGTTGGGCGCGTAAGCGCCGTTGCACAGGCGGAAGCCCAGAGATCGGGCGTAGCCGCAGTTCATGTGGTTATAGCCCACACAGCGGCTGGCCAGCACCTGCACGCCATAGCCCTTCAGCTCGTCCAGAACGGCGTTGGAATAGTCACTCTGGCCCAGGGTGGTAACACCGTCGCAGCCGGCGGCCATATGGGCGGTGGTCTTATCCAGATTTGCGGGGGTGGAGATCAGCTCGATACCGTATTTCTTGCACAGGCCCTCGATGACGGGCTTCTCGTCGGGACGTACTTCGTAAGCAGCGATCTTCATGATTCTTCTCCTTCACATTCCGGGGGCGGCGGCGCGCTCCTCAACGCGCCGCGCCCTTATAGTTTGCTTTTCCTCAAGTCGCCGGGGTGTTCGTGTTCGTCGCGCTCCGCCTACGGCGGAGAGATTTTTCGTTCTGCCGATGGCAAACCGGCGATGGCGTACCGTGTGTACGTCGAGACAGTTTGACGATGGCAGGGCGGAAAAGATGCCGCCGTCAGTCTTTCAGGGAAGGATCCATGGGCACCGCCTCGCCGGCGGCGATCATGGCGGCCACCTGCTCGTCGGTGTAGCCCAGGTTCTTCAGCACCAGTTCGGTCTGCTCACCCAGGTACGGACCGCGGTTGTAGGGAGGCAGCTCCGTCTCCTCGAAGATAACGGGAGGCCGGACCATGGTGCGTTTATTGCCGTTGGAATATTCCATCTCGTAGAAGCAGCCGGAGGCCCATGCCTGCTTATCCACCAGCAGCTGATCCCAGGTCTGGGCCACGGCGTAGGGCAGATCGTTGGCGTCCATCAGCTTGCACCACTCATCCAGGGTGCGGCTGGCCATCTCGGCCACCAGGAAGTCGTAGAACTCCTCGATGTTGGCCTGCAGGTTGGTCTGGGGATAGTAACGGGGATCCTCGGCCAGCTCGGGGTGGCCGATGGCGCTCATAAAGATGGGATAGTGGCGGTTGTACTGGGGCATGGCGATCTGGAGCCACTTGTTGTCCTTGGTCTTGTGGGCCACCACCAGGGGATTGGGCAGGGTGCGGCGGGACAGGGGGTACTGGGTGGTGGGGTCGCCGTACTGGCTGGCCTGCAGCAGCAGGGAGACATCCCAGATGGCACTGTGGAACAAGGAGACCACCACGCGGTCGCCGATGCCCGTCTCGCGGGCGCGGTACAGGGCCGCCAGCACGCCGGAGGCCAGGTACATACCCACCTGATGGTCGCCGAAGCCGGCGATGGTCAGCATGGGCAGGGCGTCCTTATCGAACAGGGTGCCCAGGATACCACCGCGGGCAAAGAAAGCGGTGAAGTCGAAGCCGGGTAGGTCCTTGTCGGGGCCCTTCTCGCCGTAGCCGGAGACGAAGCCGTACACCAGCCTGGGGTACTTGGCGTGGAGCGTCTCATAGTCCAGACCGGCCTTTTTCAGAGGGTTCTGCCGCCAGTTGGTGATGAAGATATCCGCCTCGGCGATGAGCTTCTCCAGCGCCTCACGGCCGGCGGGGGTCTTGGTGTTCAGGCAGACGCAGGTCTTGCCGGCGTTCTCCAGATCATAGGAGGTGTTCTCCTTCTGGTCCTGGGGACGGCCCTCGTTGACAGCGGTGTAGCGCAGGGGGTCGCCGGCGGGGGCTTCGACCTTGATGACCTCGGCGCCCAGATCCGCCAGAAAGCGGGCGCAGCAGGGGGCGGCGATAAAGGTGGCCAGCTCCAGCACCTTTACGCCCTCGAGGGGACGCTTTACTTCACTCATATCGTTCCTCCATGTATGTTAATAAATGGTGTGTTGCTTACATTTTCAGCAGGTCGCGGAAGGTCTCGAGGTTGGTTCGCACCTGCTCAAACCGCACCATCTGACGGTCCACCTCCACCAGCGTCAGGGGCAGGTCGGCGGCCTCGCAGGCCTTCTTGATCATCACATAGTCGAACTCCTCCGGGTCGCAGAACTTGGTCAGCACCACCAGCACGCCCTTGGCGTTCCGGGCCTTGGCGGTGTCCACGATCCACTTCACCCGGTTCTTCTCCTGATCGTACAGCACGGAGCAGTTGCCCATGGCGGCGAACTTCTCGGCCAGCGCGTTGAGGGCGTCGGCACGCTCGGGAGCGTCGGTGCGGTACTGGCGGGACTGGGCGGCCACGTCGTCGGCCACGATGTGCAGACCCATTTCGTCCAGAATGGCGTTCAGCGCCGGGGCGTCCGTCAGGATGCCGGAGATGACGATGGGCAGCTTCTCCGCGGCGGGAGTCTGGGCTTCCAGCTTCTCAATGAGCGCCTCCACCAGCTCCGTGTGCTCCTCCTTGGTCATGAAGAAGGCGCTCTTGAAGATGTCGCTGCGCTGGGCGGCGGTGATCTCCGGGTGAACGGCCAGCAGCTCGTCTATCTTCCGCATGGCGGCGTTGTGGCGGTTGTAGATCTTGATGGAGGCGAGCAGCTTCTCCTCGGAGAAGGTGCCGCCCAGCTTCTCCAGATCGCGGATCACGCGCTCATAGCCGGCCTTGGTATAGGCCACGCCGTAGGCGGGCTTGCGGTTCTGGGGATAGGTCATGGGGATGAAGGGGATGGACGGCACGGCGTACTTCCAGTTCTCGCCCACGGTCTTGAGGGTGTCGCACAGGGAGGGGATGACGATGGCGGACGCGCCCTTGTAGGCACCGTTGATGCCCAGCTCCAGCAGGGACTGGACAATGGCGCACAGGAAGGCGGGACAGTATTCCTTGGCGCGGTTCAGCGCCACATCGCCGCCCCACGCGCCCATAGGCACGAAGCCCATGGCGTGGATAAGCTCCTCGGGAGTGTAAACAGGAGCGCACAGGACGATCTTTTTGCCCTGCGCCAGATAGCCGTCCATCTGCGCGCGGGGAGAGGCTGCTGCCTCATGCAGCTTGTTGAGGATGTCGTTCATGCCTTACACTCCTTTCGCAGCCTTGTTGGCTTCCATGATCTCCGTCAGACCCTGCACACGGGTGTCGTACTGGGCCTCGGAGAAATTGCGGGGGTCGGCCTGATCGCCGTCGAAGCTGACCACGGGGATATCGCAGGCCTTGCCGATCTGGCGGCTCATCTCGTACATGAAGCCGCTCCACAGCTTGCAGGAGCGGTTGGTATGCACCAGCATACCCTCCACGTGGTTGTCCTTGCAGAGCTTGATGCGCTTGTCGCGGCTCATCTCCAAATTGATGGCGTTGGGCACCTTGCAGTAGGCGCGGATCATCTCGTCGAAGGTGTTGTAGTCGAAGCCGAAGGCGTCGGCGTAGATGGTGGTGACCATGTTGATGCCACGGGACTTCAGGCCGGTGCTGGTGGCGCGGAGGTAGGGCCAGCAGGCGATGCCCTCAAACATGATGCGGTACTTCTCTTCACCCCGGAAGGTGGAGGTACCGTTCTTGTGGTTGTCCTCGTACTCCTTCAGCAGCGTCTCCATGGCGTCGGCGGCGGTGGACTTGCCCCGGGCCGTGACCATGACGGCCATGTGGTTCAGCAGGTCGAAGCCGTTGAAGGGAGAGGGCACATACCTGGCGCAGCCGGTGGCCGCCAGCCACGCCCGGCTGGAGCGGCAGGAGAAACCGGTGACCTCCTGGAACTTCTCGTCGGACCACTTCTTGCCGGTGATCTCCTCCAGCTGACGTACGGCGTCCCAGAACTGGCCGGTGACGTAGGCCACCTCCGCGTCGGACACCTCATAGTCGGGATTGAAGGGGATATCCAGCAGGATCATGGGGATATTCAGCTCACGGGCCAGGTTCTCGTACCACTTGATCATGCAGGAGCAGATGTTGCTGCAGCACAGCAGTACGTCGGGCATGGCCACGTCCTGCTCAGGACAGGACTTCAGCTTGGCGTAGGCCAGCGACACACGGGCATAGGCGCAGATGTCGTTGGAGTAGCCCTCGGACTCCGCCACCTCGCACATTCTCGTGCCCGCGCCGCGGGCGGCGATGCCGGCGGCCTGGTTCTCGGGGTACACGGTGGCGATGCCCATGGTCTCGGGGATCTCCACGGGGAAGTTGCTGGACACCCAGGCAACCTTCTCGCCGCGCTTCTTGGCCTCGATGGCATCCACATAGGCGTCCGCCGCGATCTTGCCCAGCTTATACTTGGCGGAATTGGGATCCACCGGCTTCGGGGCCTTCTTCACTTCTTCTGCCATTTCAGTTCCTCCTCACAGCTTTTATCGAAACATATTTCTGTTTATTCATGTCGTCTGCTTATATGCCCACAGGGCCGCGCCGATGGCGCCGAAATACTGGGCCAGCGGGTCCACACTGACGGGGACGTTCAGCTCGTCGCTGAGGGCCTGGCGCACCGCGTCGTTCCGGGCCACGCCGCCGGAGAGACAGACCTGCTCCGTGACGCCTGCCCGCCGGGCCAGGGCCGCCACGCGGCTGGCCACGCTGCGGCAGATGCCCGCCACCAGGTCGGGGCGCTTGACGCCGTTAGCCAGCTGACTGATGACCTCGCTCTCGGCAAACACGGTGCAGGTGCTGGAGATAGCGGCGGGGGCCGCGGCCTTGGCGGCCTCGGCATCCAGATCGTCCACGTCCAGACGGAGGATGGAGGCCATCACATCCAGAAACCGCCCCGTACCGGCGGCGCACTTATCGTTCATGACGAAGTTCACCATCTTGCCGGAGGGCGACAGGGCGATGACCTTGGCGTCCTGGCCGCCGATGTCGATGACGGTACGCAGGTCCGGGAACACGAAGCGCCCGCCCAGGGCGTGGGCCGTCAGCTCACTGATCTCACCGTCGGCGCCCTGGTAGTTCTTGCGTCCGTAGCCGGTGACAAAGGCACAGGCCATATCGGCCCGGGGCAGGCCGCTGGTCTGCCACAGCTGCACCAGCGCCTCCTCCGGCCCGCCGGTGCCCAGGCCGCCGGTCTGGAGGCTGTGGGCCACCAGCTCCTTCCCGTCTTTAAGAACGGCGCACTTGGAAGTGGTGCTGCCGATGTCGATACCTAAGGTGTACATGGGGTCCTCCCTATTCTGTGCGATCGGGCAGAAATACCCTCTCCCGCGGTGCGGAGATACTGCGCGCCGCACTGGTCTTACCAGTTTACTTATATTATACGGGTTTGTGAAATTTGCGTCAATTATGCGAATTGCCAAAGAAATAACAATTATTTGTGCATTGTACCGAGCCGCACTTTAAATGATTAAATCTTTCCGGATTTTTCCGGGACAATGTTGCGTTTTCTTTGGAAACTCGTCATGGCAGTATGAGGAAGCCGCATGGCGCGCTCGCGCCATGCGGCTTTCTGCGGTTCACGGCTCCAGGTCGTGTTTGTCCAGCTTCATGTTCCGGTAGGCCTTGGGCAGGCCGGGGGCGATGAGGGGAAAGGTGTTCTCCGTGTCAGACGTGGGCTGAATGTTATAGGTGCCGTACATATTCACCAGGTCGAAGCTGCTGCGCGGTACGCCGGGAAAGTGGTGGACGTCCGGTGTAGCGTCATAGGGAAAGCCCTCCCGGCTGCGCTTGCGTTTGGGCATAAAAATCACCTCCGGCCTTAGTATGGCCGGAGGCGGTTGGTTTATGAGTTTCAGCGGTAGACCTCCGCGTCGAAGTCGCGGACGATCTCGTCCCGCTTCTCGTCGCGGACGTAGACGCAGTTCGTCTCGTCAAAGGCCAGGCGCATGGCGAAATCCTTGGCCTCATAAATATCGTTTGTCTCGAAGAAGTCGCGATAGGCCTCCTCCGGCTCATGGCTCTTGCGCCAGACAACGTGAAAACGCATAGACACTCCTCCTGTAAAATGGGGGTAATTTTTAGTATACCCCCGCCGGAAGCAAAAAGCAACGGTGGGTTTTGCCAAAAAACACAGTCAAAGTTCGTCACATTTTCCCCCGGGAAAGTTGTGATTTCTTCTTTCCCTGCCCCACAAGATATTGTATAATAGCAGACGATATTTTGGAGAGACAGAGGTGGATCAGGGTGAAGATCGGATTTGACAACGAAAAGTACCTGCAACTACAGGCGGAGCACATCACGGCGCGGCGCGCCCAGTTCGGCGGCAAGCTGTATCTGGAGTTCGGCGGCAAGCTGTTTGACGACTATCACGCCTCCCGTGTGCTGCCGGGGTTCCAGCCGGACAGCAAGATCCGGATGCTGCAGACGCTGAAGGACGACGTGGAGATCGTGGTGGCCATCTGTGCCGGGGACATTGAGAAGAACAAGATGCGCGGCGACCTGGGCATCAGCTACGACGTGGACGTGCTGCGGCTGATCGACGTATTCCGGGGGCTGGGCTTCTATGTGGGCAGCGTGGTCATCACCCAGTACGCCGGCCAGCCGGCGGCGGACGCCTTTATCAAGCGGCTGAGCGCCCTTGGCGTGAAGAGCTATAAGCACTATCCCATCGCCGGGTATCCCTCGGACGTGGCGCACATCGTGTCCGACGAGGGCCTGGGCAAGAACGAATACATTGAGACGACCCGGCCGCTGATCGTGGTGACGGCCCCCGGCCCCGGCAGCGGCAAGATGGCCACCTGCCTGAGCCAGCTGTACCACGACAACCGGCGGGGTATCCGGGCGGGCTACGCCAAGTACGAGACGTTCCCCATCTGGAACCTGCCACTGAAGCACCCGGTGAACCTGGCCTATGAGGCGGCCACGGCGGACCTGAACGACGTGAACATGATCGACCCCTTCCACCTGGAGGCCTACGGCAAGACCACCGTGAACTACAACCGGGATGTGGAGATTTTCCCGGTGCTCAACGCCATGTTCCAGCGGATTCAGGGCACGTCCCCCTATCAGTCCCCCACGGACATGGGCGTGAACATGGCGGGCTTCGCCATTGTGGACGACGCGGTGTGCCAGGAGGCCTCCCGGATGGAGATCCTCCGCCGGTACTATGCCGGTATGGTGGACCGGGTCCGGGGCAAGTGCGACGACGATGTGGTGCGCAAGCTGGAGATCATCATGCAGCAGGCCGGTGTCACGCCGGATATTTGCCCAGCCGTGGCGGCCTGCCTGAAAAAGGCGGAGGAGACCGCCGCCCCCGCCGGGGCCATGGTCCTGCCGGACGGCCGGGTGGTCACCGGAAGGAACAGCTCCCTGCTGGGACCCTCGGCGGCGCTGCTGCTGAACGCCATCAAGGCCCTGGCGGGCATCGACAAGGAGCTGGACCTGCTGCCGTCGTCCATCATCGCCCCCATCAGCGACATGAAGATTTCCCACCTGGGCCACCGGAACCCCCGGCTGCACTCCGACGAGGTGCTCATCGCCCTGTCCATCTCCGCCGTCACCAACCCCCTGGCGGAGCGGGTGCTGAAGAAGCTGGACGACCTCCGGGGCTGCGACGCCCACTTCTCCGTCATCCTCTCCGAGGAGGACGAGAAGCTCTATAAGCGCCTGGGCATCCACGTCAGCTGCCAGCCCCGGTACGAGATCAAGCGCCTGTATCACAAGTGAAAAAACCGGGACGGACAGGCTCCGTCCCGGTTTTTCCCCGGAAGAAAGGAGTATCACGCATGCAGACCATTGCCGAAATTCTGGCCCGGGAGCTGGACAAGCCCCTGGCCCATGTGCAGAACGTCATCGACCTGTTGGACCAGGGCAATACCATTCCCTTCATCGCCCGCTACCGCAAGGAGCTGCACGGCAGCATGGACGACACCGTCCTGCGGACCCTGGAGGACAGGCTGAGCTATCTGCGGAACCTGGACCAGCGCCGCCAGGAGGTGAAAAACGCCATCGACGGCCAGGGGAAGCTCACCGACGAGCTGTCCGCCGCCATCGACAGCGCCGCCACCCTGGCGGAGGTGGAGGACCTGTACCGCCCCTATAAGCAGAAGCGCCGCACCCGGGCCACGGTGGCCCGGGAGAAGGGCCTGGAGCCCCTGGCCCTTCTGCTGCTGGACCAGGGCCGGGACTGCCCGGCTCCGGAGGAGGCCGCCCGGGACTATGTGGACCCGGAGAAGGGCGTGGAGACCGTGGTCGACGCCCTCCAGGGGGCCAACGACATCGTAGCAGAGCTGCTGTCGGACGATGCCGCCATCCGCAAGACCCTGCGAGAGCTGCTGCGCCGCCAGGGACATCTGCGGAGTCTGGCCGCCACGGAGGAGGACACCGTCTACCGCCTGTATTACGACTTTGACCAGCCCATCGCCAAGCTGGCCGGGCACCAGGTCCTGGCCATCAACCGGGGCGAAAAGGAGGGCGTCCTCTCCGTCACCGTGCTGCTGGACCGGGAGCTGGGTCTGATGACTCTGCGCCGGGCGGTGGTGCGACCCGGGTCCCGGGCTATGGAGTTTATCAAGGCCGCCTGTGAGGATGCCTATGACCGGCTGATCTACCCCTCCCTGGAGCGGGAGGCCCGGTCCGATCTCACCGCCTCCGCCTGCGAGGGGGCTATCGCCAACTTCGGCCTGAACCTGAAGCCCCTGCTGATGCAGCCCCCGGTAAAGGGCCACGTCACCATGGGCCTGGACCCCGGCTATGCCCACGGCTGCAAGGTGGCGGTCATCGACGGCACCGGCCGGGTGCTGGACACCGCCGTGGTGTATCCCACCTACGGCCCCCGCCAGAAGCAGGAGGCCATCGACCGGCTGTCCCGTCTGGTCCGCCGCCACGGCGTCACTCACATCGCCATCGGCAACGGCACCGCCAGCCGGGAGACCGAGCAGATGGCGGTGGAGATGATCCGCGCCCTGGGAGGCGGCGTCAGCTATATGATGGTCAACGAGGCCGGGGCCTCCGTATACTCCGCCAGCAAGCTGGCGGCGGAGGAGTTTCCGGAGTATGACGTGAACCTGCGCAGCGCCGTGTCCATCGCCCGGCGGATGCAGGATCCCCTGGCCGAGCTGGTCAAGATCGATCCCAAATCCATCGGCGTGGGGCAGTATCAGCACGATATGGATCCCAAAAAGCTGGACGCATCGCTGGCGGGTGTGGTGGAAAGCTGCGTTTCGTCGGTCGGCGCCGATTTGAACACGGCGTCGCCCTCATTGCTGGCGCACATCGCCGGCATCAACGCCAAGACCGCGCAAAGCATCTGCGATTATCGGAAGGAAAAGCGGTTTGAAACGCGCGCCGAGCTGAAAAAGGTAAAAGGCGTCGGTGAAAAAGCCTTCCGCCAGTGCGCGGGCTTTCTGCGCGTGCCGGAGAGCAAAAACGTGCTCGACAACACCGGCGTCCACCCCGAAAGCTACGACGCCGCCAAGGGACTGCTCGAGCTGCTGGGCGCGACGCCGAAGGACGCGCGCGACCTGCCCGCAAGGCTCAATGCCTACGGCGTGGAAAAGGCCGCCGTGCAGCTGATGGACTTTGAAAAGACTTCTACGCTGCAGCCCGGTGCATCCCAGACCATCACCATGAAGGTTGATCTGGCGAACCTCGCCTCCTACGACGCCAATGGCGCCAAGACCTACATCATCGACCCCGGCGACTACTACTTCGCCATCGGCACGGACGCGCATGACGCGCTGAACAACGTGCTTGCGGCGCAGGGCAAGACGGTCGCGGACGGCATGACCGCTGACGGCAACGCGGCAAAGACCTACAAGTGGACGTGGACGGGCGATGTGGACAAGACCACCTTCGCCGTGAGCAAGAACGGCACGGCCATCACCAACCAGCTGACCGAAGGCGACTACGCCATGGATTACAACGCCTTTGAGCCCGGCACGGTGACCTACCTGAGCCGCGCCGACTGGAACGGCACGTTCCCCAAGACCTATTCCGGTCTGACCGCGAACGCGACGGTTTCCCGCCTGCTGAACAACGACCTGTATACCCTCAAGACCGATGACGACGTGTCCGACCTTGTCTTTGGCGACACCACGTCTACGCTCACCATCAACGACATGAAGAACGCGCCTTACGATGACCCGCGCTGGGAAGAGCTGGTCAACAAGGTTACGGTCGCGGAGTTCCTTGATTTCTCCGCCAATGCGTTCCATAACATTCAGGGCATCGCTTCCGTCAACATGCCGCAGAAGGCTGCGGACGACGGCCCCGGCGGCTCTGACTCCCACTACCTGAACGAAGGCGGCTATCAGGGCGTGCCCTACGCGGATGCGGCGGATTACACCTCCGGCACGCGCGTTGCGCCCTCTCCTGTGAACCTCGCCTACGCTTGGAACAAGGAACTGGCGTTTGAAAACGGCGAAATCATCCTCGGCGAATCTACCCTCGTGCTGGATCTGCCGATTATGATTGGCCCGGGCATGAACATCCACCGTCACGCGTACAACGCCCGCGGCGTGGAATACTACTCCGAAGACCCGATTCTGTCCGGCTATGTCGGCAGCGCGGTGGTGCAGGGCGCGCAGAGCAAGGGCACGCTCGTCAACATCAAGCACATGGGCTTCAACGATCAGGAAATCAACCGTTCCGGCGTTGCCGTGTTCATGAACGAACAGAAGGCGCGTGAGCTGGAGCTGCGCAACCTGCAGCAGGCGTTTGAAGGCAACGGCAAGCCCGCTTCCTTTGAGGGCGACGCGACGAAGGACAACACCTACACCTCCGGCGCGCGCGGCGTGATGACCTCCTACAACCGCCACGGCGCGGTGGCAGCGAGCGCAAACGTGGCGACGATGGTCAACATCCTGCAGGGTGAATGGGGCTTCCACGGCTACAACGTGACGGACTTCACCGGCGTTTCGCTCAAGGCTGCGCCGAAGGAATCCCTGCTGGCGGGCACGACCAACTTCTGCGGCTTCGGCGCGAGCGTCGATTACTGGAACGCGGAAGCGCTTTCCGGCGACCGTGCGATGCTGCTGGCGATTAAGAACGACATCCACAATGCCCTGTACGCGCTGGCGAACTCCGCGATGCTCAACGGCGTGAAGTCCACCACCGTTGTCAGCACGGTTGAAGTCATGACCCCGTGGCGCGTGGCGTACACCGCCTGCGAATACGCCTTTGGTGCGCTGGCGGCGCTGAGCCTCGTGTTCTGGGTCGTGAGCAAGGCAACTTCCAAGGGAGGCAAAAAGGCATGAAAAAGACGAGCATTTTCGCCACGGTGACGGCGCTTGCCGCTCTGGTGATTTATCTACTAACGTCGCTGACCGGCTTTATGGCTGGCAAGGCGATGAACATCTGGCCCGTCGTGCTGACGGTCGCCGCCATTGTGCTGCTCTTCGCGGCAGACAAGATGAAGAAGCCCTCCGCTTTGAAGGACATCGTGATTGTGCTGACTGGCTTTGCGCTGATCGGCTGCATCTCCTTCTTCGCGATGGACCGCGTGAAGCTGGCGGCGGACGTGTGGTTCATCCCCGTCAACCGCCCCGCAACGGAGGATGTGGCGCTGTACTGCTCGCTGGCTGGCGTGGCGCTGTACCTGATTTCCTTCGTGACCGTGACGGTCAAGGCGTTCTCGTGCAAGGAATAATCCCATCGTTTCGGAATGCGGGATAGGCCTGTATTCCGCCCCACCCGGAGCGCCCTGCTTCGGGTGGGGTTTTCGTGCAGAAAATACTATTTCCAAATGAGAACACGACACCGTATTTTCATTTGGAAATAGTATAAAACAATTTATTAGAAAGGATGACTTCCCCGATGAAAGCAACCGCTTGGAACACCGGCTGGCTCTTCCGCCATTTGGACAGCCAGGAAAACTTCGTCCCCGTCACCATCCCGCACGACGCCATGCAGGCGGAACCCCGCACGGAGCTGTCCGCAAACGGCATCAACGGCGGCTGGTACGAGGGGCGTGACTATGAGTACATCCGCCGCTTTACGCCGGATAAGTCCCTGCGCAACAAGACGCTGATGCTGGAATTTGAGGGTGTGTACCATCTGGCGGAGGTGTACCTGAACGGCGAGAAGATTGCCGAGCGCCCGTACGGTTATACGAATTTCTATGCGGACTTGACCGACCGCGTCCGCTTTGACGAGGAAAACGAGCTGCGCGTGATTGCCCGCAACAGCGATCAGCCCAACAGCCGCTGGTATTCCGGCGCGGGCATCTATCGCCCGGTGGTGCTGTGGACGGCGGATAAGCAGCAGCATATCGCCCTGAACGGCGTTCGCATCCGCACGGTGTCCATCAATCCCGCGACAGTCGAAGTCGCCGTGCGCACCGTCGGCGCGGGGCGCGTGTCGGTAGATGTGCTTGCGGGCGAAAAGCAGGCTGCATCCGCCGCCGCGGACACGACGGGCGAAGTCACCCTGACGCTGACTGTCCCCAACGCAAAGCTGTGGGACGTGGAGCACCCGAACCTCTACACCTGCCGCGTCCGCTTCGGCAGCGACGAGGACTTGCAGACCTTCGGCATCCGCACGCTTTCGTGGGGCAAAAAGGGCATCCTGCTCAACGGCGAGCGCGTCATTGTGCAGGGTGCGTGCATCCACCACGACCAGGGCATCCTCGGCGCGCGCTGCTATGCGCAGGGCGAGGAGCGCCGCGTCCGTCTGCTGAAGGAAAACGGCTACAACGCCGTCCGCAGCGCGCACAATCCCTGCTCGAAGGCGCTGCTGGACGCGTGCGACCGCCTCGGTATGCTGATGATGGACGAGTACATCGACCACTGGTACATCCACAAAACGGAATACGACTATGTGCCGTACTTTGACAAGTGGTGGAAGCAGGACATCGCCGACATGGTGGACAAGGACTACAACCACCCGTGCGTCATCCTGTACTCCACGGGCAACGAGGTCAGCGAAACGGCGCAGAAGAAGGGCATCCAGCTCACCCGCGAACTGACGGACTACCTGCATTCGCTGGATAATACCCGCCCTGTCACCTGCGGCATCAACATCTTCTTCAACTTCCTGTCCTCCATCGGCTTTGGCGTGTACAGCGACGAGAAGGCGAAGAAGGAAGCCGAAAAGGCGGAGAAGCTGCGCGCCGCCGGGGTGCAGCCGCAGAAGAAGAAGGCCGTCGGCAGCAAGTTCTTCAACGACCTCGCGGGTCTGATGGGCGACGAGTTCATGAAGCGCGGCGCGACATTGCACGGCTGTGACGTGCGCACGCGCGACGCGTTTGCCAACATGGACATTGCGGGCTACAACTACGGCATCTACCGCTACAAGCACGACCTGAAGAAGTATCCGAACCGGCTGATTCTGGGCAGCGAGACGTTCTGCAACGATGCGTACCGCTTCCGCGAGCAGGCGAAGAAGAATCCGCGTCTGGTGGGCGATTTCGTCTGGGCGGGCATGGACTATCTGGGTGAAGTCGGCGTTGGGTCGTGGGAATACAAGGCGTATGCGACGCAGTTCAGCGGGCTGGGCTGGACGACGGCGGGGTCGGGGCGCATCGACCTGAACGGCCGTCCGCTGGGCGAAGCGCTGTACACCCGCGTCGCGCTGGAGCAGGAAATCGGGCCGTACATCGCGGTTCGCCCGGTCATGTTCTCCGGCGAGAAGCATTCGCCGTCGGCGTGGAAGATGACGGACGCCATGCCGTCGTGGAGCTGGGCTGGCTGCGAGGGCAAGAAGGCGCACGTTGAGGTCTACGCGCGCGCGGCGAAGGTCGCGCTGCTGCTGAACGGCAAGAAAGTGGCGGAAAAGCAGCTGAAGAACGACTGCTTGGCGAAATTCACCATTCCGTACCAATCCGGCACGCTTGAAGCCGTGTCCTATGACGCGATTGACCGCGTGCTGGGGCGCTGCAAGCTGCAAACGGCCGGGGCGGACACGGTTCTGCGCGCCGTGCCGGAGGAAAAGAAAACGAAACCCGGCCGCCTGTGCTACATCCGCATCCGCTACACCGACCGCGCGGGCGAATTGAAGCCGATGGAACGCGGCATGGTGAACATCACGGTCAGCGGCGGCAAGCTGCTGGCGGCGGGCAGTGCGTGCCCCTTCCATCCGGGCAGCTACCTGACGCCGGAAACCGACACCTACTACGGCGAAGCGCTGGCGGTGGTGGAAGCAGGCGAAAGCGGCGCGGTGGAGGTTTCCATCAGCGACGGCGAGCGCAGCGACACGGTGAAAATCCCGATTGCGTAAGAGAAATTCCCTATTATTTACAATGCAAACAGCCGCGGTTCTTGTGTTGGAGGACTGCGGCTGCTTTTTGGTGCAATTGTAAATTCTTCCGCCCTGTATTGCCAAAAAGCAGGAACTCCCTACGCCCACGGCGAATATATCAAAGGCGAACAAAATTCCTCACAACCCAAGCGACGCGAACGCGAAGAAAGAAGGAAAACGCATGAAACGCTTTCGGAAATTTTTAAATGATCTGCGCGAACCGCTTGGTATCGGCATGAAAAGGCTGATGATTGCGCTCACAATCATTCTGGGCATCGTGATTGTTACCGTCGCCGGGTTGCTGCTCTGGTCACGAGTCGGGATGGCGTATGCGCGGAACAAGGTGTCGGACACCTATCTGCAAAATCAGCCCGCTTACCAGTCCTTCGTGGCGGACAGGGACGATTATGCCTATCGGGTGCGCTATACGACCTTTTACACGCCGTCGGACGCACTGACGGAGATGGGCGTTGAGAAAATCTATGAAGAGGTGGGCAGCTGCATTTGCTTTGAGCAGGCATGGCGGGCACTGGGAGGCATTCCGCAGGGGATACTCTACGCACCGGACACGGAGGAGGTGCCCTCGTGGTATCACCGCGTGCAGCTGGATAACGACTGGTATTATTACTGGATTCCGGGCTGATGCACGGCGGAATCTGACGTGCCATGAAGGAGGCAGCATATGAATCACTGCAAGCAAACGGTTTTTCTGATTCTACTGATGCTCGTCCTGCTCTTGCCGCTGGCATCGGCGGAGGGGGGCGCGTTCATCACGGTGGATGACTGTGTGCCCCTCGAAATCCGGGAGGGCAGCGCGGTCACGGCGGAGGAAATCATCGTCCCGAAGTGGGGGAACGTCATCAATCCGCAGTTTGGAGACCAGATTCACCCGTCGCTTACCAATGGCGACACGGTGGTGCAGGGCGACATCAGCAGCCTGCGCGTGCTGCTCCTGCTGGCGGACGCGGACGGGAACAAGTATCTGCAAGCCGCCGTGTGGTACGCGGACAGCGCGACGTACGCCATCACGCGCAGTTCAAACCTGCCGGAAAATGCGTATCTGGACACCTATCACGAGGGGGATGCTATCTTTCTGTCAGTTGGATACGACACGCCGGGATTTGCCGAATCGGGTGATTTGGACGACCTTGCGTGGCTGTACATCACGGCGGAATGGACGGACACGGGCGCGTGGGTCGTGACCGATGTGACGGACGGGTTCTCGTTCTTTGCGGATTACGACGGCGGGCAGTACGTTGTCCGGGACTACTGGGACGAGGAAGTGCTGCAAACGATTTCGCAGGATGCAACACTGGACACATTCGACTTTGTGAACCCGTTCGCGGCGGAAATCGGGTGGATGAAGTAAGATGAACAAGCTCTGGAATCTGCAAAACTACTCGGCGGAGACGCTGCACCGAACCGTCAGGCGCGACGGGCTGCGCGTCCGGATTCATCCGCAGGTGCATCCGTTCTTGCGCCGCGAAGTGCATACGTTTGTCCGCTGGCTGCGGGCAAATTACCCGTTTCCGATTCGGGTGAACGTTTACATCCCGAACACGAAGAAAATCCGCGCGAACGACGGCGATTTGTGCTACGGGCGCTGCTTTGTGCCGGATGACCCGGACGACAGCATCACCATCGACGTCGCCGGGGGCTACGACTACGACGGCGACTTTCGGGCGCTGCAAAATTACACATGGGGAACCATCTTCATGCTGGCGCACGAGCTGGGGCACTACTACCAGTACCTGAACCGCGTTTCGCTGACTCCGCGCGGGATTGAGTGGCAGGCGACGTACTACGCGCACCGGGTGCAGGAAGCGTATTATGACGCGGAGTGGGACGAGATGGACGAGTGGGCGGAGGAGCGTGCGGATGAGTCCTGACGGCGGAGCTTAGGACGTAAAAGTCGAAGAGCCTTGGTATTATCAAGGGGGGGAATGATGTCCTCATCGCGCGTCCGGCAGGAAAAAGTTCCCCGATTTTTCGCGCGTAAGTTGCTTTTCCCTTGCGCGAATCCGCCGATTATGCTATAATAGGTTTGCTGCTGAAAATTGCGTTCTTCGGCGGCAACTTGTGAAAGCCTTGAAATCACCGGGTTTCAGGCACATGAGCCCATAGCTCAGTAGGATAGAGCGACTGCCTCCTAATAAGACGGTCGACGTCCGCTTTTCCAAAAGCTGAAAACGGGCGCAGAGTTCGAGGTCGGCACGGAAGCTGCTCCGTGCTCCCACCTGACTGGCGAGTTAAATTTGCCGGGTGGGAAAATGGCCTACCGCCAAAATTAGCAGCTTGCTAACACGAAAATGACCCCGATGTTAGCAGAAATCGTGATGAATATATCATCATCCGAAACGCTGACAGCCTTGAAAATAAAGGGCTTCAGCCATATGGTCCCGTAGCTCAGCAGGATAGAGCGGTCGCCTCCTAAGCGACAGGCCGTGGGTTCGAATCCCGCCGGGATCACCATTTTGAAGATACCAGATTCGACAAATTTGCCCTAAATCGGAAAGTTTCCGGGTCTGGTATTTTCGTATCCCGAAACGGGCCAGTTCATGCTAACACACAGCACCCGGTGTTTGCAAATTGCAAACATTTATGGCCGATTTCTAACGTGGCCTCTTCAGCGGGTCGGTTTTTTCTGCAAGCGCAGGCGGACGGTCTTGCTAATTTTCGCGGATGGTCGGGGTCGGATTTTGAAAAAATCAAGGCGCCACCTTGATTTTCAGAACCGTGTTTGGCCAGATTGCTGTGGACGGGAGAAGGATGAAAGAGAGCATTTCCCGCTGTTTCTGCCAACATTCTGGGTAGGGGTGTTAGCTGGTTTTCCCGGAAATGTTGGATTTGCAAACACTGTCCGCCTGGCGTTAGCTGCTTTACCATATTGGTAGAAAGCTTATGCGAATCCATTGGTACGGCGTGCTTTTACCAGTCTTTATGCGGATAGCATCCTCATTCATCATTGTGGCAGTAGCCATAATACCAGCATTCATATGGATCACAACATTGATCACTAGGCGCAATCACCACTTCATCCGGCTGCTTCTGCATCCGGTTCAGATGCCAGATGTGATCGTTGATCCATTTCTCATAGCCCTTGGCCTCGCGGGTTACGTCCACAGGTACGAAAAGATTCTCCTCGTCCGGGCCGTGGGTACTAAGGTTTCCCAGGTCAATTGCCCTGCTCATCGCACTCACTTCAGAATCCATGCGTTCCTCCAATCATTTCGTCATTTCTTTTTCCCATTATCCTTGAACAATTCGCTCAAGAAGTAAGCAGCTAACAACGTCTTGCTAGGTTGCCACTGACGGGGCTGGTTTCTTGCAGGCGGTGCATTAATTCCTCGAATGATAAGAGGCACCGTTACGGCAAATATGGCTACCATGAAGAATATCGGCCAGAAAATACCACTGAATGTAATCGGCGTATCCACGACTCTGAAACTCGCCACAGACCATTGGCCTTTTCCAGAGACATGGACTTCCAGACGACAATCCTTATGATTGAGAATCAAGCCCCTTTTGCTGATCCCCATAGCTTGGTATGCGGTCATGTTTACGTATTTCCCAGAGGGGCGATATTTTCCGCTGCTATCTTTTATAAGCCATTGCCATTGTGTACTTGACATCAAGGTTTCTTTCATATGCATCGGATAGGGATCGCCAGTCTTGCCCTCTACATATACTGTGCATGGTTCGTCTATGGCCAGTAGCTGCTCATAGGTGATGATTTCATCCTTTGCATGGGCAGTTTCCGCTAATGGTATCATTATTACCAACAATAGGAGAAAGGTGGCAAATTGTTTCATGTTCCCAACCCCTCAAAGTCTGTATAGCATCTAATACGCTGTAATTCTCCGTGTATTGCATGAATCCGAGTACTAATTGCCCTAATAGTATCTAGATTTCTTCGCATTCATCTTAATCATAAAGGATGAAATACGCCTCTTAATAATAATTATCGTTTAGTCCTTCTTTAGTATGCGATGCAAGGCGTTTACGATAGCCTCTACATCAACTATCGTGTTCTCTACGCCCAGCGATATTCGGATGGTTGACTGTGCTATCTCTTCAGGTACACTCATGCTCTTGAGGACATGAGAGATGACTGTCCTCTTGCTGTCACAGGCAGAGCCGGTCGAAACGGCGATCCCCATCAGATCTAGGCGATGCAGTAGAGCCTCTCCTTCATATCCGGGAAAAGCGAGACTTAACAAACCTGGCAGCCGTTCCTGATTCTCTCCATGAAGAACGTGAGGAATATCCTGTATTCCTTGGATAAGAGCATCGGTCAACGAATAAAGGTGAAAGGCTTCTGTCTCCATCGCTTCAAAATGTTCCTGTAGCGCAGCAGCCATACCTACAATACCGGCAACGTTCTCTGTTCCGGCGCGCATACTGTTTTCCTGCGCGCCGCCGTTTTCGTGTGGGAAAATCTGCGTCCCTTTGCGGATATAGAGGAATCCTACGCCCTTTGGCCCATTGAATTTGTGGGCCGAAGCGGAGAGCAAGTCAACGCCCAATTCATTCACATTCACCGGAATGTGACCCACAGCCTGGACGGCATCCGTGTGAAAAAACGCATGATGAGCATGAGCTAATGCAGCGAGTTGCTGAATAGGCTGGATTGACCCTACCTCATTGTTTGCCATCATAACGGAAACCATCTTTACGTTTTCCGTCAGCTGTTTCCGTAAGGATTCCGGCTCAATGACACCTTCTTTGGACGGGGAAACATAAGACACAGGCCACCCATCTGCCTCTATGGCTTCGCACGCCCGTAGAATCGCATGGTGTTCGAAGGCTGAAACGAGAAGAGCACCTTCTCTGCAGATAGACAGAGCGGTGCCCTTGATGGCCCAGTTATCGCTTTCCGTGCCGCCGGACGTGAAGAAAATTTCCTCAGGCTGCGCGCCAATGCATGCAGCAATGGACTCGCGTGCCTCTGCTATGGCCTTTCGGGGCTTACGGGAAAAAGAGTATGGCTGAGACGGATTGCCATACTCTTCCTTTAACCAGGGCAACATTGCCTCAAATGCTCTGTCGGATAGCCGTGTCGTGGCAGCGTGGTCGACGTAGATCATTCTTTATCACCTATCGCTTAAATCAGGAGAACAGCTTGCAGCCTTCCTCCTTGAATTCCTCGATCTTCTCATTCAGTTCTTCAACGGTGGTATCCAGATAGGATGCAAAGCAATCCAAACAGAAGAACTTTTTTGTGCCTTTTCCCAACATCTTCTTACAAACACCAACTTCATCCTTAGAAAGAGGCTTCTTCCTGCAAGAGGAACATTCGATCGTAGTCATTGTATCGTCCTTACCTTGAATTGAGGAATATCTCTTCCTGCATATTCAATATCCATGATGCCCATCTGCGTCAAGATTATCGAACGCATTTTGCACGCTCGACGGAGACAATATCGATTAAAATCAGCTGTGCGTATATCTTCAGGCTGCCTAACATAAGGGAATAGAAGTTTAAGATACGCTGTCGCAATACGCTTTACTGCTTCTGTATCACGTGTGTCTGCTCCGTCGGGGACTTCAATCAAGCGATCAACGATGGCGCGATAACTAGAATCATTCCTCAATTCATGCATGATTGAGCAGAAGTATTCAGAGTTCAGCGCCCAACCGTTCACCTTCAGATCATCATTCATGCGGGGGATATTCCAACCTTTGATGAATCCGTGAAAGCGCTCAAGAAGCGCAGACTCATGAAACTCAGAGGGCAACTCAGTAAACATATCGGTAGTGGCGTCATTGTCCATGATTTCTTTAGGAATATTACCACAAAGGATCATGCCAGCCCATGCGATTCCCTTATGGTTGCCTACTGTGTATTCCCCACTTTCAAGATAGCCTTTCAATGCTGAACGCACTTTATCGACATCAGTGAAGGAAATTGTTTGTATTTCATCAAGTGTCACAAAGTCGTATCCGGCTATCAGACCTTCTGTTCTTCTAGACTGGTCATAAAACAATTTCGGTACGCTCATGGCTCCACCGGAAGAAAGCCAGCCAAATCTGCTCACGCGTCCATACAGATAGGATTTCCCTGTCCCTTTTGGAGCAAGCTCAATCAGGTTCAAACGCTTTTCCACAAATGGAAGCAGCCGAGTCAGCATGGTGAGCTTTTCCTCTTCGGATTGATAGCCGCTCGCATTATAGTCAATTGCACCAAGAAGGACATCAATCCATTCTGAGACCTCAAAATGGCTGGCGATATCCTTATAGTATTCCAGATCAATCGTGTACGGACAGAAGTTTTGGAAAGCCATAAGGCGGATTTTTCCAGGGATGCGAGGTCTTGCTGAATCATCGGGATCTCTGTACCCCAATTCAAGCATGCCCCAAACCTCCTGGCCTGAAACAAGTTCTTCTTTCACTTCCTGCCAGATGTAATCTTCAATAATTGTTTCTTTCGATGATAACCCAAGATCAGGCAGGGAGAAAGAAATTTCCCCTGTGCGGATATTGACATCAATAGAAATCTTGGTAAGCATCTTGACACGCTCATGATCTTTGACGATGCGGCTTTTGATAGCATTCCAATTACTTCTCTGCGGAATATAGCGTCGCACGAACGCAAAGAGTTCCTCTATATCGAAGTTTCCCTCGTCATCCTCAAACTTTCTCAGAAGCCAATCGCGAGTAAATGATGGTAAGCCAAGCGAGAAAAATACACTGTTGTTTTTCAAATCCTTAAAAACAACCATGTCATCAAAATATTCCCGAAGCTTCTCTGTCATAACGATTCCTCCTTAATTGCTAAAGAAATCAGTCCCATCGCGATCATTTCGGGTCATGCGTTTTGTCCGTTGAACTTTGAACTGGAATGTTGAAAGTTCGTTATCGCCATCAAAAGCAACAGCCTCAAACGTAAACGATGATGACCAAACTTCATGATACATGGAAAGATCGACTGAAAACTCCAACGGGTTTATCTCGCTCCTGATTGCTGGATATGTTTTGCCCTTTATCTTGATGAAAAGGCTTGCCGATGGCTTTGAACAATAAACCGGCATGACAGTGGGTCCGTCCAAAGGCTTTATAATAGTTGCAACTTCGTCAACTGCGGTACCAAGCACATGACATTCAATCGCTTCATTTGCAAGAGTAATTCTGATAACAGGCACGACAACCTCTTCCAAAGATGCTCCACCATGTACTTCAATAATAGCACGTCTACTGCCCTTAAAGCGATCATAGTTGGCAAGCACCCAATGGTCGTTGTTTTCAGTCGCGGACTCAGGGCATTCATCGGCATCACTCTTTGGACAGCATCGTCCGGAGCGTTTGCCATTTTCTTCCATTTGCCAATTCGTAATTTCCCACCTATTTTCATGCTGGTTCAGCACGCACAATCTGCTGGCTCCATGATCTGAAACCAGCAAGAAGTATTCCGCTTGATGGTTGACGAGACAGCTTTTAATTGTGATGAGAGAATCCCGAATTATAGTCAACTCATCGGCAAGATGAATAGCAGGCCCTGTGCTTTGTTGGGCTGGAACTCCTTCATGCTTTATCTTGTCAAGATTCGGCTCCTTGGGGCACTTAAATCCCGTCCAATTCTCATAGAAAGCGCGATTGAATTCCGTAAGAGTTGGCAGTGTGGCTCTTCCGACATTAATTTCAATCCAGAGTCCTAACTCCTTAGCGAGCCTCTTGATGAAACCAAGGTATTCGACACCAAGCGCGTCAATCCAGTAGAGACCAGCTCCCTGCCCATTCGCTTGATCGACAAGCAGATTTCTTGTTGGCAAAAGATTATATCGTCTATTTCCTGGCTGAGAGAGAACATTCACTTGTTGCAAAAACTCAGGATCAAGTTTATTACTTGCCTTTTGCTTCTTGTAATCCTTGAAATATTGCGTCAGTAGCTCCCCATCTGAACAGGAGAATTGATATTCATTGAAATATGCCGCAAGATCAGGATATACTTCCTCCAGCGTTGGCAGGTTCAGGCCATATCGGGCAGTCTCCTCAAGAATCGCGCGCCTTTCAAGAATCGTGTTATCCGTCAGATAGTGAATCCGATTTGCACCTTTCTCATGAGAATCCCGTACAAATTCACTGATATCCACTTCTTGGTGCGCTTTCAGGAACGCCTTCCGCTCCTGATATAAGGCCTGATACGCATCGCTTTCATGCGACACGTGCAGTATTGCGTGTGTCAGTTCCTTGCGGTATGCGGCGTAATTCGGAGAATGCTGTGCGACAAGATGGAAATATGGTGATACCGTGCCAAAAAGCAGGAGTTTGAGATAGTTCCGCCAATGATAAATATCATTTGCTTCGAGGGATCGGTTTGCAAGGTATTCAGTCCATTCCTGTTCCCCAAGAACTCCCTCTGGAATGACAAAAGAAGTATCCTCATCACGTAGCGCTGCATATGCATTTGATATGACTCCGGAGCAGATAATCGGCACTTCGGTGGTAACGTAAACTTTTCCGGCAGGAAAATCTTCAAGCGCCTTCAGTAAAGCCTTGAAACCGGAGACGGAATCGACTGGAACACTCGCATTAACTTTTATGATAGAAACATCAGAACTGGAAGACAATTCGCACCAACGGTTGCTTCCAAACTTGGTGTTTTGCTGCTGCAGACGTTCTAGCTCCGTCCCCTGATTCCGGCAAAAAACAATGATCTTCTGAGAGAATGTTTGGCCTGCTATTCTCCGCAAAAATGTGGCGTTTCCTGAGAGCATGACAAGCTCACCCGCACCCTTAAGCAGAATGGGGTTATTTGCATTCAGTAAAACGTTGAAAACGGCGTCTTCATCCGGCAAGCCATCATCGGTGCAGTAATCGCTCATACTGATAGTATGCACTCGCGTTGGAAGAGAACGTGTCAGCGCTTTCAAGTCTGCAGAGGAGTTCGCAGCAACTAGAAATGGATAAGCAGTGTTACTTAATAGATACTGCTTTAAGGCTTCTATTGCTTCAGGCCGTTCAACTCTCATTACAGCATTCCCTCGCTATCCATCATCTGTACGCCTACATCAAGCTTATCTTGAACAAGACGTTTTAAATAATCCTTGGCCTGCTGAGGTTGCATATCATCGATGCGATCAAGCAGCTGTTGGTTAGCTCCGGACAAGTAATTGTGGTCTGCCTTCTCTTTGATCGCAGACTTGGCAGCGCTTCCTGTCACCCACTCATAAGGGTCTGAAGGAACGCTGCTGCGGATCGCCTGCCGGGCCTCGTCTACCGTTACTAGCGTATGATACTGGCCGATCATCTCACGGACAAAGGCTGTATCAATCGCGGACTGATCTTTCAGCTTTTCAACAAAGGTTGGGTTCCCATCGAGATAAGCCAATGACGCAGTGATGTCCGCATCTGAGGGAGAAACTGCTTTCAACGTTGCAAATAGTCTCTTTGCCTGTTGATGTTCAGAAGCAGGAACCAGAGCAAGAATCGGCGTGCTGTAGTGTTCCGACCATTGATGTGCATTATCAAAGCCAGAGAGCGCATTCCACTTGATTCGAAGCTGGGTGGCACGCAGGGAAGCGCGTTCCTGGTCTGCGGCTTCATTCACTTCGCGGATAAAATCAGATTTGGATTTGGTAAACGACGTCTGATCAAGGCCAGCGTATATCCGTTTTCCAGTCTCCACGTCAAGGCCCTGAAGGCTGGCAGAAAAATACTCGGTAAATCTCGCCGGCCTATTGTTGAGGAAGTCCTCAATTTCCGCATGCTTTTCAGTCAGGATAGTGAGAAATTGCTGTTTCTTTTCAGCGGTTGCCAAACCGCCATCTGCGATAATATCACGCAGAAGTTGCACCCAAGCTCGCAGTTCCGGGGTTTTTTCCTAAAATGCTTGAAAAGCAAAAGGTTCATCAACGATATTGAAAAGGCAAAAGCAGAAGTCTCCACTGAAAGAATTAAATTAAGAACTTGTCTTCATAAGATGGATGTGTTATAATAGTAGAATGAAAGAAGCAAGAGCCGAGCACAAGCCGTACCCGACGGACTTGACAGACGCGCAGTGGTCAGAAATAGAGCCACTATATTCGGGAATGCGGAATCGGAAGTGGAGCAAGCGCGAACTGACA